>Ga0082212_10003219_pt1 | contig 23261 bp, 12 predicted proteins | sample TergutNt197P3_FD_71548 | JGI IMG/M metagenome (GOLD analysis project Ga0082212, IMG submission 71548) | Neocapritermes taracua P3 segment gut microbial communities from Petit-Saut dam, French Guiana - Nt197 P3 | ecosystem: Host-associated > Arthropoda: Insects > Digestive system > Gut ...
CGGTCACGGGTTGCCGAGGAACTGCTGCGCCCGAAATCAATTGCAGAGGGAGTACCTTCATTCAGAGCGACGAGCCTTTTCTGAATTAGTGCGGAAAGTTTGAACCGACCGCCGATTTTGCGCATCAGTTCTTCGTCTTTGAGTTCTTCAATCATGTGGAAAAGAAATTCACCGGACAGTAGCACCCTTATTATATTCTGAAAATGAACGTGGTAAAGGGGGCACGCACCCCCCATTCATTGGATTAGAGAACGAGTGTTGAAAGATTGTTCAATCTTTGCCAGTGCTGCTTGCGTAATGTTTCCAGTTCGGCGATTCATTTGCCCTTTGTGTCCATAGGTGAAATTTTATGCTTTTCGCTAGTTGCCGAAAGACACATTTGCGGGTAGAATAGCGAAGTGCCGTGAACGGATAAGGTAATCAGATTGACTATGACGCTTGATTCCACCAAAGTCGCACTGCTCATCGAAACATCCCGTGGCTACGGTCGAGGACTACTTCGTGGAATCATGAAATACTCCCGACTACATGGACCGTGGCAGTTTCATCTGACACCAGGGGACTTCGAACAGATCGTTCCCCGAATGAAAGACTGGGAAGGACACGGAATCATCGCCCGCGTCATTCACCAAAAAACCGCTAATTTGCTCCTAAAAACTGGCTTGCCCTTTGTTGTCCTCGATCTTCCTGAAACCATCGCCGCAACATTTCGACAGAAAAAGGCGCGATTTGTCGAACTTGCCAGCGATTCCGAAGGAGCAACACAAATGGCAACCGAACACCTCATCGCAAAACAATTTCGCCATTTCGCTTTTGTCGGATATCACGGTCAGGTTTGGTCGGGCAAACGTGAAAAAACTTTTATCAACCGGATGACTCAAGAAGGACACGACGTTCATCTTTATCGAATGCCGATTCGTCAAGGCAATCCTCTGCGATGGGAGAAGGAAGAGACGATTTTGGCACGATGGCTCGAAACTCTTCCCAAACCCGTCGGACTCTTGGCTTGTAACGACCAACGGGGACGCGAAGTGCTTGAAGCGTGCAATCTGGCAGAAATTGCCGTACCGGATGAAGTCGCGGTCATCGGCATTGATAATGACGAATTGCTCTGTGAGTTGAGTTTTCCGCCGCTGTCCAGTGTTGCTCTCAATGCTGTTCAAGGGGGCTATCTTGCGGCAATGGTGCTCCATGAAATGATTCGGAAAAAACCTCTTACTCACGAGAAAATTATTGTTTCTCCTCTGCATGTTGTCGAGCGGCGTTCGACGGAATCAGTGGCGATTGATGATCCCGAAGTGGCATCCGCCCTGCAATTCATCCACACGCAATCTCCCGCCGAATTGACTATCGAAAGGGTGGTTGAAAGTGCCTGTGTTTCCCGGCGCATCCTGGAAATTCGCTTTCGCAAGTTTTTGGGCAACACGATCTTGCAGGAAATCCAGAAAGTCCGCATCGAACGAGCGAAGCGATTGTTACTGGAAACGGATTATTCCGTTGAACAAATTGCCGAAATTGTCGGATTTGCGACGAGCAGTTACTTCGTTCAATTCTTTTGCAGTGCAACAAGCATGACCCCGGCAAAATTTAGAAAGACAACCCGCACAGGTTGATTCTGTCGTTTCGCAATTTCGATATATTTTTGCGCAATTTCGACTTGATGCTTCGTCAGGAACATTTACACTATTACCTGTCTCAAAAAAATGTAGCTTGTTTTATCAATGTGTTGTTATTCGAACTAGTGATTTTCGAACAAAAACAAGCATCGATGGAAATATTTCAGCTAATTAATTATGAAACAAGCAATATCACATCACGTTTGCAAAAAGGTGCCACAAATGAAAAAATTACTCGCACTCGTTTGTTTCTGTTTCATGAATGTTGCTCTGGCAGATACCAGAGAGCCGGGGCAAAGTTGGGCTGACTATTGGGCAGAAACTCCTTCTCTCAATGAAGCATGGAAGGATCACTTCCTTCTCGGCAATGTTTACGGCGGATTTCGCGGCGGCGACGATGCCCGACGAGAATTGTTGTTGCACAACTACAACGTGCTGACCGCAGAAAACAACATGAAGCCGAGTAGCCTTTCGATGGGTGGCGTCGGCTCTGATCCCGTCGAAAACGGCGGTAACGGTACGATCAGATGGACTTTCGATTCTGCTGACGAAATGATGGCATTTGCCGAAAAGAACGACCTGCTGATATATGGGCACGTCTTGGCTTGGCACAACCAGACCCCCGCTTGGATTAACGGCGGGAGTGGACAGGACGAAAGCCCATACACAAGGGTGCGTGCAAGAGCCAACATGGAATTTTTCGTCAAGACGGTGGTTGCCCATTTTGACAACAACTGGAAACTCAAAGACGGTTCCGGCAGAGTCTTCGCTTGGGAAGTGGTGAACGAAGCCTTATCAGATGGTGTCAACTGGTCTGCAAACGTTACTCCCGGTCAATGGCGAAACCACATGCGTTTGCCGACGCAGAGCGGTTGGATTAGAGCGTATAGCAATGGTATGGCGGACGGTGAACATCCCAGCGACTTTATCTATGACGCTTTCCGGTTTGCCCGCAAGTACACCGATGCCATTCTCTATTACAATGACTTTAATCTGTACTTCGACGGTAAAGCCTCTGCCGTTGCCCAGATGATTCAAGAATTGAACGCACAGTGGGCGACGGACAAAACGAACAACCCGGATGCCGTGGACAATGTCAAGGATTACACGGGACGAAAACTCATCGAAGGCGTCGGCATGCAATCCCATAACTACATGTGGGACACACCCGCCTCTGCCGTCGAGCGCAACATCAAACGTTTCATTGACATCGGTGTAGAAATCTCCATTAGCGAACTCGATCTGAATGTATTTGCCCCTTGGAATGGCGAGCCGCAGGGGAGCCGGGGACAATATGTGAACCTCAAAGACCGTACCGAAGAGCAACTTGTTGCCAATACGAATAACCAGGCACAAAAATACTATTGGCGTGATCGCGGCATCACCACCGGTACACAAGTGGAGATCGAACAGGCGATCCGCTATGCCGAGTATTTTCAAGTTTTCAAAAAATACTCTGATCACATTCGGCGTGTAACTTTTTGGGGGTATCGGGACAACGATAATTGGCGTAGAAATCACAATCCATTGCTCTGGAACTCCGATTACAGTCCCAAGGAAGCTTTCAAGGCGGTTGTTGATCCCGACAAGTATCTCGAACGCCGGCCAGATGAGAAAGCGACTGTTTCGAGTCAAAAATCATTTGGGGACGATGATTTTTCAACACCGGCAGGTTTTGACACAAAAAAGTCTGGCGTACAGTATGGCACAATCGAAACGATCTCTTATTTTTCCACCACGACGGAAAACGACAGGAAGGCGACAATCATTTTGCCTCCGAATTTTGATACGACAAAAAAATATCCCGTCTTGTATCTCTTGCACGGGATCGGCGGTGATGAACGTGAGTGGCTCGGCGGGAATCCGAATGAAATCATTAGCAATCTTGTATCCGAAGGAAAAACCAAAGAAATGATTATTGTCATTCCCAATATTCGGGCAAGACATAAAGATGTGGGTGAGACCGAAGGTTTTTCTCCGGCACGTTTCCGCGAATTTGATAATTTTCTCAATGACATGCGTGATGATTTGATGCCTTACATCGAGAAGAATTATCCTGTTTTATCTGGTCGAGACAACCGAGCCGTCGCCGGTCTTTCAATGGGTGGACGTTCGGCACTTCATGTGGGCATTAACTTTATCGACAATTTTGGTTACATCGGTGCTTTCACACCGGCACCCGGAGTTTTGCCGGGTCCCAGAGGAGAAGGATTGTTTACGCGTGAAACCCTTACCCTTCCCAGAGAGTATCGGCGAAACACCATGATTATGATTACGAAGGGGGGTACCGACGGAGTTGTCGGTAACAATCCTTCGGACTACAGTGCCGCGTTGAAAGAAAACGGCATCGAACACATTTATACCGTTACCGATGGCGGACATGATTTCAATGTCTGGAAAAACAATCTGTACAATTTTACAAGGAGAATTTTTCAGTAAAGATACCAGCTACCATTGATACATAACAAATAGAAGACTATAACTCAAAAGGAACTCAACAATTAACAACATTCGCTATGACCACAAATAAAAGAAACTTCAGTCGGAGAGAATTTCTCACAACCTCATCATTAGCTGTGGCAAGCACAGCCTTAGCAAATGGGATGAGCGCAATTAATAATGCAGGAGGAATTGTACAGGCAGGACTCCCTGCCGATGTAGAATTGGAGCCATGGTACGACCGCACAAGAAGATGGGTGCAATTTGTTTTTACGGAAGGTGATACGGGAAAATATGATCCGCAATGGTGGTTAGACTTGTTCAAACGGGCACATGTGCAGGGAATCTGTGTGGTGGCTGGAGGCGTTACGGCTTTCTATCCAACGAAGATACAGTATCATCCCATAGCACAATACATGAAAGACGGACAGGATATGTTTGGAGAAATAGTCCGTCCGGCTCAGAAAATGGGTATTACAATCGTTGCCCGTACCGACGCGCAGGCTTGCCTTAACGAAGCCGCAGCCAAACATCCGGAATGGTTGAATATAGACGAGAATGGCAATCCTCGCAAGCATCGCTCTTTTCTTGATAGTCGTATGATTACTTGTGCTTATGGCGATTACAATTTCAAGTACATGACTGGTATTCACAAAGAAATCATGGAAATGTACGGGGTGGACGGGCTTTTCTGTAACCGCTGGCAGGGTTGGGCGCGCGGAATGTGTTATTGTCCGACCTGTCAGAAATTATTCCGCGAGTTTAGCGGCGGTATGGAACTTCCTCGAAAACATTCCCAAAAAGACATATTATTAAAATATTACGAATGGGAAACCGAACGCCTGACCGAACTCTGGCATTTGTGGGACAACGAAATTCGGATGATTAATCCGAAAGCAAGATATTTCACAAATGTAGGTATTGACATTGATCGTGCCGCAGAACTGTCGCCTCTCTATATAAGCGAAACGCAATCAAGGGGGCAAAACTATCCATGGCATGTCGGAGAACAGGGAAAACAAACTCAGGCTATTTTCAGAAATAAAAATATTCTTGCGATGGTTGGCATGACATTGGGTTCGCGACACTCGGTAGTACCGCCAGCCGAATTAAAAATGTGGTTGCTCGGCGCTGTCACAAATGGCTTTTCACCCTGGCTCATCAAATCGTCGGCCACCAATTGGGATGATCGCTGGATTCCCGCTTTAGAAAAAGTATTTACTTGGCATCATCATCATGAGAAATACATGAAAAATGTTGAAAATATGGCTAAGGTTGCCATATTATTCCGCAAAGGCAACCCCCGAAATCCTTTACTCGGTACAGGTGCTTCGACTTCAGTCGGCGGCGACCGCGATATCGATCCTGAAGGAAGATCGCAAAATCCAGTTATCCCGTCTAATGACGGCAGAGCGGCAAAAGGGATGTATCAGATGCTGATCGAATCGCGTATTCCGTTTGACTGGGCGTACAACGGTAAAATGGACGCTGAAAACTTAGATAGATATAAAGTATTGATCCTTCCGAATGCCTATAATCTGACCGATACAGAATGCGAAAATATACGACAGTTCGTCCATCGAGGTGGAAGCCTTATTGCCACGTATCAGACGTCATTACATAATGGCGAAAAGGATCGCGGAAATTTTGGGCTTTCAGACCTCTTTGGCGTTACTTTTACAGGTGGAACCGGCAATAACGGTTCGAACGGTTATATCCGTCTCGAACATGAAACGAAGCATCCTATCCTGAAAGGTTTGGAAGACACGCAACAAGTGATAAGCCCCCGTCAGTATGTAAATGTAAAAACAAATGCCGCTTTACCTGTCGTGCCATTGACAAGAATACCGACTTATCCAACCGATCCGATGGAACAGATTTATCCGCGAATCCCCAAAACGGATATTCCGGAGATTTATCTGCAAACAATAGGTCGCGGGCGTGTGGTCTATTTTCCTAACGATATAGATTCGACATTTTCGGAAAACATGGCACCCGATTTTGTAACGCTCATCCGCAATGCTGTAGAATGGGCAATGAATAATGAGCCTCAACCGGCAACCGTGACAGGACCCGGCATACTGGAAGTCACTTGTTTTCGTCAGGTGGACTCTATGACAGTACATTTACTTAACTGTACAAATTCATTTATGTTGAGATCGGCTTATAGGGAAGATATTCAGGTGGGATCACAGTTGCTTACCATTAACATACCTGAGAATCGCACGGTAAAAAATGTGCGTTTGCTTGTCGCCGGCGAAGAAGCCAACTACCATCAAATAAGTGGTAATAAACTCATTGTTACAGTTCCAAAGATTGTTGATCACGAAGTTGTGGCTGTGGATTTTAATGAAAAAATTGAAACATGGACGTCGCTTTTCAACGGCAAAGACCTTTCGGGATGGACAATCGTATGCCAACCGCAAGATAAAGACAAATTATTCTGGACGGTAGAAGATGGAACCATCCTTTGCGATTCCACAGGTATGAAAGGACATAATCACGTTTGGCTCGTTTCCAACAAGGAATACACCGATTTTGAGCTTCGGTTGAAATTCCAAGCGTATTCCGATAGTGGAGGAAACAGTGGATTGCAATTTCGTTGCCGATACGATACCACGCTTCAAAACGGTGGCTGGATGAATGGTCCGCAGGTTGATATCAATCCGCCGGAATGGTCTAAAAATTGGCGGACAGGATTAATATACGACGAAACAAACGAAGTACGCCATTGGATATATCCTGAGCTTCCTGACTGGAACATGACCGATGAACATAAACCGAAAGACTTTATTTTCAAATATGCCAAAGATGGAGACGGGTGGAATGAATTGGCACTTATTTGTGACGGTATGCATATAAAAACAATGCTCAATGGTATTGTGCGTACCGATTGGAACGCTTCCGGCGTCCTCGACGATGAAATTCACCAAAAATATAAGGTAGGACAAATCGGACATATTGCCATTCAGTTGCACCATGGTGATGATTTACGCATTAGATTCAAGGATATTAAAATCAGGGAGATAATGAAATGAAAAAGATTAGTTTAATATCATGTTTCATGTTAAGCGTGAGCTTGTTTGCATCGGCAAGTGCCGACCCCGCTGACATCCTTTGGTATACAAAGCCTGCCAAAGAATGGACGGATGCGTTGCCCATTGGAAATAGTCGTCTCTGCGCAATGATTTACGGAAATCCGGCTCGCGAGGAACTACAACTTAACGAGGAAACTCTCTGGGGCGGAGGTCCACATCGCAATGACAATCCCAATGCACTGAGACATTTAGACGAAGTGCGTCGTCTGATTTTTGAAGGTAAAGCTAAAGAAGCCGAAAGAATCATCGACAGGGAATTTCTTGCGCCCACCCATGGAATGCCCTACCAGCCAATCGGCAGTTTGTTCCTTGACTTTGCGGGACACGAAAACTATTCTGAATTCCGCCGTGAACTGGATATTTCCAAAGCCGTAGCTACCGTTGCCTACAAAGTGGACGGCGTAACATTTACGCGACAGGTTTATGCTTCGTTTGTCGACAATGTCATCGTTATGAAGATAACTGCCGATAAAAAAGGGACATTGAATTTCACCGCTACCTATAATTCTCCAATGAAGGGATGTAGCGTGAAACAAGATGGAAACAAACTGCTGTTGACAGGAAAGGGCGGCGACCATGAGGGTGTGAAGGGAGTTATTCTGTTTGAAAACCAGACTTTGGTGAAAACTGTTGACGGGAAAGTGAGAACGGACGATAGCGGCATCACGGTTACGGATGCTACCACAGCAACAGTATATATTTCGGCAGCTACCAATTATGTGAACTACAATTCTGTGGGTAGCAACGCAAGCCTTAAAGCCACAAGCTACATGGATGCTGCGCTGAAAAAGGACGAAGTCAAAATGCTTGCCGACCATATCGCCTTCTATCAAAACCAGTACAAACGAGTACAACTTGATTTAGGGGCTGTTGAAAGCAGCAATTTACCCACAGACGAACGTCTGAAAAATTTTCAGAAGGACAATGATCCCTCAGTGGTGGCACTACTTTTTAATTTTGGACGCTATCTGCTTATTTCAAGTTCGCAGCCCGGCGGACAACCCGCCACCCTGCAAGGTAAATGGAATAACTTGATTGCTCCGTCATTTGACAGTAAGCATTTTGTCAATATCAATATGGAAATGAACTATTGGCCTGCCGAAGTTACAAACCTACAGGAAACTTGTCAGCCGCTTTTCCAAATGTTGAAGGAAGTATCCGTTACCGGACAGGAAACGGCAAGCGTGATGTATGGCGCAAATGGTTGGGTATTACACCACTGTACCGACATTTGGCGAATCAACGGAATATTTGACGGTGCGACTTGGGGAATGTGGACCAACGGCGGCGCATGGCTCTGTCAACACCTGTGGCAACACTACCTCTACACAGGCGATAAGGCTTTCCTGAAAGAGTATTATCCGGTAATGAAAGGTTCAGCCGATTTCTTCCTTGATTATCTTGTCGAAGAACCGACCGGAAGATGGTTGGTAACCGTTCCGTCTAACTCGCCGGAGCACGCCCCTATGGGTAGCAACAGCACCATCACCGCCGGATGCACGATGGACAACCAGTTGGCTTTTGATATTTTGATGAACACGATGCAGGCGGCAAAAATATTGAACGAAGATTCCGTGTATATCGCCAGATTGAAGCAAACGGCTGACCGATTGCCCCCGATGCAGATTGGACAGCACAACCAGTTGCAGGAATGGCTTCATGACGCCGACAATCCTAAAAACAACCATAAGCATCTGTCGCATCTCTATGGCTTGTATCCGGGCAATCAGATTTCTCCCTATCGCCATCCGAATCTGCTTCAAGCTGTCAAGCAATCACTGCTCTTCCGCGGCGATACGCAAACCGGATGGTCAATGGCATGGAAAATCAATCTTTGGGCGCGTATTCTTGATGGAAACCATGCGCATCAGGTCATCAAAAATGTGATCATGCCTTTTGGTCTTGAAGGTGTCGAAATACCGGATGGAAGAAGCGGTTTATATCTCAATTTTTTCCATGCGCGTCCGCCCTTTCAGATTGACGGCAACTTAGGCTTTACCGCCGGAATTGCCGAAATGTTGTTACAAAGCCACGACGGTGCTGTTCATCTGTTGCCTGCCCTGCCCGATGCATGGGAAGACGGCAACGTGAAAGGCTTGATGTCACGCGGAAATTTCGAGATAGATATCCAATGGAAAAACGGTATGTTGGAAAAAACTACTGTAAAATCAAACATTGGAGGCAATCTGCGCCTGCGGTCGTACATTCCGCTTAAAGGCAATGGTTTGAAAGAAGCAAAAGGCGAAAATACAAACCCGCTGTTTGCACAGATGCCTATTAAAGAACCGTTGATTTCAGACAAAATTAACCCCGCAATGCCCATTTTGTACCGTGTGTATGAATATGACATCTTGACTGAAGCCGGAAAAGAATACGAGTTTGAGAGAGATAATGTTTACATCGTTGTCGATCCTTCTGATAGCCGGAAAGTTGAATTTGGACTCGGCAAACTCGAAATTGCCCTCAAAGAAAAGGGACTCCTGCCCATACGTGTCGAAAGTCTCGAAAAGGCAAACGGAAAAACTATCGTTGCTGGATTGGCAACAAGCGAAGGAAATCTGGCTCGGCTCGCTCGGCAAAAGAACCGTCTGATTCCCGAAACGCCGGAAGCACTCGCTATTTGGAAGGATACCCTCAATGGCATCCCTATGCTCGTACTGGGCGGATACGACGATCAAGGACTGATGTATGCCCTACAAGAGGTTGCGATGAGAATAAACTGGGGAACCCAAGAAGAACCTTTCAAATTTGTCGAAGAAATTGTTGAGAAGCCGGAATTGGCGAACCGGGCAGTTTCGATGTACACCATGAACCGTACCGTGTGGGAGAGAAAACTTTACGACAAAAAATACTGGGAGAAGTATTTCGATATGCTGTCGCAAAACCGTTTCAATTCCTTTGTCATTATCTTCGGCTATGAAAACGGCGGCTTTTTAGCCCCGCCCTACCCGTATTTTTTTGATGTTCCTGATTTTCCCGACGTGCGTATGGTCGGACTGACCAAAGAGGTACAACAACGCAATCTTGCCGCCCTCAACGAGGTCATCGATATGGCTCATCAGCGTGGTATAAAAATTACGTTGGGTATTTGGGATCATATTTACAGGGGAGGTATCCAGTCAGGAGGGATGGCTGGTTTGGAAAATGCACAGAGAGAGCCGGTGAAAGGACTTGTCTGGGGTGTCAATGGAGACAACCTGATGGCATACACGAAAGCGGCATTATCCCGGCTTATCGAACTTATTCCAAATCTTGACGGTCTTGAGTTCCGAATGCATGGCGAATCCGGTCTGCGTACCGGCGAGCAGGAAACTTTCTGGAAAGACGTTTTCCAATCGCTCAAAACATCTGCTCCACACATGAATTACGTTCTTCGGGCAAAAGACATGCCGGAATCGGTCGTGCAGGCGGCATTGAATGAAGGAATCAACTTCCGAATCGAAACCAAGTATTGGATGGAACAGATGGGAATGCCCTGGCATCCAGTGCATATCAATAAGCAAAATCAGAGGGATCGCCGACAGGGATATGCCGATATGCTTCGCTATCCGCAAGAATACAAAATGTATTGGAGACTCTGGACAGGAGGAACCCAGAGAATTTTGACATGGGGTAGCCCTGAATATGCCCAACGTTTTGCCGAAAGTGCGAAATTGTACAACGGAGACACGTATGAAGTGAACGAGCCGCTTGCCACAAAAATGGAGACTCTTCCCCACGATGCAGAGCCATTTGAACTGCTTGATCCAAAATACCGGTATTATGAATATGAGTTTGAGCGGTACTGGCACTTTTATCAAGTTTTTGGAAGGATGGGATACAACTTCAAGCAGTCCCCCGATATTTGGCAAAAAGAGTTCGAGGTTCGGTTCGGCAAGTCGGCTTCCGATGTTGAACAGGCAATTCATCAGGCGAGTTGGATTTTGCCGCGAATCATTGCTTCGTCTTATCCCTACGGCGGTTTTCCGACCACTCGCGGCTGGGCAGAAAAACAAGCACTCGGAACGCTTCCGCAGTATGCCGCCGCCGAAGGAAGCGATATTCAGATTTACGCCAGTTTTGAAGAAGAAGCACAACTGCTGTTAGAACATGGCGAAACTCCAAAAGTTTTGCCGTCGATGACAAGTCGCTGGTTCAAGGAACGTGCCGATAGCATCGATGAACTGATACGCCGGGCAGAAGAAAATATCGGCGAAAATCCAAACAACGAATTCAAAACGACAATCACCGATTTGAAAATTTTGTCGAAATTGGCGTTGTATCATTCGCGTCGAATTCCTGCCGCTGTGAGTTACCGGATTTTTCTCCGAACGAACGATATTGCTGCTCTCGATAGAGCCATCGAACATGAAAAGGGAGCGATTGAAGCGTGGAGACAGATCGTCGATGCTGCGGGCGATGTGTATTCAAAAACGCTGGATTTCGGCGTGCGGTCATCATTTTTTGATGGTCTGACGCATCATCTTCGCGGACATTGGATTGAGGAACTCGGCTATCTCGAAATCGGCTTGTCTGCACTGGAAAAGCAACGAACCGAATTTGACGTTAGTACAAAAATTGCGGATGCACCGGAATATCAGGTTGCCGTCCGCCCCGACAATGGCATTTTGTTTCGTGTTGATCTTGAGGAAATCAAAAATGCTCCTGTGAATCAAGCGTTAACGATCCGAGCCAAGATAACGGGTGTGAATGGCATCAAGTGGGTGCGATTGCGTTATCGTCCGATGAATCAGAAATTGGAATACGCTGCGATTCCAATGATTTCTACATCGGAAGCGGATGTCTATGAAGCCGTCGTACCGGTGCAGGACATTGATGCCCGGTTTGATTTCATGTACTTTATCGAAGTGATGGATAACGACAGTAATGGAAAAATCTATCCCGACTTCAATACGCAAACGCCGTATAGAGTGGTGAAATGGATAAGATAACGAAAATGACAATGACGACTGATCCCACCACCAAAGTCGCATTTCGTTGCGCAATTTCGACATTTTTTTACGCTACTTCGACTTGACGATTCGTCAGGAACATTTACACTATCATTTCACGTTTACAAAAAAGCACTCATTCATGAAAAAATTATTTGCTTTCATTTGTTTCTGTTTTTTCTTCACGAACATTTCGGCTCAGAATCCGTACTTACCGCTCTGGGAGCATTTGCCGGATGGGGAGCCGCGTGTTTTTGAAGACCCCGATAATCCGGGAAAATATCGTGCCTATATTATCGGTTCCCACGATGTTCGATTCGGCAGTTATTGCGGACCGGACATCAGAGTCTGGTCTGCACCGGTGGAAGACTTGACGAATTGGCGTGATGACGGAGCCGTTTTCACGCATCAAGTGGATGAACAATGGGACGTGATGTACGCACCTGATCTCGTTGAGATTAAGAAAAAAGATGGCACAAAAGAATTCTATCTGTACCCGCACAGTCGCGGTCCCAACAGGGAAGCAATGGTGGCAAAAGGAAATCGTCCGAATGGTCCTTTTACTCCAATCAATCTGACTGCCGATGGCAAACGGACTGTTCCCGGCAGTATTCTGGGATTTGATCCGTCGGTGTATATTGAGTATGTTACTGATCCGAATGACCCCGATTTTGAGATCGGTTTCAGGGCATACGGATACTGGGGATTTCAGAGGTCGCTCGCAGCCGAACTGGATCAAAAAACAATGTATTCGCTCCGACCCGGAAGACAAATCATCAATTATTTTATCCCCGCCAGTTCCCGATACGGTGTCATTCGAGACCCGGAAGGAACGACTTATCCTTGTGTCGCCGAGGATGAGAACCTTTCCGGCTTCAACTTTTTTGAGGCTTCTTCGATTCGCAAAGTCGGCAATAAATACGTAATGGTTTTCAGTGGTTATTCCGGCCCCGACTATGGACTTGGCAGTACCAACTCGGCATTGCGTTACGCTTTCAGTGATGCTCCACAGGGACCGTGGCGCAGCGGCGGCGTTCTTGTCGATTCTCGTGCGCCGGTAGTGAACCAAGATGGTACTGCATTGCAAACGAGTTACACAGGACACAATACACACGGAAGCATTGAATTGATTAACGACCAGTGGTATGCGTTCTATCACCGAGCACCAAGGGGATTCGGAAATGCACGCCAACCGATGGTGGCTCCGGTCAAAATCGAATGGGACGAAAAGCCGGTGGCTGACGGCGGAAAAGTTACGATCAGAGCGTATGACCCATTTTTGGAAAACAATAGATGGACTGCGAAAGCCGGTAATGTCGAATATACCGGAGCCGAAGTAACATCAGAAGGTTTCAATATTTACGGATTGCCTCCATACGGATATTACTCGGCAGGCATTGCGTGCTATCTTTCAAGTCCCGGCAATCAACAGGATTCGTGGGACATCTGGGATAACCACATGCCCATTACAAACGTGGCAAACGGTCACATTATCGGATACAAGTATTTCGGTTTTGGCGGACTTGCCGAAGATAAAAAAGGATTGAAAGCCTTTGAAGGAACCCAACCGGGAAACAATACGAAGTTTAATTTGTATCTTACGCCCAAGACGGCGAATGCTTTCAAAGTCAACGTTTGGTTGGACGGTTATCAAAACAGCGGTGCGTGGAAGGGTACAAAAATCGGTGAGATAAACGTTTCCGAAAACTCTCCGCAGGAAACCGCACAATTTACGGTTGACGTTTCTGCATTTGTGGACAATTTAGATAAAAAGCATGCGATCTTCCTGGTGGCGGAAGGCGGCTCCGGTTCTCTTTTCGACTTAATCGGACTCGGATTTAGTTCCGACAAAAAGGCAATTGTGCGTCCGGCAGTACCGACGGTAGGTATTTCGGTCAACGGAGCGGCAATCGATATACCGACTGTTCCGGTTCGATCTACAAACCTCAACGGCATTGTCGGTTACGATCTTTATGAAACGACTTTTACGCTTTCATCCGGCACGACCCAAACCCCAACTGTAACGGCATCGGCGAGCAGTCCGGAAGTTAAAGCGACAATTACGCAAGCGGATACACCATTTGGAACGGCTGTTGTCAAATTTGATTACCACGGCGTGGTCAAAACATATAGAGTTGTGTTTGTGAGTAGCGGCTTGAATGCTCATGAAGAACTGTATCCTCATGCGTTTCCTTTGAGCAGCGTCAGGTTGTTGGAAGGTCCTTTGAAGCACGCCCTCGATCTGAATGTGAAGGTATTGTTTCAATATGATACCGACCGTTTGCTTGCTCCCTTTCTTCGTGAGGCGGGATTGCCTAAAAAAGCCGAAATCTTTCCTAATTGGCAAGGACTCGACGGACACATCGCAGGGCACTATTTGAGCGCACTGGCAATACACTACGCCGCAACAGGAAATGAAGAACTCAAAAAACGGATGGAATATGTCATTGCAGAGATGAGACGTTGCCAACTTGCCAACGGCGATGGTTACCTCGGCGGCGTTCCAAATGGAAAGAGACTTTGGAATGACATCAAAGGCGGCAATCCACAGGTGGTTTGGAATTATTGGGTGCCATGGTACAATGTTCACAAAACATTTGCCGGACTTCGAGACGCATGGTATTATGCCGGTAACGAACTCGCCAAGGAAATGTTTTTGGAGTTGTGCGATTGGGGCGTTTCGGTTATTTCGCCATTGAGCGACGAACAGATGAAAACAATGGTTGGTCAGGAATACGGCGGTATGAACGAGGTGTATGCCGACGCATATCAAATGACAGGAAATGAACGTTATCTGTGGGCTGCCAAACGTTTCGGAAGCGATTATCTGTTTGACGGAATGTCGGTGCGAAAGGACGAATTAGACAACCGCCACGCCAATACGCAAGTTCCTAAATCCGTTGGATATCTGCGAACCGGCGAAGTCAGCGGCGATAAGTTATTCACCACCGCAGGCGAATTTTTCTGGGAAACAGTTGTCAATAATCGTTCGTTATCCTTGGGAGGAAACAGTCGTCGAGAGCATTTTCCGTCGAAAGACGATTGTATCAACTACACACAAGAGCGTGAAGGACCAGAGTCATGCAACACTTACAATATGTTGAAACTGACAAAAGGTCTGTTTCGCATGAATCCACAGGCAAAATACGCTGACTATTATGAACGTGCGATGTTCAACCATATTCTTTCGACACAGCATCCCGAACACGGCGGATATGTATATTTTACCTCGGCACGTCCGGCTCACTACCGTAACTATTCTTCACCCAACAGTGCGATGTGGTGTTGCGTCGGCACCGGAATGGAAAATCATGGCAAGTACGGTGAATTTGTTTATACCCATAGCGGCGATTCGTTGTATGTCAACCTGTTTGTTGCTTCCGAATTGGATTGGAAAGCAAAGGGAATTAAACTGATACAAAACACTCAGTTTCCGACGGAAGAATCTTCAAAGTTGACAATTAAAACCGACAGAGTAACGCCATTCACGATGATGATTCGTTATCCGTGGTGGGTGCAACAGGGACAGATGAAAGTGATGATCAACGGAAGAGATTATCCCGTCGAAGCGGAGCCTTCGTCCTATATCGCCATTAACCGCAGATGGAGAAACGATGATATTGTTGAAATCATCGCCCCTATGAAAATTACCATCGAGGAATTACCAAATGAACCGAACTTTATTTCCATATTGCGTGGCCCCGTTGTCTTGGGAGCCCAAGTGGGAACGCAGGACTTGCGAGGTTTAGTTGCCGACGACGGTCGCTGGGCACATATCGCTCACGGCTCGTTGGTTTCTCTGTTTGGTACGCCGCCAATCATTGGCACAAGAAACGAAATACAGTCCAAATTGGAAAATATGCAGCCGGTAGCCGGAAAGCCTTTCAATTTTACCGTTCCGGGCTTGTTTGCCGACGTCAAATACAAAGACCTGATACTGGAACCGTTTCATCAAATTCACGACAGTCGTTACATGATTTACTGGCTTTCTGCCACATCGCAGGGATACGATGAAATTCTCAGGAAAAAACAGGAAGAAGAACGGCAAAAATTGAATTTGGACGCACGCACCATTGACGTGGTCAACGCTGGCGAGCAACAACCCGAAGCCGACCATTTGATGAAACATCAGGGAACGCAATCGGGTTCACACAAAGAAGAACTCTGGCGAAATGCCCGCCCGGGAGGATATTTTCAATATGAAATGAAAACCGACAGGCGCGAAGATTTAACACTCATGGTACGCTATTGGGGCAACGAAACCGGAAATCGCGAGTTCAACATTTTCATTGACGACCAATTGCTCGTTACAGAAGATATTACCGGCAAATGGAACAAAAATGAGTTTGTGAATGTGGAATACAAAATTCCTGTGGAAATACTGCGTTCCAAAACACACATAACCGTAAAATTTACCGGAACGGAAAGAAGTAACGCAGGAAGGGTTTTCTTTGTGAGGTTGTTGAAAAAATAGTGATGAATAATTAATAGACTGGTGGAAATTTCTATGAAAATATAAAAAGATGAAAGATAAATTGATATGGTTAGGCAATGATCATGGAGGATATAAACTGAAGATTGTGTTAACGAAATACCTGATAGAAAAAGGATATGCTGTTGAAGATGTTGGATCTCACGCAAATGAAATCGTCAGATATCCTTACTATGCATCTATTGTCGCTAATGCCGTTTTGTCCGGTAAGGCTTGGCGCGGTATTCTCATCTGCTCCACAGGTATTGGGATGAGCATTATTGCCAATAAATACAAAGGTATTAGGGCTGCATTGTGTTGCAGTTCGTATCAGGGAAAAATGACCGCTGCACACAACAATTCGAATATTCTATGTATGGGAGGTCTGTGTATCAGAGACGTCGAAGCCATGGATATTGTGCATAACTGGTTGAACACTGAATATGAAGGAGGACGACATGATATTTCGTTGGAATTAATCAAGGATGCAGAAAATATCAATTTTTCCGGAAATAATTGGACAACATCTGATATTTATGATGCGAAGATAATAATGAAAAATAATATAAACAAAGTGCCATAATGAAAAATATATTCTTTTTAGTTGCCTGTTTGTTTGCAATCATGCCGTGCAACGGCAATGAAACAGAAGAAGGTGTTATCGAAACCTTTACAAAATAGTTTACGTTATGCCCTTGTGTCCTTTGTGGTAATAAATTTTCTCACAAAGGTACGAAGAACACAAAGGAAAATACAAAACAGATAACCTTATTTCAATTACTATGGGAAACATTGGTATTGGTTTGAATTTGGAAGCGGTGCGGACTTCGCACAAGTCGTTTGAGTGGGGCATTCAGTTTGCCGCCGAACTCGGTTACGAATACGTCGAGCCGATGGTTCACTGGGGACGCGAATTGTTGAGCGAAGCCCGATACTTTCACAGCGTCTCGATGCTCGATGATCCAATGCGTGTCCGCGATTGTGTCGAAAAACACGATCTGAAACTTTCTGCTCTCTCTTCGCATAGCCAGTTGTCGAAACCGGAAATTGCCGTCGAGTACCTGAAACAAGCCGCCCGGTTTGCCAAAGAGTGCGGTGCGCCGGTCATCAATACGCACGAAGGACATAAACAACCGTGGACGACCGAAGACGAGGATTTCGTACTCATCAAATACTCGATCACCGAAGCGGAAAAGGTTTGTGCGCGACGCGGCATCAAAATCGGTCTCGAAATGCACCAGACCTATTCGTTGATCCCCGAAAAATATGACCGGATTATGGATTTGGTCAAATCCCCCTTTGTGGGAGCGAATTTCGATACCGGCAACGCCTATCTCGGCGGAGAAGACCCGATTGCGTGGTTGGAACGAATCAAACATCGGCTTGTTCACATGCATGCGAAAGATATTTCCGTGGAACAATCCGATGCCGAACGAGGAAAAGTGATGGGAACGGCAGTCGGTTGTGCCTGCGGCGACGGCGTGATTGACTGGGCTGCCGTGATGGCAATTTTGCGGACGATTCCGCAAGACATCGTATTAAGCGTCGAATGCGGTACACTCGATCAAGCCGCCCGAAGCATCGAACACTTGCGGAAAGTCCGCAGGAAATAGATATTGTATCCGATGAATTTTATCATGAAACATCAAAACGTTTTTTTATTGCTGCCAATTTTATTCTGTTGTATTGCGACGGGACAATTCCTTTCTGCCGTCGAACCCTTCCGATTCGAGGAGAACGATAAAAAGCAACTCTCCCTCTCGGAAGGTTCACTGCCAGTGCTGACTTACCAGTACGATATCATCGAACATGAACATGTTCCGAAAAACAATCTGCGGCGACTTGCCGGTTGCTATGTTCATCCGCTTCACGGGATCAACGGCGAAATACTGACAGACAACGCACCGGCAGATCACTTTCACCATCACGGCGTGTTTTGGACGTGGACTCACGTCGGAGTTCACCAACCGGACGGCAAAGTTACGGAATTCAGCCTTTGGGAGAGCAACACCGCCCTGAAACAGCATTTCGTTCGCTGGATCGGCAAGACGGTTACGGAGCAGTCGGCAACGTTTGAAGTCGAAAACGGCTGGTTCATCGGTGATCCAAAAGACGACAAAAAAATCATGATCGAAAGGGTAAAAGTGATTGTCCATCGGATTAAAGAATCAGACGGCATCAAAAACCGGTCGGTCGATTTTGAATTTCAGTGGCAACCGACGGACAAACCGATTACATTGCGGGGGGCCGAAGACAAAAGTTACGGCGGTTTTACCGTGCGTTTCAAACCATTTGTTGCCGAGGGCAAACGAGAAGCCGAACGGAGCGAAATCAATCGGATTACGGTTCCGACGGGCATTGCGGACAAAGATTTACCGGAAATGCCACTCGCCTGGGCGGATTATACGTCCGATTTCGATAGTCGAAAAGAACCGAGCGGAGCGGCGATTTTTGTACCGAAGACGCATCCTGACTTTCCGCCGACGTGGTTGACGAGATACTATGGTCCGCTGTGTGTCGGTTGGCCCGGTATGAAGGAGCGGACATTCCCGCTCGGCGAAAAGATTGAGTTGCGTTACCGCATTTGGATACACGATGCACCTGTTACTCTTGAGCAGATTGAGGAGGCGTACGAGCGTTTTCAATGATGCCGAGACAGTTGTATCGACCTGTTTTATAACCTATAACACATTGAAAGGAACCAAACGATGATGAACAAAAAACAGACACGACGAGAATGGTTGACAATGACAACGGCAGTGCTTACTACTCCGATGTTTACCCCTCGGACAGTATTTGCTCAGGGCAATCGTCCCGGTGCGAATGACCGAATCGGCATTGCCGGTATCGGTGTCGGTCGGCAAGGCACACCCGTGCTTGCCAATATCCTGCGGGACTCCCGCACCGTCGGTATTTGCGTTTGCGATGTTTGGAAAAAACGTGCCGATGAGATCGCCGCAAAACATCAAATCAAAGATGCTTATCAAGATTACCGCAAAGTGATCGAGCGCAAAGACGTGGATGCCATCATGACAGCAACGCCGGAACATTGGCGGTCGTTGATTTGTGTCTCCGCCGCACTTGCTTGTAAACATTTGTACATTGAAAAGCCGGTTACGCTGACCATCGAAGACGGCAAACTGATGCGTGCCGCCGCTCGCAAGACCGGCGTGAAAGTCCAGTGCGGCAGTATGCAACGTTCGCACCGGGTCAACGATTTGGCTTGCCGATTCATCCGCGAAGGACGGCTCGGCAAGATTAACGAGGTACGCTGTGCAAACTACGAATCGCCGTGGCTCTACGGAATGTCCGCCGATCCGGTGCCGGAAGACCTCGATTGGAATATGTGGTGCGGTCCCGTCGAACCGGTGCCGTTCAACAAGGAATTGTTTGTTCCGCGTGGCAATCCCGGCTGGTTATCGTTCCGACCTTATTCCGACGGCGAAATGACCGGCTGGGGAACGCACGGCTTCGACCAACTCCAATGTGCGTTGGGCAAAGATGCAACAGGTCCCGTCGAAATCTTCGTCGAAGGGGACAAACTCGTGCCGCCGGTATTCGACAAGCCAACGGAAAAGAAAGTCGGTGATGAAATTTGTGCCAAACCGATGCTTTCGTTCAAGTATGCCGAGGGACCGCTGGTGAAGTTGAACTGGGATGTTCCGTGGAACAGCGGACAGCGGGGCGGGGCAATCTTTTTCGGTGAAAAGGGAACGGTCGAAATCGTTCGCAGCGGAATGAAATCCGATCCGAAGGAACTCGCAGAGGATTACTTGAAAGAAAATGCCGAGCACCGTCTTCCGTCGCACGAAGCCGATTGGGTTAACTGTATCTACGACGGCAAAACACCGATTGGCGAGATGGAGACGGGACTTCGCACAGCAGGTATTTGCCACATTTTGAGTATTGCCCGATATTTGGGACGCAATTTGAAATGGGACCCGGCAAAGGAAGAGTTTGTCGGCGATGCCGAAGCGAACAATTGGCTCAAGCGAGAACACCGCAAAGGATTTGAAATCCCTACTGTCGGTTGAGACGGATGCGGATGATTAAGGAAGGACACGTTCTGGCAAGATACATTCTGCTTGGGCATATCTGGAAAGTGCCTTCAGGTTTTACACACCATTGTCTTTTGCGCAATTTCGACAAATTTTTACGCTATTTCGGCTTGATGTTTCGACAAAATAGTTTAGGAAACACACAAGAAAAATACCTTTACCCCCCAAAGAAACCCAATTCATGAAAACATTACTCCGCCCCCTCCTGCCGATGCTATTCCTCGGCACTGCGCTCTTTGCGGCAGATGTCCAACTCACGCTCAAACCGAAGCAGGAATTGAACAAAATCGATGAGAAAATCTATTCGCATTTTCTCGAACATATCTACCACTCCGTCAACGGCGGACTCTGGGGAGACCTCGTCTGGAACCGATCCTTTGAAGACAACGAAGGCAGCGGCTGGTCGTTGGAAAACAATATCATCACGCAAAAATCCCGCAGCGAAAATCAGCGGTTCCTCTTCGGCGAAACCAACTGGTCGGATTACGAATTCACCGTCGAAGCCCAAAAGACCGGTGGGGCAGAAGGTTTTCTCCTACTCTTCCGTGTACAAAACGACAGGGTGTTTTCATGGGCAAACATCGGCGGTTTTCGGAATGAACAGCACGCCATCGAACGCCGAAATGCAAGGCAAAATCGGCAAGCGGTCGTCGGTCCAATGCCAAACGGTTCCATTGAATCGAACAAGTGGTACACCATCAAAATCCGATGCGAAGGAAACAACGTGAAAGTCTCGCTGGATGGTCAGCAGATTCTCGACGTAACCGATGCCGAAATGGCGAAAACCGGTTGCGTCGGTATCGGCACGTGGAGCACGCAAGCCCAGTTCCGCAACTTCAAAGTTACGACGCTTGATGGACAAACCGTGTTGTTCAATAAAACGCCGGAAATTTCGCCGAGCGTGAAAATCCGCCATTGGGAAATCGGTGATGGTGTCAAATTGGAGTCGGGGGCAACAGTACCCAATGGAAAAGTGTGGTTGCACATCAATCCCGGTGATAACGGCACGGCAATTTCTCAAAAGGGTTTTATGCTCAAAAAAGGGGAAGAATACAACATCTCCATGTGGTCGTATGCTTATCCATTCTACGAAAATCGTCTTGGACAATTTATGCCGAAAATTGATGTTTTATTTGACAATGTTCCGGCTGAAACCGGAGACATCGTAGATCGTTCTGACGCTCCCAACCCCGTTGTGAAAAGACGCTGGTCGTTCATACCGGAAAAAGACATGGACAATGCAACGCTTCAAATTCGTTTCGGCGGAGGGGGCTTCTATAACATTGACCAAATCAGCATCATGCCGAAGAGTTGGGCGGCGAAAGGCGGATTCCGTCCTGACCTTTTGCAGGCGATTGCCGATTTGAAAGCACCGACGATTCGCTATCCCGGCGGGTGTTTCGCGTCGGCCTACCGCTGGAAGGACGGCATCGGGCCGCAGGAAAAACGGGGTGAGCATCCTTTTACCATTTGGGATGACCGGGATGTGAACAGTTTCGGCACCGATGAGTTTGTCGATATGTGCCGACGCGTTGGCAGCGAACCGCTCATCGTGATTAACATCGGTACGCCGATGTGGAATGTCCGCCGCACCCCGGAAACTGCCGATGTCGATTGGTTGCAGGAAGCATGTGATTGGCTCGAATACTGCAACGGACCGGCAACATCGAAGTGGGGCAAAGTCCGGGCGGAGAATGGTCATCCCGAACCGTATAATGTCAAATACTGGGAAATCGACAACGAAATTGAAATACCGGTCGAAGATTACATTGCCGCCATCAAAAAGTTTGTGCCAGCAATGAAAAAAATTGACCCATCCATCAAAATCATCGCTTGCGGTTCGTGGCGAGGCGGAGATCGTATGCTTTGGGATGCTCCGCTGGTTAATGGGGCGGGGGAACTTTTCGATTATCTCAGTTTTCATCAGTACGATGATCCGAATCTTTATGCCAATGGACCGGGAGTTATCGAAAATTATTTCCGTTCGCTGAAAGAGGTGATCGACAAGTCGCCGAACAAGAACATCAAAATTTTCGATTCGGAATGGAATGCCCAATCGACGGATTGGCGTACCGGTTTGTACTGCGGCGGGATTTTGAACGTGTTTGAGCGTTGCGGCGCTGTCGCGGAAATAGCGGCACCGGCACTGTTTTTGCGGCACAACACAGCGAATGCCTGGGACAATGCGTTCATCAATTTCGACAACAAGTCGTGGTATCCGGCACCGAATTATGTCGTGATGAAATTGTGGCGGGAGCATTACGCCCCGACACGCATCGGCTTGGACGGCGATGTGAACGGTTTGAACATTGTGGCAACGAAGTCGGCGGATGGCAAGACGTTTTACATCAAGGCGGTGAATCCAACGAACGAGGTGCGGAATGTCACGCTCAATGTCGGTGCCGATGTGAAAAGTGCAACGCTCAAATTGGTATCGGCAAGTTTGAATGACCGGAACACGCTTACCAACCCGAATACGATTGCTCCAAAGAATGGGGAAGCGAAATTGGAAGGGCGAACCGTGAAGTTTGTGCTTCCTGCCCTTTCGGCGGGGGTGGTTGCGGTGGAGTAGTACATCAGGTACTCTTTTTGTTTCGCACAAAAGCATGAAGTTCACAAAGGGGATTTCGGAGACTTTGACTTCTTCG
>Ga0082212_10003220_pt1 | contig 23260 bp, 20 predicted proteins | sample TergutNt197P3_FD_71548 | JGI IMG/M metagenome (GOLD analysis project Ga0082212, IMG submission 71548) | Neocapritermes taracua P3 segment gut microbial communities from Petit-Saut dam, French Guiana - Nt197 P3 | ecosystem: Host-associated > Arthropoda: Insects > Digestive system > Gut ...
GGTTCCAAGATCGGCTGACACAAAGAGTATCAGCCCAAACAATAATATAAAGACGAGCAATATCTGCAACAGGGAAACAAACGTATTCAGCGTCTTCCGCTCCCGGTAGTTGGATATCATTTTTGCGACTATTACCGTGAACGTCACCTTTACGACTTCCGCAGGTTGAATGCCTATCCCAAAAAACCGGAGCCATGCCCTGTTTCCGAACTCATCCATTCCTTCTCCCCAGATGAGTAGCGTTGATATGAACAATACGCTGAATGCTATGAGGAATCCGGTTTTATCAGCGATGATGTCGATGTCAATATATGAAAAGAGCACGAAAAGCACAAGGCCTATGACCAGGGCCCCAATTTGAACGTATACTTCATTGGTTCCCGCCGATCCGCGTATGCTCGATGTCAGTAGAATCCCGTACACCGCGCTAATCAGGCTAAAAACCAACAGCAAAATATCCGCTTCCTGTATAAATCTGAGAATCGCCCTGAGTAAGTTCCTCAATGTTACCTCTCCACAGTGGTCTGCAAACTTGAATGAGTATGTTATCATTATGGCAACTGATTGTCCAGCAGTATCACCGATTTTCTCAATGTCACGTGTACAATTGTCAATGATAGGTGACACTCACCCGAAAAATATATATGCTGGACGAACACTCATTAATAGGATTATCTTTCTATATACAAAACCGCAAAAAGTGCTATACTGCTTTGCATGGTGATTATTACTAAAAGCGAGGGCGAAACGATCCATGAAGGCGAGAAACTGGGGAGGACCCTCTCACCCGGTGCGATCGTCGCCATGGAAGGCGGGCTTGGCGCGGGAAAAACTGCGTTCACACGGGGTTTGGCCATCGGGCTCGGAGTCGCTGCGAACATCTCAAGCCCCACATTCACCATCGTGAATGAGTACCCGGGAGTTATCCCATTATTCCATTTTGACATGTATCGTCTGGAAAGCGAAGATGAGCTCTATGATATAGGATGGGACGACTATCTCGCGCGCGGCGGAGTGTGCGCCGTCGAATGGAGCGGTAAGACGCCCGGGGCGTTCCCCCCGGAAACAGTTTATGTTAAGCTGGATAATCTTGGCGGGGACACAAGACGTTTAGAGATATCCTGACCATCAGAGGAGGCCGGTATGCTGATATTATCGCTTGAGTCGTCCGCAAAGCCCTCGTCTGTCGCTGTTTGCCGGGATGGGGAGCTTCTGGGGTTATACTTCCAAAACAGCGGGCTCAATCATAGCCACACCCTGATGAAGATGGCGGAGGCGTTGCTGCAAAACCTCGGGGTAGCCCCGTCAGAACTGGGACTCGTCGCGGTATCGCACGGGCCAGGCTCCTTCACGGGTGTGAGAATAGGCGTGTCGGCGGCAAAAGGGCTGGCATGGGGACTTGGCATACCTGTCTGCGGTGTCTCGACGCTTGAGGCTATGGCATATCAGGCTACCGAACCTGGTCTAATCCTTTCTCCCGTCATGGACGCGCGGCGGGGTCAGGTGTACAATGCGTTATTTGAGTGGCGGGAAGGCACACTTGTGAGGCTACGCGAAGACCGTGCAATCCCGCTTGACGACCTGGCTGCAGATATTGCATCTGACGCTTTTGCATCCACATTACCGGTTTGCCTTATTGGTGATGGTACTTCGATTGCGCACGAGCATTTCTTGTCACTCGGTATCAACCACAGGATTCCGCAAAACCTTGTCCGGTGGCAAACAGCCTATGGAGTCGCACTTGCGGCTGCAGCGGCGGGTAGCGTACCGGCGGCTGAGCTTGAGCCACGCTATCTCCGTCCGTCACAAGCGGAGCGGGTGCGCAACGAACGTCAAGGCAATGGGTAACCGCTGACTAATCCGTTTCAGGGCAACTCTCGGCGACTACCCCCCATTCGTCGTACAACCGGTTGAGGGACTCCTGCACCTCCAGTTCTTCCCCGTCGAGATCCATAAGCTTCTCATAATCGGACGAATACTCTTCCTTTTTCCTCCGGACTTCGGCGAGCCCTTTTTCGACGCTGTCGATTTCCCGTTCCAGCCTCCTGAGTTCTTTCTGCGCATCCGCTGTTTTCCGCTTTGGTTTAACGCGCGTTGCGGGTTCTTTTTTTGACGCCTCCGACGTCGTCTTTTCTGCTTTAGAATTTCTATAGTCTGTGTATGTCCCGATAAAATCTGTGAGTCTACCGTCTTCCAACTCCCAAATGCGAGTTGCGAATCTGTTTATGAAGAACCTGTCGTGCGATATAAATACGAGTGTTTCGCCATACTTGCCAATTGCCTCCTCGATCCACTCGCGGGACTGCAGGTCGAGATGGTTCGTCGGCTCGTCCAGGATCAGGAGATTCACATCGTCGTTCATGAGCATACACAGGCGAAGACGGCTTTTTTCCCCACCCGACAGATCTCCGACCGCTTTGAACACATCCTCCCCGGTAAACATAAACGCGCCAAGCTTGTTTCTCGCCGTCTGCGGACTCACGTCCAGTTCATGGACCAGGGTATCCAGAAGACTCCGGCGCGGATAGTCGAAACCCACGATCTGTGGCAGGTATGCTAATCGAACGGACGGCCCGCGCTTTACGGAACCCGTGTCAGGCTTTAGCTCTCCGACAATCGTTTTTGCAAGCGTTGACTTACCTGCCCCGTTATCACCGATTATCGCAATCCGCTCGCCCCTTAGCACCTCAAGCTCCCCGATATCTATTATTTTCCTCCCGCCAAAAGACTTCTCCAGGTTCCTGACTGTCATCAACTCATCGCCGCGGAACTCGCGCTCGCTGAATTTCGCGCCTATAGCCCTGTCTTTCACAGGCTTGTCAATCGTCACGGCCCGCTCCGCGCGGCGCCTGACGGCAAAAGATTTCCTCATAAGGTACTTGTTACCTGTACCCCATTGCTTTAGCCTGTCTGCGGACTCATGCAGCCTTTTTGCTTCGACTTGCTCCCGATTGTATTTTTCAAGTTGCTCTTCCAGGCGTCTCCGTTTTTCCAGCACGTAAAAACTGTAGTTCCCGCTGTAGAACTCCGCTACCCCTTTATTGATCTCGATAGCGCGATTAATCGTCCTGTCAAGGAAATACCTGTCATGCGATATTACCAGTGCCGTACCCTTGAACCTGCCAAGGAACTCCTCGAGCCACTCCACAGCCTTTATGTCGAGATGGTTTGTAGGCTCGTCAAGCAGCAGAATATCGGTTTTCTCAAGGATCAACCGCGCCAGGTTCACCCTGGTCTTCTCCCCGCCTGACAATGATTGGAAGCTCTGTTCCATTTGCTGGTTTGGTATCCTGAGGCCGTTCACGACCCTGTTCAGCTCGAACCCGGTATCATATCCCCCCAGCCTGTCGAACTCGAAAGCGAGGTCGTCATATGCCCTCAGTACTGCGGGGTCGTCGCTCTCCGCCATGAGTTTATGCAGCGTCTCCATTTCAGACTCAATCGACTCCAGTTTCTCAAATGCCATACGCAACACGTTGCCCACAGTGAAGCCGGGTGGAAATGAAGGGATTTGTGAAATGAGCCCGATTTTTTTATATCCGGGAACGGCAATAGCTCCTTCATCCGGGGTCAACTCGCCTGTAATCAGCCTCAGGAGCGTGGTCTTGCCTGCACCGTTATTCCCCAGCAGACCGACGCGCTCGCCCTCGTTGACGTCAAACGATAACCCGCTGAGTATGTCATTTCCTTCTTCAAACGCTTTCTTGATATCGTGTACTGAAATATCGATCATGTTCCTGAACCCATTTCGTTTTCGCCAATGTCCCTACATGGAATCAATAATAGCATATTTCTATTGTTTATACCAACCACTTCTGCTATAATGCAATCTAACTTTGCTATGAGGCATTTTACTTAGTCAAGAGGTGTACCCCTTTGAACTTTGCTATCAGCGGTGATACAAGAATCGGTAAAACGCTTGAGTACGACGTGGTGATTGTCGGAGCGGGGCTTGCGGGGCTTTATGCCGCGCTGCACATCGACGAGAAACGAAGCTGCGTCGTACTCGCCAAGGAAAGTACGGACATATCCAGCTCATGGCTGGCGCAAGGCGGGATTGCAGCGGCTATCAACCGCGACGATACGCCTGAACTCCATCTGGAAGACACGGTATCTGCAGGCGCGGGGTTATGCGACGAAGGCGCTGTTAAAGTATTGGTAAACGAAGGCCCTTCTGACATCGGCACCCTTGTCACATGGTCGGTCCCTTTCGATCTTGACGAATACGGCGTGTTGCAGTTCACTCGCGAAGGCGGGCACAACATGCACCGCATCCTTCACGCCGGGGGCGACGCTACGGGGCGCGAGACGATAAAAGCCTTGTCGCACATCGTGTATAGCCGCAAGAATATTACATTCAGCGGTCATACGTGCCTGTTCGACTTAATCGTTGGGGAATACGGCGTTATCGGCGTAGTCGCCAAATGTAATGGCGATGACTTTCAACTGATAAAAACGAATAATGTCATAATAGCAACAGGAGGCGTCGGACAGGTCTACAAGTCGAGCACCAATCCGCCGGTCTCGACAGGGGACGGTATTGCGGCGGCAATGCGCGCGGGCGCAGAACTGCATGATATAGAGTTCGTCCAGTTCCATCCGACCGGTCTGTACGACCCTGATAGTAATGGTTGCGAGTTTCTGATTTCCGAAGCGGTGCGGGGCGAAGGTGGTATCCTGGTCAACGATGAAGGCGTCCGTTTCATGGTGGGCCAGCACGAACTCGCCGAACTTGCCCCGCGCGACATAGTCGCGAGGGGAATAGTAAATGAGCTGAAGAAAAGCGGCAAGACTCATGCATATATAGATATCACATCCAAGACCGGCGATTTCCTAAAGCAGCGTTTCCCGACGATCTATAATGAATGCCTTAAACACGGTATCGATATCACACGCGACAAAATACCCGTCTGCCCCGTCCAACACTATATGATGGGCGGGATAAAAACGGATCTGGATGGCAAGACAAACATCGAAGGGCTGTACTCATGCGGGGAGTCTGCGAGTACCGGCGTGCACGGGGCGAACCGCCTCGCCTCGAACTCAATGCTTGAGTGCCTTGTTTTTGGGAGGCGGGCGGCTTTACATATCAACAGCTCATACAGGCGCACAGCAGTAGACCCAATGCCGCAGATAGATAGTATCCCCAAAAGACCGCGCGCCCGGTACGACCTTAAGGATATACAGGGTAGGATACAGCATCTCATGAGTAGTTACTGCTACGTAATCAGGAATATGGCCGGACTCGAGTTTGCGTATAACGAGGTTAGCGGCATACTGTCCAAGCTTGAAGAAGTATACGATGATAGTTTTGAGTATCTTGAAACACTGAACATCGCAACGGTGGCCAGGGCAATTCTCGATGCTGCAAGAAAGCGGCCTGAAAGCATCGGCTCGCATTATGTGGAGGATTAATAGAGGTATGAATGCAAATAGCATCCACCCCGGCCTCAACGATTTTCTTCTTTCGGCGCTAAACGAGGATATCGGCGCCGGCGATGTGACGACAAACTGTTGCGTCCCGGCTGGTTCCATGTCGTCAGGCCGGTTTATTGCAAAGCAACCCGGCGTCATCAGCGGTCTTGGCGTGATAGCCGTCTTGTTCAAACTTCTTGATGAGGACGTCCTGCTAAAACCACTGGTGAGCGATGGCGACGAAGTAGGGGCAAACGACGTAATCGCTGAAATAACCGGTCCTTCAAGGAGCATACTGACCGGCGAGCGGGTCGCGCTAAATCTGCTGCAGCACATGTCCGGGGTCGCGACCAGAACTTCCCGGGCCGTAAAAGCCGTGTCCGGGACCAAAACCAGCATAGTAGATACGCGGAAAACGACCCCGGGCTTGCGCGCCCTCGATAAATATGCCGTCAGGTGCGGGGGCGGGTCCAACCATAGGTTCAACCTGGCCGACGGGGTGTTGATCAAAGACAACCATATCGCGGCCGCAGGGGGCGTAATGAACTCCGTTACTCAAGCGCGGAAGGTATGCCCGCTAACGTTAAAAGTTGAAGTTGAGGTCGAATCAATCGAACAGGTGCGCGAGGCCCTGGAGGCCGGGGCGGATATCATCATGCTTGACAACATGCCGCTTGATACTATGGCCGAGGCTGTAAAGCTGATAGATGGCCGCGCCCTCGTGGAAGCGTCGGGCAATATGGGGGACCGCGACCTTAAAGCGGTAGCGGGGACAGGCGTCGATTTCATCTCGATTGGGGCGCTTACGCACTCCGTAACGGCTATGGACATAAGCCTGAGATTTGAATAGCATATAACCAGTCATCAATATATCGAAAGGAGTTGCAACTCTTATGAGTAAATGGAAAATCAGCCGCGCCATATCAGCATTTGCATTAGTTACCATGCTGCTTCTGATTACCGCCTGTGCATCCCAACCCCCGGTGACGCCTGCCTCCAAACCTCCTTCGTCTGATAACGCAGACGTATCGACGGGAACTATACCAGTACCACCGGTACCACCGGAAGAAACGGAGGACAACTCCACTCCGAGGCTCCCCCTGATGGATAGCTCCACCGCCCGTATTCCGATAACTAACGCCATATTCGATTTGTTTACAGGCGAATATGGATATGAAGGGCCGGAACCGATATCATCAAGAACCCACGGCGCCTGGCTGAACCTTGCCGATGGTAACGCAGACATTATCTTCCTTGTAGCCCCGACAGAAGATGAACTCAGCTACTTTGCCGAAAGAAACGTAGATATCGAGATGAAGGTATATGGTTATGACGGACTGGTTTTTATCGGTAATGAGTCCAACCCGGTCAACAACCTGACCCCCGACCAAATCCGTAGCATATACAATGGCAGCGTCAATAACTGGCGAAGCCTCGGCGGGGAGAATTCGGATATAATGGTCTATATCAGGAACGCGGAGTCCGGTAGCCAGCGTCTGTTTGAAGACCTTGTCTGGAGCGGATATGACATTCCCGATTTCTATACCATGGGCTTTATCGAAACTGAAATCGACCCTACTGTGACACAACGGCGCGTTACGGTTACGGAGTATAAGGACATGGAAGAAATTACGCGGAGAGTACTCCTGAACCAGTATGCCATCGGATTCAGTATTATGTCATATATCGACCATACATTCGGGGATACGACTCTGAAATTATTCTCAGTAAATGGCTTTGCGCCCACAACAGAGAACTTCGAGTCGGGCGCGTACCCGTTCCTTACCACGTCATATGTCGCTATCAGAGCAGACGAGCCTGCCGATAGTCCAGCCAGGAACCTCTTCAACTGGGTTGGCACTGATGAAAGCTACGACCTGATATCCGGCAACAGTACTTTAACTGTTGCATTCTCCAACCCGTTGATTATCAAGGCGGGAGAGGGCTTTTCCCCACCATCGGCAGGGAACGCGGACCCTTCGTAAAGCAGCCTGCCCGACTGTCGCATTCCCCGTTATCCCCGCTCGGCTTTCACGGACTCGACATACTCGTCGTAAGTCATTGTCCTGTCGACAATTCCGCCGTCAATGAACTCGACGATCCTGTTTGCGACAGTCTCGATCAACTGATGGTCGTGCGTCGTAAAAATGACGTTCCCCTTAAAATCAATCAAACCGTTGTTTAGCGCCGCGACACTCTCCAGGTCAAGGTGGTTCGTTGGCTGATCCAGCAGCAGGAAACTCGCCCCGGACAGCATCAGCTTCGACAGCATGCAACGCACCCTCTCGCCCCCCGACAGGACTCCGACCTCTTTGTACACGTCATCCCCGGTGAAAATCATGCGTCCGAGGAACGTCCGAAGGTAGCTTTCGCGCTTGTCTTCGGAGAACTGGCGTATCCAGTCTATGAGTTGCGAACTGCTTCCGTCAAAAAACCCCGAGTTGTCTTTTGGCATATATGATTGCGCCGTCGAAACCCCCCATTTGACTTCACCCTCGTCGGGCTCAATATCCCCGGCGAGTATACCGAACATGGTAGTAATCGCATTCTCATTTTCGCCGATGAATGCGATTTTATCTTCGCGCCCAACTATGAAGCTTACTTTATCAAGCACTTTGACCCCATCGACGGTTTTCGATACTTCGGTCACAAAAAGCCTATCCTTGCCGGGTTCCCTGTCCATTTTGAAACCGACCCATGGATATCTGCGCGATGAAGCCGGCATCTCTTCAATCGTTATCTTTTCAAGGAGCTTTTTTCGCGAGGTTGCTTGCCGCGACTTGGATTTATTCGCTGAGAAGCGTCGGATGAACTCTTCAAGTTCTTGAATTTTATCTTCATTCTTCTTGTTTTTCTCTTTCAGTAGTTTCTGGATGAGTTGACTCGAGTCGTACCAAAAGTCATAGTTGCCTACATACATCCTTATCTTTCCGAAATCTATATCGACGATTCGCGTGCAAACAGTGTTCAGGAAATAACGGTCGTGCGAGACGACGATAACCGTGCCCTCGTAGTCCATCAGGAAGTCTTCTAGCCAAACGACGCTGCCTACATCAAGATTATTCGTCGGCTCATCTAAAAGTATTATGTCCGGAGACCCGAACAACGCTTGGGCAAGCAGGACTTTTACTTTCTGGCGCGGCTCCATCACGCTCATGTCCATCCCATGCAGGTTAGTTGGCAACCCCAGCCCCTGCAACAGTTGCGAAGCATTTGACTCCGCCTCCCAACCCCCTAGTTCAGCATACTCCTGCTCCAACTCGGCGGCGCGTATCCCGTCTTCGTCATTGAAATCCTCCTTGAGGTATAGCTCGTCTTTCTCTTTGCCGCACTCAAAAAGGCGTGTATTCCCAATAATCACGGTCTCCAGGACTGTGAACTCGTCATATAGATTCTGATTTTGCTTAAGAACGGACATCCTCAAGTCAGGTTTAATCTCGACACTGCCCGACGACTGCTCCAGTTCACCGGAGAGTATCTTCAGAAAAGACGATTTACCCGACCCATTGGCGCCGATGACGCCATAGCAGTTGCCCGCCACGAATGACAAATCGACTTTGGAAAATAGTGTCGTCCCGCCAAATTGCAGACTGAGGTCGTTAACCGTAATCATGTGCTTGCACCCCGTTTCGTCTAGTCGGTGGAGGTCCTTGCGCCTATCCTATGGTCGTCGATGCGCTCGAAAATCTCCCTGACCGACAGCGGTTTCTTTCCGGTCAGCATTTCAAAGTCATTCGTGCAGTTGCTCATCTGGCCGAGCCTTATTGCGCGGCCGAACGTCACCATGCCTTCTGAGCAAAACGGGAAGTTCGAAGCCGATTTTGCCCATTCGCCGTCTGTAGTCCTGGGCACCCCAATCGAATCAAAGAACGCGTACATTTCATCGTCGGCGATATACTTGTAACTGACGCGATTGCCTGTCACTTCGCTTGCTATCCGCAAATAATCCGATACAGTTATCGCCTCCGGCCCGCTGATGTAGTATATGGAGTTGATTTCCCCCGCGCCTGCCGCTACGTTTGCCGCCGCTTCCGCGCAGTCGAATCTAGCTACAAACGCCATAAGCCCATCACCCATGTTATTCGACAAAACGCCGTTTGTATTGCTGAAGGCTTCCTCGTAGGCGGACACCATAGCTTCTGCGTACTGGCTGTTCCTGAGTATGATATATCCAATACCCTTGTCCTTTATGTACTGTTCCGTTACCTTGTGATCGGCAATCTCGTACGCGTCGTTTTCCTCAACACCGGCGCCTACGATGGACGTATAGACAACCTTTTTGACGCCGCAGTCAGCAGCAGCATCAATAGCGGCTTTATGCGCGTCCCTTCTTTTCTCGCCTACGAACGGCATGGAAATCAGAAGAAGCGTCTCCCCGCCTTCAAAGGCTTTGCGTAGCGTAACAGGATTGTTGTAGTCCGCGTACCGCAACTCCGCGCCGGTTTTCTCGTAAGCGCCCAGTTTCTCCATGACAGGGCTCGTGAATACAAGCCTGTCTGCAGGGACGAGCTCAAGTGCCCGCCTTGCAGCATATCCGCCAAAATTCCCGTCGACTCCCGTAATAATTATCTTCCCCATATCTTGCGACCTCCTTAACCGCCCCGCCGGGCGTGATATCATTTTAGCTCCGCAGAGACACCACAGTATACCATATCTGCACTCTGTTTGACTATGATTTTTCTCAGCTTTATGCTACTATTGGATTTAGGTAAATGCATAACGCTGGATAACATCATGCCGGGGTATAGGAAAGGAATAGACCATTATATGGGTGGCATACTAATTACAATTGTCTTGATTGTCCTGCTAATGAACGCAGTGCTCCTTGTTTTCAAGCTAAGGAGAAACCCGCTGCGGAAATCATCGCGGCACTATAAAGCCCCCGAAGAGCTTGAAGGCTCAATCGTGCGGGAAAAGCGCATTAACCTAATGCTCGAGCAAGAGCATGAAAACGCGATAAGGCAAGTAGAGCTCCGAAACAAAACTCTGGAGCTCTACGATGAAGTCAGAAGAAAAGCCGCCGCTGCGGAGGCGAGGGCCGGGACTGACCCCTATCGGGAAAGCGATGCGTAGACCGGCGCTTCCTCGCAGCAATCAACTGAACTACAGCCCATTATTGCAATCTTGCCATCAACCGCCCCCACACTCACAACATCGCCGGGCTTGACGCTGCCATCAAGGATTTTTTCCGCGACAGTATCCTCGACCGAGCTTTGTATAGTCCTGCGAAGCGGGCGGGCTCCATACACGGGATCGTACCCCATCTCCGATAAAAGGTCGAGCGCCTCTTCCTCCACTTCCATCATAACACCCACGGATTCAATCCGCCCCTTGACCAAATCAAGCATCATTCTGCAGATTTCCCGCAAGTCGTCGCGCGTAAGCTTGCTGAACACGATTGTCTCATCAACCCTGTTGAGAAACTCAGGCCTGAAAATACGCTTGACCTCTTCCATGACCGCCTCGCGGATCTGTGAGTACCCTGTATCGCCCCCGCTATCACCACTCGCGTCAAACCCGAGTTTGGCGCGTTTTTCCGTTATATTCCGCGCGCCGGCGTTGGACGTCATCACTATTATGGTATTTTTGAAATCGACCCGTCTGCCCTGTGAATCCGTCAGAATGCCGTCTTCCAGTATTTGGAGCATTATGTTGAAAACATCCTCATGAGCCTTTTCAATCTCATCGAACAACAGAACCGAGTAAGGTTTTCTGCGCACCTTTTCCGTCAGTTGGCCGCCTTCATCGTAGCCGATATATCCCGGTGGCGAACCTATAAGCTTTGAAGTAGTATGCTTTTCCATGAACTCCGACATATCGATCCTTAACATGGAGTTCTCATCGCCGAACATCGCTTCGGCCAGGGCCTTGCACAGTTCAGTCTTCCCGACGCCTGTCGGGCCAAGGAAAAGAAACGAGCCTATCGGGCGTTTTGGATCTTTCAGGCCTACCCTTCCCCTCCTGAGCGCTTTTGCAACAGCCGAAACAGCTTCATCCTGCCCGACAATCCTTTTGTGCAGCGTCTCTTCCATCTTCAGGAGGCGCTCGCTTTCGTCCTGGGTTATACTTGTGACCGGGATGCCTGTCCAACCTGATACCACAGCGGCGATGTCCTCCGCTCCAACGTATTTGGCGTCGCCATGCCTGGTGTTTTCCCATTTCTTGCGGGCGTCTTCGATTGTCAGCATCAACTCGCGCCCGCGGTCCCTCAACCCGGCAGCGCGCTCGAAATCCTGACTTTGGATAGCTGCTTCTTTCTCCGTTGCGAGATTATCCATTTGCGCTTCCAGTTCCTGTAAGTCCGATGGCAGCTTCAGCTTCTCAAGACGGACCTTAGACGAGGCCTCGTCAATAAGATCGATAGCTTTGTCCGGCAGAAACCTGTCGTTGATGTACCTGTATGATAACCTGACCGCGGCGTCGATCGCCTCGTCTGTGATTTTCAGGCCGTGGTGCGCCTCGTACTTATCGCGCAATCCCAGCAATATCTGCACTGACTCCTCCTGCGTGGGCTCATTCACCATTACAGGCTGGAATCTCCTCTCAAGCGCCGCGTCTTTCTCGACATGCTTCCTGTACTCATTGAGCGTCGTCGCCCCGATGACCTGCATCTCGCCGCGCCCCAACGCCGGTTTGATAATGTTCGCCGCGTCAATCGCGCCTTCTGCGGCCCCCGCCCCGATAATAGTATGCATCTCGTCGATGAATAGTATGATATCATGCGCCTTCTGTACCTCTTCGATAGCGGACTTAATGCGTTCCTCAAACTCCCCGCGATACTTTGTCCCGGCGACCATGCCTGACAAATCAAGCATTACAACGCGTTTATCCATCAGGGTCTCCGGCACATCACCGGCTACTATGGACTGGGCCAGCCCCTCCGCGATAGCTGTTTTGCCGACTCCCGGCTCACCAATCAGCACGGGGTTGTTTTTTGTCCGCCTTGAAAGTATCTCGATGACCCGTTGAATCTCGTTCACTCTGCCGATTACGGGATCCAGCGCGCCTTTCGACGCCGCTTCTGTCAGGTCGCGGCTGAACTGATCCAGCGTCTTGGTCTCACCTTTCCCGCAACCTCCGCCCTGCGCGGCAGCCTTTACAGGTTTATGGACGCTGCATGCGAAAACGTTGATAACCTCAGTATACAGCTTGTTCAGATCTGCGCCCGTCATAACGATGAGTTTTGCTGCGGCGCTGTCATACTCGCGCAGTATGCCCATAAGCAGGTGTTCTGTGCCGACATATCCATGCCCAAGCCTGTTTGCTTCCATGATGGCTATTTCTATTATATGCTTCGCGCCCGGGGTCAGGCCTTGTGGGACCCTTTCCCCATTCGCGCCGCGCCCTGAATTCCTTACTATCATATCCAGGATCATATTGCTGTCCAGCCCTGCCTCACGCAGTATTCTGGCTGCTTCCCCACCGTCTTCACGTGATAATCCGAGCAACAGGTGTTCGCTGCCAACATAATCATGCCCTATCTCGACTGCGGCGGTTTGCGCGAGCTCGAACGCATTTTTTGCGCGTTTAGTGAATCTATCGTCAAATCTCATTTCGTTTGCCTCCTATCCCGTTAACTACGGGTGAATTTGTAGTCTAAATATTACGGACCTGTCCCGTCTTCCATACCTTTGATTTTTTCCCGGAGCTTTATCGCCTCCTCGAACTCATCCTTCTCGGCAGCAAGGCGCATCTGCTCTTTGAGCATGTTGATTTCTCTTCGTTTCTTCATCTCCTCGTCAATCTGCGCCCCCTGGCCGTCAGGCGCGCATTTGACATTTCCGCAGGTCCAGTCTCCTGCCATCACCGGCCTATCAGGCCCTACCGGCAAGGCCCATGGGTATGCCGGTACTGCTCGATACCCGGGGATCCCCGTCGCCCGCGGCCCGAAAAAGCTGCCAAACGCAGGGAATAATCCATCAAAAAAGCTTCCGGCGCCAAAGCTTTCCCCGAAACTACAGCCAAGTTCCTCCGCGCAATCCCTGCACAAGAATGCCTGCGTCACTTGCCCGTTTATGTTTGCCGAGTAGTGCAGGCTGACCTCGTTCTTTCCACAATTCTGACATTTCATGATGATGCCTCCATTTCATTTGTTAAAGTATGTTTATTAGCATCTGCTTCAAGATGCTCGCCCTGAGCGCATCACGCTCTTCCCTCTGCGCAGGGCGCAGTGCGTTCTCTCCTATCGCCGATAACGCAATTTTCGCTTCTGAGTTGCTCATCGCGCCCGTTTGCCTCAAGTTTGCAATCAACGCCGCAGCGGTATTCAAGTCGATTCTCCAGCCAACGGTGTTCACAGTGTGCATGATTATCATCTCCGGCTCCATCGAGACCCTGCTTATTCTGATATAGCCGCCTCCGCCACGCCTGCTTTCCACGATATAGCCATGCTCCGGGGAGAACCGGGTCGAAATCACGTAGTTGATCTGGCTTGGTACGCAGTTAAACCTGCTTGCGAGTTCCGCCCGCTGCAACTCGGCTTTTCCGCCCATTTCACTTAACATGTCGTCTATAAACTCCGCAATGATATCACTGACCCCCATGAACTTGCCTCCTTTGTCGTTTTGACTTTGACTAACTTTGACCATAGATGCATTCTAACGTCTTGCCGCACGTTTGGCAATCCTTAGTTTGACCATTACTGACCAATTACCGCTTGTGCCTGCCGATTCTCCTTCCGAAATCTCCATTATGCTCCCTTTTTCGATGATTATCGTCAATTTTCGCAAATCACCCCTGTTTATGGTTGCAATTTTGTGTTAAGATGTATCTCGGTTTATACCGCCAATATGATATGAAAAGCGAGCTGACAACAATGAGAGACGAAACAAAGTGCCTACATTCCGGCTACTCCCCAAAAAACTCGGAACCGCGCGTAATACCTATCGTGCAGAGCACGACCTATGTCTATGATTCAGCGGAAGAACTGGGAGAAGTGTTTGACGAGCCGACAAAGAGCATCATATACTCCCGTTTCGCGAACCCCACCGTGATGGCAGTCGAAAGCAAAATAGCCGATCTCGAGGGAGGCGTCGGCGCAATGTGCACATCTTCAGGTCAAGCTGCAACATTGCTGTCTTTACTTAACATCATGAACGCCGGCGATAGCTTCATAAGCGCATCGCAGATATATGGCGGTACTGTCAACCTAATCTACACTACGCTAAATAAACTTGGAGTCGAGTGCATTTTCGTTGATTGCGACGCAAGTTCAGACGAGATTAACCGCGCTTTCAAACCGAACACAAAGGCGGTTTTTGGCGAAACAGTCGCTAACCCCGCCCTGACCGTGCTGGATATTGAGAAGTTCGCGTCGGTCGCCCATTCACACAACGTACCGCTGATAGTCGACAATACCTTCCCTACGCCGATCCTCTGCAAACCAATCCATTATGGCGCAGATATAGTCGTCCACTCGACTACGAAGTATATGGACGGGCACGCACTGCAGGTCGGGGGCGTTATCGTCGACAGCGGAGATTTCGACTGGCATAACGGGGATTTCCCCGGGGTCACCGAGCCCGACCCCTCATACCATGGGATAAGATATACGGACGTCTACGGGAAAGCCGCCTATATTATTAAAGCCAGGATGCAGCTCATGCGCGACTTCGGGGTATATCCATCCGCCCATTCCGCTTTCCTCCTCAACCTTGGTCTGGAGACCCTCGCCTTGCGTATGGAGAGGTATTGCGAAAATGCCCTCGCCGTGGCGAAGTATCTCAAGTCCTCATCCAAGATTGAGTCCATCAGGTATCCGGGGCTCGAAGACGATACATATTATGGTCTCGCCCGAAGATACCTGAAAGGGGCGGGCGGCGTCATATCATTTTGCGTCAAGGGAGGCAAAGAAGGCGCCGTGCGTTTTATCAACTCCCTCAAGTTAACCTCAAACGAGACACATGTCGCGGACATCCGCACATGCGTTTTACATCCCGCGACCACGACGCACAGGCAACTGACCGACCTCCAACTTGCCGCTGCCGGAGTCGACCCCGGCCTTGTCCGTTTCTCTGTTGGCCTTGAACATGTCGAGGATATCATCGAAGATATAGATCGGGCTATGGGGAACGTGTAATAAGGGGTATTTACCCCTTGACGTCTACACTCGTTCAGCCGTGCTGCGCATGAGCAGCACGGCTGTTACTTCGTTTGACAAAAAACCGGCGGTTACTAAAGTCTCAAACCTCGTCGACCCACTCGCGGAAACGCTCGTAGACGCCGGGGCTGAGTACGGCGTCCAGTTCGATATACCCTTCGAGATACCTGACGTCCTTAACCTCGCTGTCCCTGTGCAGCCTCTCGACCAGACCTGCTTTGTCGTAGGGAATACGAAGCGTGGTCTTTTTACTTACAGATGACAGTTTTTCCTCGATCATTTTCAGAAGGGCCTGTATCCCCTGCCCTGTTTTTGCCGAGATCCCAACAGAGTCTTCCCCGTGAAAGCGGATCTCCGCTCCGGGTAGGTCGCATTTATTAAAGACTTCAATCCTGGGGGTAGCGCTTACCTCGAGCTCCTCAATCAAATCCTCCACCACCCCCGCCTGCCCCTGCCATTGGGCCGACGATGCGTCGATGACATGGATGAGCAGATCTGCGTGCTTCAGTTCTTCAAGCGTCGCCTTGAATGCATTCACCAAATGATGGGGCAGCTTCCTGATAAACCCCACCGTATCGGAGATCAATGCGTTACAACTCTCGCTTACAGCAAGACGCCGCGTAGTGGCGTCCAATGTATCAAAGAGTCTGTCTTCCGCCTGAATGCCCGCGCCGGTCAGTGTGTTCAATAGCGTGGATTTCCCGGCGTTTGTGTAACCGACAAGCGCTATCACAGGTATGTTGTTTTTCTCGCGCAGGCGGCGCTGCGTCTCCCGTGATTTGATCACTTCGCGCAGTTCTTCCTCCAGCTTGACTATTTTTCTGCGGATATGCCGGCGGTCGCTCTCCAATTGCGTTTCCCCCGGCCCGCGCGTGCCGATCGGCGCGCTAGAACCCGTCTGGCTCGAAAGATGCTTCCACATCCCTGTAAGCCTTGGCAACAGGTACTTGTACTGTGCAAGCTCGACCTGCAGCCTGCCTTCTTTCGTCCTTGCGCGACTTGCGAAGATATCTAGAATCAGCGAAGAACGGTCCACGACCCTGAGGCCTAAATCATCCGATATCGCTTTTATCTGAGAGGGCGAGAGCTCGTTATCGAACACAGCAAGCGTGCAATCGTTCCCCTCCGCCAAAGCCTTCATCTCTTCTATCTTGCCTTTTCCGATATATGTCCTCGGTTCAGGAGTATTCCTGTTTTGCAGTATCCTACCGAGGCATATACCGCCCGCTGTTTCAAGAAGCGCTTCAAGCTCGTCAAGGCTTTCTTCAGTCGAGCGGTCGCCCTCGTCCATGCTGTCAGCCGACAACCCTGCAATTACAGCCTTTTCAGGCTCGTTCGAGTCAAGTATTTTTTCCATAGACCCATCTCCGTTCAACATAGAGTATAAGTAAATTGCGTAGGTCACACAGCGACCCAGCGTATAGGTACCGAACCAGCTTGAATTTGCGTTGACAAGCGCTGCAAAAGAAAAACCCGCGCTATCCAGCGCGGGCGAAATCGGTGTGGGGATGCAGAAAGGCCGCTTATCGCCGCCGCCCGCAGGACGGACGGTGGAGATGTGGTACAAGCCGAAGCCATGTCGGCCGACCTTGCGAAACCCTGCTCCTCAAGTATTAACGATCATTGATTCAGGCCGAATTTCCTGTTGAACTTGTCTACGCGACCACTGGTATCAACCAGTTTCTGTTTGCCTGTATAAAAAGGGTGGCACTTGGAACAAATCTCTATCTTTATGTCCTTCTTGGTGCTCCCCGTCTCAATGACCTCACCGCATGCGCACTTGATAGTCGTCTGCTGGTAATCGGGATGTATGCCCTCTTTCATCTTATATCCACCTCACTAAACACCGAAATACGTGCAAAGGGTATCCTAGCACATGAGCCACACTATTGCAAGTGTTTTTTTATTAGTTTTTCTCATAAGTTGCGCTAAATTCCATTTGCCTTTGTTCCGATATATGTTGATAAGGGGCAAAAGTGAAATTGCGCCCGAGGCTGATGTAGCGGTATGGATCGCCGCTATGTAGAAAATCAAGGAGGAATATACATGATCATTGAGAGTTATGGAGTAAAAGCAAGCTCGCAGAGGACATACCTGTCAATACAATCGACTACTATGTCTGCGAAACGGGAACTCCGGGCCACACCTGCCTCAATAGGGACGGCCGGAAATGAAAATGGCGTACAAGACAAAGCGTCCATATCGGACAGCGCGAAAAGATTGCTCAAGAAACTAAAGGAAGACAGCCAAAGATATCTGGCCCAGAAAGCAGAGACCCCTAACGTGAGAAAGGCGTCGTATGACCGCGGGCATCCCAAAACCCCGGAAGACCTGAAAACAAGATTCCTCGAGTTGATGCTCGAACTGCTTACCGGCAAGAAAACTTCCGCAAAGGCACATACTCCGGTAAAGCCCACGTTTAATATGCCGGATCCCCCGCAACTGGATTTCAGCAGCCCGGTAGGCGTCAGCAGCTTTCAAATCGCAGATGGATTTAGCTTCGAGCATTTCAGCTATGAATCAGAGATAGTATCCTATGAAGCACAAGGCGTCATCAACACGGCAGACGGCAAGACAATATCAGTCGATATAAACATGTACATGTCAAGAGAGACCGCTACGTACTTCAGCTCATTCGTAGAAGCAAAAAAACCCATCGACCCGCTTGTCATTAACTACGGTGGTCTGGCGGAGTCTTTGACCGGCGAGAAGTTCGATTTTGACCTGACTATGGACGGGATCCTGGATAAAGTCCCCGTCCTGGGTGAAGGCTTCGGGTTTCTTGCACTCGACAAGAACGGCGATGGCAAGATAAACGACGGAAGCGAACTCTTCGGCCCCGGCAGCGGGAACGGCTTTGAGGAGTTGAGGGCTTACGATTTAGACGGTAACAACTGGATTGACGAAGCGGATGACGTTTTCTCCAAGCTCCGTATATGGAGTATAGACAAGTATGGGAACGAACAGTTGTTCACACTGAAAGAACTCGGTATAGGCGCTATTTATCTTGGCGATATAAGCACCGAGTTTTCTTTCAAAGACGACAGTAGTCAGACGATGGGGGTCATGCGCTCGACCAGCTTCTTCTTAGGCGAGAACGGGAGCGCCGGGACGGTATCCCATATCGACATGGTAGTGTAAAAAACATTGACACCCATGAAACGCTATGCTATATTTAACCAACAGAAAGCCTTGCGGTAAAAACTGCGAGGCTTTCAGTAACGGTCACTACTATTCCCGGAGGGATGCCATATGGTGTTGACAGGAGCCGGAATTGTCGTTGAAGAACTGATTTACCATGAAGTCGATACGGTATTTGGATACCCCGGTGGGTATGTACTGAACATCTATGACGAGCTATATAAGAACGCACACCGGATTACCCACATCCTGACAGCCCACGAGCAAGGCGCGGCCCATGCGGCGGACGCTTTCGCGAGAGTCTCAGGCGTCACTTCGGCGGTGATAGCAACAAGCGGGCCCGGCGCCACCAACCTCGTGACAGGCATAGCGAACGCATACCTCGACTCCGTCCCGGTCGTCTTCATTACCGGCAACATCCCGGTGCCAATGCTTGGGCAGGACTCGTTCCAGGAAGTCGATATCATAGGCGTAACGATGCCCGTCGTCAAACACAGTTTCGCAGTCAGGGATGTAAAGGATCTCCAGATCACATTGAGGGAAGCATTCTGTATTGCCGGAACAGGCAGAAAAGGCCCCGTCCTTGTCGATATACCACAATGCGTTCAGCTCAACACATGTACATACGACGCCGACTTGAAAATATCCGCATCTATCAGCGCAGCAAAACCGGCAGACTTGACGAACCTTGGAAAAGCCATAGATGCCATAATAAAAAGTAAACGTCCGTATATCTATTGCGGAGGCGGTGTTTCATCGTCGTGTGTTGGCGAAGAAGTCGTAGTGCTGTCGCATAAGCTTGGCGCACCGGTAGGGATGAGCCTGATGGGAATAGGTTCCGTCCCCCACTCGTATGGACTATGCCTCGGCATGTCGGGAATGCACGGCAGATATGCATCTACAGCCGCAGAATCCGAAGCTGACCTTATCATCGCGCTTGGCGCCCGGTTTTCCGATAGGGCGACAGGCAACAAGCATGAGTACGCAAAAAACGCCACCGTCATCCATGTAGATTTGGATGCTGCCGAGCTCGATAAGAACATCAGATCTGATATCAGTATATGCGCAGATATCAGGGAAGTACTCCCCAGGCTGATATCCGGGTTGACCTCCGCCCCGAACCCAGAATGGCTCGCAAGGGTAAGCAAACTGAAAACTGAAGACAACATCAGTTACAACAGCGACTTCACACCGGGGAACATAATAAACTGCATTAGCGCATATCATGACGACAATACAGTCGTTGCGACCGACGTCGGGCAGCATCAGATGTGGGTCGCCCAGCATTACGAATTCCGGAAACCACGTAAACTGATAACATCAGGCGGACTTGGCGCGATGGGCTTCGGGCTTGGCGCTGCGATCGGAGGCTGCCTTGCCGCAGGGAAATCGAGGACTGTGCTATTCACAAGCGACGGCAGTTTCGGGATGAACCTCAACGAACTGGCAACAGCCGTTACATACAAACTGCCAATAACAATTGTCGTGCTAAATAACGGCGTATTGGGCATGGTACGGCAGATGCAGACATTGTTCCTTGAAGGGCGCCACTCTCAGACGACGCTCAATCGCAAAACCGATTTCCCTTCCCTCGCAAGAGCATTCGGAGCATCGGGGCATACAGCCTGTAGCATCGACGATCTGGGCTGCATCCTAAAAAGCATTACTGATGATGGACCTCATCTTATCGATTGTAAGATCGACATGGATGAGAAAGTCCTCCCGACGATCCCGGACGGAGGCACCATTCGCGACATACTATATTGATTAAAGGGGTTCGCCTAAGTTGGATGATAAATTCACGGTTGGTATTATTGTCTCAAACCATTATGGAGTTCTGAACCGCGTAGCCGGACTCTATGCAAAACGAGGTTTCAACATAGACAGCCTCGCTGTCGGCGAGACAGAAAACCCCGCATACTCAAGGATGACAATAGTTTCGACGGGTGATGAGTACACAAGATACCAGGTCCTGAGGCAGCTCGAAAAACTGCATGATGTAAAAATGGCGGTCATACTTGATAAAGACGATTCGGTATCGATCGAGCAGATGCTAATCAAGCTGATGGTCGGCGATAGCGTGAAGGCAGCGGTCAGCGACTTAATCAATGATTATGGCGGGAAAGTAATGGATTTCGGCAGTGATTTTATAACTGCCGAAATTACCGGGAACCCGGAGAAAATCGAACGGTTCATAAGCGAAGCCAGAAAAAACGGCATCATCGAAGTCTGCCGATCCGGACTCATTTCTATGATACACGGCACGAAAAACGCTTTCAGTATAGAAAACCTTGAGACTTGACGCGATATAGTGGTACATCGTATCCAAAGTACAAGCAGTGAGAGGAAGAGCTAATATGATATGCAACAACTGTGGACAACAACTTAAGGACGAGTCTGTGTTTTGCACAAACTGCGGTAGCAGGCAAAATGAAATAACAGTCGATACCATACCCACTGTCCGGTATCCCGAAGCAGAAAACGATTATCCTGCCCCTGCTGCCCCGTACCCTGAAGAGACAGTTGACTATCAAGCATCAGTCAACCCGTACCCTGAAGAGACAGTTGACTATCAAGCTCAGGAGACCGGATATTTTACGCCGGACGGCACAAGCCAGCCCGATGCAATCTTATACTCTGAAGAAGAACCTGAAGTCCACGACTCCGCGACCCCGGATCCCGATGAACCAATCACCGCATCACAGCAGCAAGCGCCATCGGCAGGTATTGCCTCAAACCCCAATATTGTTACGCTTGAACCCGTCCCGGAGAAGACTAATGTTCTTGTCCCGCAGCCCAAATCCAGTTCGGGGTATAAAGTATTCGGGAAGATAGTGAAAGCTTTCTTTTCAGTGGTATTCGCAATCATCACATTCGCCCTTATATCTGCACTAACCGTAATCCTGATAGTACAACCTGCGAATATACCTGATATGGTGGCGGGCATCGACGCCGCAGCTATACTGGACGACCCTGCGGTGAATGAGGCGATTGAGCAATGGTTGGAAGACTCCCCCTACAGCAATATGAACATAGATATTGAGGAGATTAAGGAATACCTGACACGCGAAGACCTGCCTATCGAAATCTCAAAGGAAATTGAGACAGCAATGGAGGATTCCATTGCGCCATACCTGTTATTCTCAATCTATCCGCTTATCATAGTTGCCACGCTATGCGCACTGGCTATTTTCGACATTTTTATGATTCACAGGAAGACTGTCAGGCTTGCTTTCCTGACAGCCGGCATACCTATTGCGGCGTCCGGTCTCGTATTCTTCGGTTCCGGGCTCATCCTGAGGAACTTCCCCGGGATCCTGTGGTCCAGACCCCTGAGAGTTATAGCAGGATTTATTGACGGCATATCGCATCTATTATTTCTATATGGCATAATCGTATTTGCGGTCGGAATCTTGTCCATAATACTATTCATTGTGATTTTGATTGTAAGAAAATCCCGGAATTCAAGGACGCCCGGCCCGGTTGAAGTCATTGTACCAAAAACCACAGAAGTCTGGCGTGTTACAGGAATCATAGCAAACTTCACCCTGCTTATGGCCTGCACCGTAGTTTTATTCATATACTACCTGAACATACCTTGGAGATAGCCACCCTAAATGCGCCAATAGCTCAGCAGGACAGAGCATTTGCCTTCTAAGCAAAGGGTCGGGGGTTCGAGTCCCTCTTGGCGTGCCAGTTGTCCGATAAACGAACCGGAAGGTTCGTTTATCGGTACTTTTATGCTGTTTTCGCTCGCGTTGCAGAATATCTCGATGCGGGCGTCGTCGCCGTCGTACAGGTATATCCTCTCGACTAAAGTGTCGATCACAGCGATTCGGAACGCATAATCGTTGACGTCACCATTCTTAAACTTGTTCAGAAAGAATCTGACGTCGTTATATGAGAGAACAGGTCTTACCATCTTTTCCTTTGCAAGTTGCGTTTCGAGATCGACTCGCTCAATCTGACGTTTTTCTATTTGCGCTGTGAGTACGTCCACAGCCTTGCCGGACTCGATTGCCTTGATAAGGTTTGCTGTGGCTTCCTCGTTTTCTTTGATTTGACGTTTGAGCCGCTTGAGCATATCGGTGTTGCTCTCCTTGGCAGACAATTCGGATATCTGCCGCGCCATATCGTCGATATGTGATGAAACTCAGACCATCGCAATACAAGGGCATCGTTGACATGATGAAGCGCCGGGCTGAGCCGTCTTTTAAGGTGCTTTGCAGAGCGGCATTCAATCTGACACGTGGGTATCAAAAACTGCACTCGCTCGGATATAGCTATCGTGACATATCGTTTGGCAATGTGTTTTTCGATCCCGATAACGGTGACATCCTGATTTGTGATAATGACAACGTATCAGCGAGCGGTGACGACAACAGTTCCATATATGGGACGCCTCGTTTCATGGCTCCGGAAATTGTTATCGGTAATGCTGTTCCCTCTCGGAACACCGATCTTTACTCGCTGTCTGTTTTGCTGTTCTATATATTTAGGGCTTGCTGTATGAATTTCCACTGCTGGAGTTGACGATAGTCCGCCCGCCAAAACAACCCGCCAAGCCAGCTTACGCCACCACCAGAGTCGGTTATAGCGATCCGC
>Ga0082212_10003221_pt1 | contig 23259 bp, 13 predicted proteins | sample TergutNt197P3_FD_71548 | JGI IMG/M metagenome (GOLD analysis project Ga0082212, IMG submission 71548) | Neocapritermes taracua P3 segment gut microbial communities from Petit-Saut dam, French Guiana - Nt197 P3 | ecosystem: Host-associated > Arthropoda: Insects > Digestive system > Gut ...
TTCTGTTTTTCTTCATTGTTTCTTTCCTCTCTTTTTTGATTCTTTCTTTTCTCTAAGTAACTGTTGCTACTTTTACACACTGTCCAATGCAAATCTGACGGCGCGAATTAATCAGTGGTTACTTAGCAGCTCCTGCCCGTATCGCAGCATTGCGCTTGCGCCGCTCCAGCGGGCCATGTCGTCCGGTGCGCCCAGCACGATAGCCATTAGGTCGGCGCTGCCGTCATTACATAACACGACAACATTGCAGCTGTTTTGCGTCGTGCCGGTCTTCAGCCCGTAGACGCCCGGCATAGAGGCAAGCAGCTTGTTTGTGCTGCTGAACGTCCGCACTATTTCCTCGCCGCCCCGTGAATAGCGCACAGTAGTCTCGCGTATCGAGGTGTAATCAGTGATTTGCGGATATATTTCCAAAATCGCCCGCGCCAGGATCGCAATATCGTGCGTTGTGGACACGTTGTCGTGTTCGTTCAGCCCTGCGCAGTCCGCATAACGCGTGCCGGCCATACCCAGCTCTGCCGCCAACTCATTCATGCGCTCAACCATTGCCTGCTCGCTTGCGCAGATGTGCTCGGATATTGCTGTTATAGCGTCGTTGCCGGACGGCATGAGGACGCAATACAGCAGCGCGTCGAGCGAAATTTCCGCGCCCTCCTCCAGCTGCACGACAGAGCCGCCCTTGCGGGCCGCATTGCCGCTGACGGTCACCATATCGTCAAGCGTGACCGCACCGTCCGCCAACTCCTGCAGGCAAATGTAGAGCGGCATGAGCTTCGTCAGGCTGCCCAGCCCAACCTCAGCTTGCGGCTTATGTTCATACAGCGCTTTGCCGGCGCCAAGGTCATATACAGCATACCCGGCCGCCGCAAGCACCGGTGCATCAGGAGATTTGCCGATGCGCAAAAACACGATAATGCATATTAAGACGATGGCAATAAGCGCTGCAATAAGGATAACAGCTATACGCTTCCTGCGCGACAAGAGTGACAGAGCTCGTTGCTGCTTTTTACCCATAATCTTCCTTGTGGTTTTTTATAACTCGTTAGAGTATACCACCACCTTCCACGTTAATCAAGCGCGCTGACAATAGCGCGCAAAAAAATAGCAGCGGAGATCAATATGTCGGTGAGCAAGGCATTACCTCCAGTTATAGTACTGACCTCTATGCTACACCGCAGCCGCCAGAGCGACGGCTGCGGTTATATATTTGTTTCTTAAAAAGCTGTACATTCGCTTAGTGCTGTAGTCTCATTCGTTATTTACTTTTGCGTTTTGACTCGAGGAGCATCATGAGCCCCAGCGCAAGGAGAGATACGCCTGCAACCGGGAGCCAAATCGGAACGTTCAGAACGCCGGTTTGCGGGAGAGTGAGCAAGTGCGCGGGTGGTACTGTGTCCGGCGTGGGCGCAAATGCATCCTTTGGAATCGGCTCGGCTGCGAATAACTCGAATACCCATTCTTCATCGTCTTCGTTCCAGTCCCATCTGCCCAGCGGAACTCCATCGTCGTCGAGCTCTATCCAGCCTTCGCCGTCCGGTATCATTTCGCGGCCCGGTATCGATGGATTCGGCGGCGTAGGCCCGGGCGGCGGAGGCAGCGGGGGCAGCAGCGGCGGTTCGGGCGGAGTCTCTTCCGGTCCGCCGGATGTCGGCGGCTCGGAGGTTTCCTGCGTTGTTTCTTCCGGAGGCGGCGCTTCTGACGGCGACGGCGGCGTCTCCTCAGGCAGCTGCGGTGTCTCCTCTGGCGGAGGTGTTTCTTCAGGCGGCGGCGTTTCTGAAGGTGGGGGCGTCTCCACTGGTGGCGGTGGCGGTGGCGGTGGAGGCGGAGGTGGAGGCGGAGGCGGCGTCTCCGTCGGAGGCGTCTCCGTCGGTGGCGTCTCCGTCGGTGGCGTCTCCGTTGGCGGTGTTTCCGTTGGCGGTGTTTCCGTCGGCGGCGTCTCCGTTGGCGGTGTTTCCGTCGGCGGCGTCTCCGTTGGCGGTGTTTCCGTCGGTGGCGTCTCCGTCGGTGGCGTCTCCGTCGGCGGCGTCTCCGTCGGCGGCGTCTCCGTCGGTGGTGTTTCCGTCGGCGGCGTCTCCGTCGGCGGCGTCTCTGTTGGCGGTGTTTCCGTTGGCGGCGTCTCTGTCGGCGGCGTCTCCGTCGGTGGTGTTTCCGTCGGCGGCGTCTCCGTCGGCGGCGTCTCCGTCGGTGGTGTTTCCGTCGGCGGCGTCTCCGTCGGCGGCGTCTCCGTCGGCGGCGGTTCCGGGAAAGTAAAGGAAGCGTCTTTTTTTACTGCTTCCACTTCTGCGCTTGTCATACTAACTGCCATTTTCTGATACGCATCATCCGTCGGCGCATAGAAGAACAGGTTATCAATCGAACGTGTGTGGTGTCCGATGAACACATCCTTGAGCGTGATCTTGTCGCCGCCGTGCGCCCACGGGGCGTCTGCGGTAAATGTCAGTGTCTCCCCGCTTATCCCGTTATACCCCGCGACTGATATACCTTTTGCCGACAGGATGCTCTCATTGATCGTGTATCCCCCCTGCAGGTCGGCGAATGTTACCGTCGCAGTTCCCGTATAAATACTCCCGTCCAACGACATCAGAATATCTGCGGGAGATACCAGAAGATTGGGGAGCCTTTGCGCGTACGCAGCGCTTATCAGGCTATTGAAGTAATCCTTTTCGATTTGAGGTATACCTTCTAGCATATCATCGGCTGCACCCAAGTCGGGGTAAGCGTTAAATTCGAACCAGTACCAAACTGCCCATTGCGTATACCCCTGCGCCGAATAGTTTGTAAGGCCTCCGTTGTTGTATGGGTATCCGTTCAGCAGCAGCGCGCAAAGCCCCTTGTATGTTACTTCGTCGAATGTCAGTGTGAGTGGTTCATACCCGGGCGAACCAGTGCCATTCTTATCATATTCGAGGCAGTAAGCAGGCGGCCCCGAAATGTCTCCGACGAAATAGAGCCCCATATCCTCGCCGAACACAGGGGTCGGGTTTTTCAAATCTTCCTGCAGGAATTTCCATATGATGGTCGGGTTGCTGCCGGGCGACGGCGCAGCTTCAACGCTGCCGTTCAGTGCCGCAAACACAACGCCGATGAGTATAAGCGTTCCGGCCAGCATCAGGCAAACGGCCTTGCGCGCCCAACCGGCTCTCTTCATAGCAAGATGTTTCATGGCTTTAACCTCCATTATTATTATCATGTATAAATCATAGATGTTAAAGCTGCTTGAAGGTCAATACCTTTTTTTATAGAATGTTTATTTTTTTACACGAATTTCGTATTCATTTGTAGAACTTTCATCACTTCTTGCAATTGCAATGGTTTGCGGGCTGCATCCCGCTGCGATAACGCAAAATGCACATTTATTATGTGCATTATTTTGTAATTCGTATGTATAATTTTCCATATCGTGCCCCGCACAGGCTCGCTGCCTATTGAAGCTGCTTTAAGCTTTTTCGGAGATTCAGTTTGATTTCCGCATTCCATGCCGGGCGCGCCGGCAAAAGGAAGCGGCTTGCGCCGCTTCCTTTCTGGTGCTGGTTATTGAATTGCGCTTGCTATGCTTTACGTACTCTACTACTTTAGCGAGAAAGTCTTAATGTTCGAGCCGTTGCCCTTGATGTCGTAGGTAAGACGGTATCCGGCAAGGTCGTGTCCCGCGCCGAAATTGTACGAACCATCAAGGTTTGCGTTGTTACCGCTGAGTTCGATTTGGTACACCCTTGTGTCTGAACTGCCATCGGAGAACATGACCACAGCGGAGAATGTCAGCGTCCAAAGTTTGCTGTTCTTTGCAGTCTCGGCAATGCTGATGAACTGTGCATTTGACGCACCAATGATTGTCACTTCCGCAGGAGGCGGTTTCGCGACATACTCGGAGTGATCGCAGCCTTCACGCTCGCAGTAAACGATCTGCCACAGGTCGTTGCCTTCGATGTCTACAGGAGCGCCGAAGCTGTGCCCGAGAGCGCCGTGCCAGTTCTGGATCTCTTCATGGCCGCATGTGTTACAAATCACATACGTGCCGCCGCCTTCCCAACATGTGGGCTCGGTGACTTTTACGACCTCGAAGTCGTGTCCCTTTGCGTCTTCCCAACCGTATGTAATGAGTTCGCCGTCTTCATCGAGTTCGACTTCGCCGCACAGCGCACAGATGCTTGTAACGAATCCGCCTGTCCAGCACGTTGCCGTTGAGGTCGGTTCAAACTCGCAGTCAGCCACTTCGGTCAAGCACAGCCACTGGAACGACGCCATTGCGCCGTACAGCATCGGCATGTATACCGTGCTGCCCTGCCACGGGTGCGTCACGTCGAAAGCGTCCGCGCAGTACACTACGCCGGAGGGCGAGAGGTCGTCGGAGAAGAAGTAGCCGTCGTCATTGACAGGTAATGTCAGACTAAAGTATCCTTCCTCGTCGCAGAACCACGGAACCTCAACTCCGCCAAACGCCGGATTCGGGAACTCAAGCTCCAAGCCGGACCCTGCGTCTACGAGCACGTTCAGGCTCTGGTCTACTTCGAATATCATGTCGTAAGTCCACAGATAATCTCCGGCCCAGTAGAAGCCCATGTCAGCCGCAAGCTGTGTCGCAGCGCTGTAGAGCCTACCGTTAACGGTGACTTCATCTTCGTTGCACGCATACTCAATCGTAGTCATTGTGCCGTTTGTGAATGTGTAGTCTTCCACGGCGATGGTCGGGCGCGCATTTGTAATGACCATGCCGAGCACACTGTAGTAGTCGACGTTTCCGCCGTTAAACGGAACGCCGATGTTATAAGCGCCCACAGGTACGTTAGAAACCGAGCCCGCTACCGAGTTTCCGGTGATAGCGTTGGCCTGGCCGTTCCACGTAACGAAGTATGTTTCGCCGATTTCAATAAAGTAGGACAGTTTCAAGCTTGTGTTATTACCGGATACCCTGCCCATGTTTACAGAAATACGGTGTGAAAGACGCCCGCCGCCGTTCGCGTCCCACTGGATCAGATATAAGTCCAGATAGTAAGTTGTTCCCGTAAGAATGCTGTAGGACGTTCTAAGATCGACGCTATCCGCGATCTCTTGGCCTTCGAACATGAAGAATATCAGGTTCTGGCTGGAGAACGGGCTGAAGTCCTGGTTGGCAGCGCCGCGCAGGGCCTGCACCGGACGGTCGAAGTACGCGAGCCAGTAATCGCTCGATGGTTCTTTGAACGGTCCGACGCGCGTCGCCCAGGGCATGACGTAGTCTTTACCGTTCACCGTCACGATGAGGTAGCCTTCATAAAGGTTACCGCCAACGACCTGGTCGATGTTCGCATCCGCACCGATCTCAAGCCATACATCGAAAGTATCGCCATTGATATCAACGAATACTTCAACGGCTTTATCCAGATTCTTGTTCGAATAGCGGGTGTCATGGTTATAGACAACTTCAATGTTGTCTACAACGCCGCCGTGTACGGTAGCGGTGAGCGTCTTGCTTGTCGTATCCGCCATCGTCGGGCCGAAGCTGAAGCTGGCCATGCTGGCTTCGTCGAAGGTTGCTTTGTTCGTGGCGCCGGTCGGGACGTCATAGTTCGTAACAGTGATGTATACTTCGTTGACGTCTGTGGCACGCTTGGGATTGACAAAACCCGCGCCCTGCTCGAACACAGAGATTTCCGTACCCGCAGCATTGAAATAGTTACCGGGGTTGTTAAAACGTTCGTTCAGCGGTTTGATGACGTCCGGGTCCGCAGTGTTCATGATGCGGGCCTTGATCTCCGCCGGGGTTGCGTTCGGGAACTGCTGCTTCACGAGCGCAGCAACACCCGCGACCCACGGGGAAGACATGGACGTACCGCTCATCGAGGTATATCCTCCGCCAAGGTCGAGAGAGAGGATATCCCAGCCTGGAGCGATGATGTCCGGCTTGATCTCGGCAGTCTCATTGACAGGGCCGAGGCTGCTGAACGCAGCGGGCTCCATCGCGTGAGGGCTCTTGCCGAGCGGTCCGGGAGCAAGGTACGCTGTTTCGCCGCCCTGCACCAAACCGTACAGTGTATACTTGAAGCTGCTTGGCGCGCTGAAGATCAGCATATCGTATGCGCTTGTCTCAGAACCGATGTTCAGGTTGCCGATAACTTCGTCAGTGCGGTTGATAACGATAAGTCCGCCCGCACCAAGGCGCAGAGCCTGCCCTTTGTAATCAAAGAACGCCTGTCCTCTGTTAACGACGAGGATCTTACCTGACAATGAACCTGCGGGGAGGTTGTTTAACGCTATGAGTTCCGCATCCGTCATGTCGCTTCCGGTCGTGCCGGGAGCTGTCGGTGTGTTGTTGGCGCATGCGTAATATAACTCATAACCGAGGCCATCAACATACTCCAGCGGCTGGATCGTGTACGTCTGACGCGGATAGTTGAACATTGTTCCGTCCGCGCCGGTCGTCAGAGGCCCATAAGTGAATGTGCTTGGCTCTGTGTTGCCGAACGCGTTGTTAAAGAACACTCCTGCAAGCGCGGCGTCGCCGTTCTCGCAGAAGAAGTTGAGATTACCGCTGTCACCGGCAGTATTGCTGACGACAGGCGAGTAGGTGAGTATCGGGTTGCCGCCGTGCTGCGACGCAGCAACGGAAATCGGCAGCGACACGCCGCCCGAGCCAACTGTGTAGTTGCGGCGGTCGGTCGTGTTATTCGTCGGATAGGCTTCGTTCCCGGCAGAGTTGACGACCATTACGCCCGCAAGGACCGCATTGTTCCTGGCGACGTGGCCGGCTTCATATGCCGAGTTATAGTTATTGCCCATCGACAGGTTGACTACGTCCACCTTCGGTAAGGTCTGGCTTGCGTAAACGCCGACGGGGTTGCCGCCGCTGAACGCCTCAAGCGCAGCTGTAGTATCCGCAGATGCAGCGCTGTTGGGGTTATCCGGTGAAAACACCTGCGCCATATAGATCTGAACTCCCGGGGCTACGCCGAGGGACGTTATGCCCTGAGACGCGATCGTTCCGGCAACATGCGTACCGTGGTTACCGTCGGGTGTGCTCATGTTTGCCGAGCGCCCGCCGGTGTTTTTGGTGCCGCGCTGAGCAAAGTTCCACCCGCCCGCGTATGAGCCTTGCAGGTCGGGGTGGGTCGCGTCGATACCGGAATCGATGACGCCGACTTTAACGCCCGTGCCGTCGATGCCCGCGGCGTGCAGGTCGGCGATTTCCATTATTTCGCGCGCGCCTCCATTACCGGGGGTGGTATATTCCGGGTCGGGAATGTAGTCCATCGTATCATAGGTCATATCCGTGATCGCGAACACGCCGGGCATTTCGGCGATAGCCTCCAGCTCAGCGACTGTAGCTTCGAGCGCGAAGCCGCTGAATACTACGGAATACTCGTATACGATACCTCTGTTGTGGCGGCCTCTAATGTCGCTGCGGGCGCGGCGGGCATTAGCGCGGCCTTCTTCATAACGCTGGTTGCGCCTGCCTTCGCGCTCATATATGCGCTCAAGGGGTTCAGGCAGGTCTTGCAGCCATACGAATACATACTTGACCTCGTCGTCATCGCCTTCAACATCGACGATTCCTACGGGATCCGCAATCATGTCCGCGTATGCTTCAACATATGAGAGTTCTTCTTCCGTGAACTCAGCCGCGCCGAAGCTGCTCGACTCGAGAGAACGGGCGCTCATCCCCTGCGTTGGCAGGTCGCGCAGTCCAGTCAAGTCAAACAAGGACGGGTCAACTTTTTGAGCTGTTAGTTCGATGTCTTCCTCAGCGCCGTCATTGACGAACTGGTCGCCCTTTACCGCGCCGTCCCATAACTTACCGTCTAGTACAACATCATCCAGCCCGGCTCCCATGGCAGCGGAAGGAATCACACTGATCAGCATGGCGAGCAGCAGGAGAAGGGAAATTAGTTTCTTGGACGTAAAAAGTCTTTTTTTCACGCATAAAACTCCTTCTAAATATTTTCCGACATTTATTATGAAGTCCGGTTCTCCGCGCGGATACTTACATAATGGTTTCATGAGGTGCTGTAGAGCATCCGCTTTTTCAGCCTCATTTGTTCTGTCGTTGTGGTTCGACGTTTTCAGCCTCATTTGGTCTGTCGTTGTGGTTCGACATTTTCAGCCTCATTTGGTCTGTCGTTGTGGTTCGACATTTTCAGCCTCATTGCTCTCGCGCAATGTGGTTAAACGCCCCGATGGTCGACCCGGGGTAGCCGTACCTTCACATTAGAAGGAGCTTGAAAAGAAAGTGACGCCGGGCAATCCCCCCTTCTTGCTGCGCCTTGCGCTTTTGTGCACAGAGCGCGGAGATTTTCAACATTTGAATAAAAAAAACGAAGCACATTCAACGCCTACGATTCCAATGCATGATCGGAACTACAGTAGTTGAGCGCACTTCGGTTCTTCCGCTTTTTGCGCGTATTTATCTATGTGTATCTGCTTTTCTGTGAGGTCTTATCGAATATTGAGTAAATATAACACATACACCAATCGTTTTCAACATATTTTCGATATTTTCTACACTTTTGTATCTTTTTAGTAACTATTTGGAGGCAGCCCGGAGTCGACGTTCAAATTGCATTCTGACAGTGGAACCATGGACGGTGGAGCGCGTGAGTATGCGCATGGACGCGCATCCGAACGAAAAGGAATGCAATTTGAACGCCGGCTTCGGGCTGCCGTGCGTAATTAAGCATAGACCTGAACAGCTGCGTATATATTTGCTCCATGTATCTCTGAAAGGAACTCGCCGGTCAGGTACTGGCGGACGTCCTCGTAGTAATTTATATAGAAATAGTTGCCGCCTATGTAGTGCTGGATATCGTCGATCCTAATGCGGAAACTGTCGTCGCGCACGAAAAACGCGTCGGTTATCGCAGCAGGAGACACCATATACATCGCCAACTCAGGGTAGAAAATCCCGTTGAGCATATGGAATACACGCTGGTATATTGTCTCCGCGAAAAACTGCATGTCGAGCTCATAATCGGCCTGCACGCCTTTCTCTATCATGCGCTCATGCGTCTGCCAGCCTGCCATCAGCAGCTCCAAATAAGTGGGGTGCAGCGTCGCCCTGCCATACATGTAGTCGAGGTTGCTGCCCACATTACGCATCGCGAACTCATAATAGCGCGGGTCGTCTATGTACTTCGTGATCTCGTTCATGGAATACGACACCCAATGATCCCTGTACTTTTCATAATCGTTGGCGATGAAGTATTCGACCGCCCTCGCCGCGCCTTCAAGATACCTTTGATCACCAGTATATGTGTATGCTCGCGTCAGCGCGAAGGTCGCCTCCCCGTCGTAATAGACCGTGCGGAACTGTTCCTTGGGCGCATAGCCGGGGTATTCCAGCACATGGTAGTACGCCCCGTCCTCCTCTTGCAGGTTGAGGATGCCGTCCGCGAGCGCGCGCACAAGCTCTACATATTCTTTTGTGCCGAACACATCCATATATTCAGTGAGCATGATAACAGCCAGCCCGTTGCCCCCAAGCTTGACCTCGCCTGCTTTCTGCTCGATGACATAAGCTGCATTCGTGCTGGTGTGCTCTATTGAGCCTTCGACAAGATAATTGATCGCGGCGTCTATGCTCGAAACGACGGAGTCGTCGCCCGACATCCTGTAAAGGTTAATGAGCGCCCATGTGGAGCCGGTGTGGCGGAGTATGTTGTAGTTATCTATCTCGTTGCCTGAGATGGGGAAATATCCATAAACGTACTCGCCGTCCGGCTTGAGCATGCCGTGCAGGTATTCCGACGCCTTGAGGATCACGTCGCGCGCCGCAGCGCCGTCGACGACGCCGGTCACCCTGCGCCCATAATCGAGTCCGCCCGTATACAGGTCGAGGACCTTCCCGCCCTCATCGCAGAAAAAACCTATCGTGGAAAACGTGATGAAGCTGTCCGGCAAAACGTCCAGCACGTCCTGTCCAAGATGGTTTTCGAGGTATCTGTTTGCCCTGTCAAGCCTGATGTACTCCCCGCCTTCGTCCGGGTCCGCGTTATAGTCGATGATCCTGTTGGCGCTAAGCTCCGCTTCCATGAAGGCAACCTTGAATCCGTCGTCGAATGCGACCCCTCTGCGGAAGAAGTTATCATAACGTGTGCTTGAAATGTCGCTGTACAGCTCAGATTTTTGCGCCTTCTCGGCGTCAAACACAATATCTGCCTTAGCCCAGATAACGTTCAGGCTGAGCTCACCTATCCTTCTGTCCGCCTCTTGCTCCGCGTTCGCCCACGCGGCCCGCAGCGTGTCGCCGCTCCCCTTGACGACGAATGCTCGCTCCTCCTTGTTGCATAGCGACAGAAACACGACGAACCCGCCGGGCGGCATTGCCTCAGCGACCTGCTCCGACAGGCTGTTGTAACTCTCAAACACATGTTCTTTCAGCGCAGAAATTTGTTCATTCGGCTTGCTTTGCGTTGTTATCTTGCGGACAACGAAAAACCCGGCAGTAATCAGGCACACAGCTGCCGCAGCGGCAATAGCGATTCTGATATTCCGGGTCTTCTTTTTTCTCTCCATTTCGCGCTTTCTATTGCTTTTACTCATTACGATACCTCTTGCGGCAGGCTTCTACTTCCCGCCGCGGGCTCCCTCCGCCAACAAATACTCGCAGTATTGATTCATGGTTAGGGTGTCAAAACAGCGTCTGATGATTTCCTTAAAAGTTTTGTGCAGCGCGAGGGCAAGGGATCGCAGTACGACCGGCCTTGCCCGCGCATTTATGATGTCTATGGTTTCAAACCTTTTTCCGCAATTTCATTTTGGTTAAGCCTGCTCGCGGCCCTTTCTGACGATCGCAAACAGAGAAATCGCAGCGCCCATCAGGGAGAAGCCAAGGCCAATCATATAAATGAGGCTCATGTCTTCTACTCCGGTCTTAGGCAGTTCGGCCAAAGGAACGATCCCATCAAAGATGAAAACGGTCTCTTCAACTGCCTCGGGGTAGATCGCAAGCGGTACAGCTTCCTCTTCGATTTCGATGAACGGAGACTCAGACAGCGGTACCTGCTCTTCATCGAAGAACATGAATGAACCTAATGGTACGGCTTCGTCTTCAATTTCGATAAAGGCATCATCGTCCTCGTCGGTTTCAAAGGAATCCAGCGGAATCGCTGCATCTTCGATCTCAGTGACGTCGTTGCTCTCTTGTACGACTGCCGGGTAATACGGCACATAAGGACGATAGTAATTGTCATCATCATCGTCGCCGTTGCCGGCTTTGACAGCGTCGTCGTCATCGTCGTCGTCGTCGTCGCCGACTATGACAGCGTCGTCGTCATCGTCGTCGTCATCGCCGACTTTGGCAGCGTCGTCGTCGTCATCGTCGTCGTCATCGCCGACTGTGATAGCGTCGTCGTCATCATCGTCGTCATCATCGTCGCCAATGATTTCTTCGCAGTCGTCTTTGCACTTTGGACCGTGAGACTTGTGAGACTTTTTAGACTTGTTGTGCTCGGGCTTCGGGCTCGGGTCCGGGTCGGGATCGGGATCCGGCGATGGGTCTGGATCAGGGTCCGGCTCGGGATCCGGCTCGGGAGTCGGGTCGAGTTCTTCGAAGGGTTCTTCTTCATCTGTCATTTCCGTATAAGAATCGGGAACACAGAGCCAGAAGTCATTCGACTGCGCATCTATCCTGAACGTTCCCGCTCCAACGACTTCCCAATACTGGTAAGTGTTGCTGCGCTGCGAACGGATCATGATGCTCTTACCCTCGACGACTGTCACCATTGCAAAGCCGTCGCCATTGCGTACGTCTACCTGTCCGACGTAACCATCGGCGTCGTAAATCACCCAGCTATGAGGTTTGCCTTCGCCATAGTAGGAAATAAAGTAAGCGCCTTCCGTAAACCCGACTCTACCCAGCTTCACATACTTGTTGTCTGTCAGCTTGAAGCCATGGTCGCTGCCGGGGATAGCGGACGAGTTGCCTTTGGTCGTCTCATACACCAAAGTCACGCCGATGACTTTCACTTTTTCTTCTTCTAAATCAGCCAGAGCAGATACTGTCATGAGAGAGAAAATCAGTGCGAGAATTACAAAAATCGATAATAGTTTTTTCATTGGTATCGAACCCCCTTAAAAATGCCGCATTTATTCTGCGGTTGTGGTTCCGCGCTTTCAGCCTCTTTGTTTTTCAGAGTTGAGGTTCTCTATTCCCTTGCATTCTTTTGGAGCCAAGGCACTCCGTTTTCAGCCCTCTTAATCTGGAGTTAGGGATCCCCTTTCTCAGCCCACTTTTGTTTTACAGTTGGGGTTCTGTTTTTTCAGCCCCTTTGATCTTATCAGTTGGGGTTCTGTTTTTTCAGCCCTCTTTGTTTTTCAGAAGTTGGGGTTCTTCCCTATCGGCGTCAACGGAAACTAACATGAATTGGAAATCGCCGGAGCCGACACAGATGTCCGAGGTTCTGGTACCACATGAAAGCTTTTCGGTTTTTTCCGGCCGTGCCGGGTATTAGGTATTCCGGGTCTTTGCTTATCAAATTTTCGGCTAATTCCAGGCACCACCACCTAACACTCTAAATTTTTGCATTCTCTCTCACTTGTAATAATATACTCCAATATGCATATCGTCAAGCCGCCATTCGTGCAACGCAATCGGCGTAACGTGAATGGCGTTTGCTTTGACCAAAACACGCAGGCAAGGAGCCGTAATAGCTGCCTTGCCCGTTTGTTTGTGTGTGTTGGGTTATCTATCCATGACTATAGTGCCTTTTCCGGATTTTCTCGCCTTGACCAGAGCGGCGTGCGCCTTGTTTACGAAATCGGCGGGCTGCTCGCTGCGCTCTTCTGTTGCTGCGCACACGCCGATGCACACTGTTGTTTTGGCGCTCGCATCGCCTGTGTCTATGATGCTTGCGCCCTCGAACTCCGCGCAAATCCTTCCCGCAACTATCATGGCTCCCCTTTCGTCTGTGATAGGCAGCAGGATGGCAAACTCGTCGTCGCTCCAACGCGAGGTAAAATCAGTAAAACGCTTTATCGATTTTTCCAGCGTCTCCGATATGTTCTTCAGGATGGCGTCCCTTTGGACGCTGTCGCGTGATTCATCATTGTAATTGAACCCGTCCACGCTGAAAATCAGAATGCTGAGCGCTGATTTTTCCCGGATGGCCCTGTTCCATTCAAGGATCAGCCGGTTGTCAAAGCCGTACCTGTTCGACAAGCCGGTCACATTGTCTTTCGTGCTGAAAGCCGCGATCTCGAGGATATTGTCAGCGGTCGCCATGTAGTCGTCCATGAACTTATCCGCGTCGCTGTCATAATCTGTGTCGCCGCCCTCGAGCTGCGCCAGCATGACGTTGACGCTGTCGATAAACTTTTGCAGCGTGCCGATTATCTGCTTGACCTCCGATATGTCGAACGGGGCCTGCTGGGCGTCGGCGTCTTCCTGCCCATCCTGCTCTATTGCGCCAATAATGGGGGCTGTCTCTGATTTCTGCATTTTTTCAACCGCGTTCTTCAGCAGGTTGCCGACCATATCCTGGATGTTTTCCACAATATCGCCGTGCTGCAGCTGAGTAGCGTCCACCGGCTCCTGTGCCTGTGCATTCGTCTTTTCGTCCATGATCAATAATCTCCTACAGTCTTTTTTTTATCTCCTACATACAAATGTTACAACTTTACAAGTTTGCACGCAAGCACAAAACGCTCGCTTTTGACGCCCCTCGTGGCACATGTGCAAAGAAAGACGATCTGGTCTCCATACTCGATGCTGGCGCTGCTCTTAAAAACAGAGCGGTTTCGCACATCTGTTATGTACTTGTCAAAACCGTCGGAGTCCTCGAAGCTGAGAGGCGGTATCTCATATGCCGAATCGAGTATGTACCCTGCGACGATCACCAGCAAGTAGTCCGCATAGGGGGTGAAAATGTACATGCTGTCATGCTGGTCAAAATATGACTGGTCATGATAATTCTTCAGCGACCCGAAAATATCTTCGGACTTCATGTTATGCCCGTAAATCAGCATGATTTGCCCGGAAAAATCCGGGGCGCTGCGATAGTCAAGAAACACCGAGCCCATCTTATTGCTGCTCAAGTCAGGCAGATGGGAGAGGTAATAATCGTTGTCAGTGCCTTGCACAACAGGGTAGTTGATGACTGTGCCGGCAGACTGTATCCAGGCCACAATGTCCGGAAATGCGCTGCGCGCTTCATTGAAGTCCATAAAAGGAACATGGACTTTTTCATCCGGTTCATCCGGCTGCGCGCCAAAATCGCCGCCCTGTGCATCCCCGGATGGCTCCGGCTGCTCTTGCGGCTGCGTTCCCCCGGAGGGGCTTTGCGCAGGCTCCTTCATTCGCGGCCTGTGTTCAACCGGAATGGAGGTATAAAACGACTGCCCCTGCCTGGTCGTGCGGACTTCAAGGTACAGACCTATGGCAAATACAGCTACCAGGGCTATGCATAACCCGAGCAGTATCAAAAGGATCAGTATGCGCGTTTTGCCGCTCATTTTACTTTTTGAATCGCTCATAGTTTTTACCTGTCTATCGTGCATAAATGCATTTCCAATAGGAAACAGTTCTCCGATTTCATCATAAGGCCTATGGTGTTGTGAACCATAGACCTTATGATTATTTAAAGTGCTTTACCTGATGTTATTTATACTGCTCTGCAGCGCTTGTCGCTTAGTGGTTTTTCTTGTTCTTTACCACTTGCTTGCGGACGGCAGTCGCTACTACGGCTGTCATGAGCGATGCCAGGATCAGTCCGGTGGTCATGATTCCTGCCAGGTCTACGATCCCTGTCTGCGGCATCTCGCTGAGCGGTACTGGCTGCTCTTCGATTTCGATCAGTTCTTCGACCTCATCGAATGCCGCAAGCGGCACAGCCTCGTCTTCAAACTCGATGTACTCCGGCTCTTCTTCATACAGCGCGAGCGGTACTGCAGCTTCAGCAAACTCTATGAACTCTTCGATGTCATCACCCAAGTCTGTGACCGGGTCGCCGTCGTCTTCGATTTCGATATACTCGACTTCTTCCTCTTCGTCTTCATCTTCATCGACGACAACATTTGCCTCGGGCTCTTCCTCTTCTTCGCCGGGTCCGGGCCTATTGGGCCTACTGGGTGATGGCGGGGTCGGGGCATCATCATCAAACCCCGACGGAGGCGATGGCGGTGTGGGTTCGGACGGCGGTGTGGGCTCGGACGGTGCATCTACGTTATCCGGTGCAGTCGGCGAGGTCGGCTCTCCTACCACGCCCGGCGCTGTCGGCAATGTCGGTTCCCCTACTGCATCAGGTTCTGTCGGCAATGTCGGGCTGACTACCGTCTCAGGCTCTGTCGGCAATGTCGGGCTGACTACCGTCTCAGGCTCTGTCGGCAATGTCGGGCTGACTACCGTCTCAGGCTCTGTCGGCAATGTCGGCGCGACTACCGCCTCAGGCTCTGTCGGCAATGTCGGCGCGACTACCGCCTCAGGCTCTGTCGGCAATGTCGGCGCGACTACCGCCTCAGGCTCTGTCGGCAATGTCGGCGCGACTACCGCCTCAGGCTCTGTCGGCATTGCTGGTTCTTTCGGAAGTTTCGGCGCCACTCCAGTAAACTCACCGGGACTGCTTGGCGGTGCGGGTACGAAGAAATTACTGCTGCTAACTCCGCTTGCACCTATTGCTTGCGAGTTGTTCCCTAGCGCCGGGTAAGGCATTTGTATTGACTGTCCGGTTGACATAATGTGGTTTACATGCTCCTGAGTCAGTTCAAAAACTACAGTATTCCAAGTTCCTGTGATTCGCATTTGGAAACTGAATGATCCCGCTTGCAAATCTTCGTGTGGACTGAATGTGACATGCGACCATTCCGAACCTATAGCATTTGTCAAGGTCACGCCCATGTCTAATTCTAATTTAGCGCCTGAGGAGTTTCCTACAAGGTTCGGTTGTTGCGCTGATAATCCCCACTGGAGGTCCATGTTAATGCCACCTGCCGTTGTAATTCCATTTCTCACTGTGGCGTTCTTGGCAAAACCTTCCAGCACTCTGGCCGCTGCGGCGTCTATTGCTTCTTGCTGTACCGCTAACAGCTCTGCATAGGTAGCATTTTCAACATCGAAATCAGGGAAGAATTCTGAAATCGCATCTTTGAACGCCTGCTGGTCGGATTTGTACTGCGCCACTTCAGCGTTATAAGCAGCCCATGCGGCGTTAAAGGATTCCAAATCGATACCGTGCTGTTCCAATGCTTCTAAAAATGCTTCGTAATCTTCTTCGTACTGCGCCATATCCCTTTCGTACTGCTCACGGGCCTGAACATATGCTAAGTGGGCTGCTGCATCTATTTCGAACTGCTCCAAGTCCGCCTCGTAGTCCGAGTAATCATTTTGGTATTGCTCGTACGCAGCCTTGTTGATCAGGTACTGCGCCATGTCCGCTTCATATTCCGCGTGGTCGAGCACGTACTGATCGTACGCAGCCTGGTCAATGAGATACTGCGCCATGTCCGCTTCGTATTGCGCATTGTCGATCACGAACTGGTCGTACTCCGCTTTATCCAACAGGTACTGTGCCATGTCCGCCTCGTACTGCGCGTTGTCGATCACGAACTGGTCGTACTCCGCTTTATCCAACAGGTACTGCGCCATGTCCGCTTCGTATTGCGCGTTGTCGATCACGAACTGGTCGTACTCCGCTTTATCCAACAGGTACTGCGCCATGTCTGCTTCGTATTGCGCGTTGTCGATTACGAACTGGTCGTACTCCGCTTTATCCAACAGGTACTGCGCCATGTCCGCTTCGTACTGCGCATTGTCGATCACGTACTGGTCGTACTCCGCTTTGTCCAACAGGTACTGTGCCATGTCCGCTTCGTATTGCGCGTTGTCGATTACGAACTGGTCGTACTCCGCCTTGTCGAGCACGTACTGTGCAAAATCTGCTTCGTACTCCGCGTGGTCGAGCAAGTACTTCGCATACGCCGCCTGGTCAAGCAGGTACTGCGCCATGTCCGCTTCGTACTCTGCGTGGTCGAGCACATACTGGTCGTACGCTTCCTTGTCGATCAAGTATTGAGCCATATCCGCCTCGTACTCCGCGTGGTCGAGCACAAACTGGTCATACTCCGCCTGATCTTGCAGGAACTGTGCATATGCGTCCGTGTACTCTTTATATGCTACATCGTATGCTGCTTTTGCTTCTTTGTACTCCGCGTCGTCGTTTTCATACTTTGCGAGCACTGCTGCGTATGCATTTTGCACTGCATCAAAGGCGGCCTTTTGAGTATTGTAGTCTGCCTTTTCTGCTTTCGCTGCTTCCCATGCCGCTAGCGCGTCATCATATGCAACTTGCTCAGCGCTCTTTGCAGGTGCGGCGACAATATCAGGGCCTTCGCCCGGGGCGTCGCCATCGCCGGGGCCTGCGACTATGCCGTCATCAGGGCCACTCTCGTTGTTGTTACCGTCGACTATGTCGCCGCCAAGCTCTTCGCTGCCAGCTTCTTCGCCGCCAGTTTCTTCGCCGCCAGTTTCTTCGCCGCCAAGTTCTTCGCCGCCAAGCTCTTCGCCGCCAAGCTCTTCGCCGCCAAGCTCTTCGCCGCCAAGCTCTTCGCCGCCAGTTTCTTCGTTGCCAGTTTCTTCGTTGCCAGTTTCTTCGCCGTCACTAAAGGATTCGAGTCCTTCGGGTTCTTCGCCGCCATCGCCCACAGCGTTGATGCTGGCGATGATTTCTGCTAAACTTTCGCTAATCGTCTCGGTTCTTCCGCTTTCGATTTCGCTTGACATTTCTTTATACCTCTTTCATATTATTTTATTTTATTAATCTTTTATTTTGTGATTTGCCGGTGCTCCTATAAGTGACGGTGCTGTTGATTGCAGTTAATCAACATATAATGTTATGCTGCAATCTATGCTGCTTGCGGGAGCGGAGCTCCCTGGTTCTGACAAGTGGATCCTCAGTACTGCATTGTAGTCGCCCTGCTCAGGCGCTCTTTCCAGCGCGGGGCTCTCGATGCACATACCCGGCTCGACCAGTTCGGATTTGTACAGGCTCTCTTCTGTACCCGAAAGAATGAGCTCAAAGATGAAAACATAGGTGTTTGCCTGCGGGTTGTAGAGCTGCGCGTCTGTAACCAGCGTTGCAGCGGAGACTGTGACGACGCCGATCTCAGGGATCGAGACATACAGTTCTTCGCCGATGAATGGCTTGGAGTTTTCGTCGATGCGCGGGAACGTGAACTCCGCAAGCGGTACCAAGTTATCATCAAAGGTAGTATAATCGTCCGATGTGCCGCTTAACGGGTTTACCACCAGAACAACTGCGAGCGCCGCTGCGCTGAGGCCAAGAGCCGATATGTTTCTTAGCCTGGCATTCCTCATTTTTCTGTTGTGTTCAAGCTCCTCTGCGCGCTGCAGAGCCAGCTTTGCGATTTGCTTTCCATCGAACATGTTACTCCTCCTTTCCTGCTGTTTTTTTACCCTTATGCCTATTAGTGTAAAAAAAAAGAAAAAAGTCTCACTTTTTTGTGACTTTTTTCATTTTTTTCACCATTTTCAGTTTTTCACTGGTTTATTTAGTGCTAACTGATATTCAGTTACAGGCTAAACTATTGATGGTTCGCCCGATTAAAAAGAGTACCCCTTGCTCTCGATTTCCTTACGCAGCGCGGCTTTTGCCCTGTGGGCAAGGTTTTTTACTTGCTTCTCGCTTTTCCTCATTGCCTGCGCGGCCTGGATGTAGCTCATGTCTTCAAAATACAGCAACACTAAAACAGCATGGTATTCTTTTTTCAGCTCTTGCATGGCGGCCTGCAGATACTGCCTGGTCTCACGCTTTTCGAGGATGCTCTGCAGAGTATCACCCGCGTCGATAAGCGTATCCACGACATCTTCGAACGGGATATGCTGCTCGCGCCCGCGGCCCCTTATATACTTCGCGGCAAGGTTTTTCCCGATCGCAAAAAGGTATGTCTTGATGGACGATCTTCCCTCGAACTTCTTGTTGTTCAGAATAAACTGCGAGAATGTCTCGATCGTCAGATGTTCCGCTTCATGATAGTCATTGACTATTCCGTATATAAAGCGCGCGAGCTCATCTTCGTACATAAGAACAAACTCTTCAAAAGCATCGTTGTCGCCTTTGAGGAAGCGGCTGTACAACTCTTCGCCCGTCGCATTTTGTGCTGTGTGATTGTCTAAATCTATTGCTACCACCGTACCTTACCAACAAGTATGAGCCTGCCGTTATCGACGTTATAGTTGCACGTCACGAGCGATACGAGCCGGTCGCCGTAGGAGACGCCGACGTCGCTCTTTAGTATCGACCGCGATGTGATCATGTTCAAATAATCGTTGAATGCTCTTTCGTCGCCAAAGCGCATCGGGGGCCTTTCCATCGACGCACTGACGATGTAGCCCGCGAACACTTCTACTTCATAGTCCGCGAACGGCGTGTATATATTGATGATGCGGTGAGCTTCGTAGAACGAAGTCTCGCCGTAGCTTTTTAGTATCGCGAACATCTCGCCTGATTTCATGTGGTGGCCGTACAAGTATGTGACGTCGTCTGTGAAGTCGGGCGTGTTGTTGCAGTCCATGAAAATGCTGCCCATCTTGTTCGAAGCGCCATTGGGCAGATGGTTGAGGTAATACTGGTTATCGCTCCCCTGCATTACGGGGTAGTCTATTATGGTATCCTCGATGAATATCCATGCGATTATGTCGGGGCAGTCCACCGCAATGGCTTCAAAATCCACCGCTGACATGAACGCGGGCTCTTCTGTCTGTTCGCCGGGCTCGACGCCCTCTTGCTCCCCGCTCCCCTGCCCGTTCCCTTGCCCGGCCTCCTGACTGCCCGGCTGCGCTGTGCCGGTCTCTGTGAACCAGTCGGCGTTTTCCTGCCTGTCGCGCTGCTCTGTGCCGGGGGCGCTGACGCTGCGCGCGGGCAGGGAGTCGTAGAACGACTGGCCCTGCCCGCGTGCCATAATGTCTATGATCGTAACAGCAGCGAAGTAAGCGGCGCCAAGCAAACACACACTAAGTATGACTATCGCTATGACGTTTTTCGCTTTCTTGCGCTCCTCCATGCCGTCAGACTTGCTCGCGGCGCTTTCTGATAACCGAGAACAGTGAGACAGCGGCGCCCATCAGGGAGAACCCTAAGCCAAACAAGTACACGCTGAGCATGCTTGTTTCGCCTGTCTTGGGCAGTTCCGCAAGCGGAACGGCTTCATCAAAGATGAATACGGGGTCATCCTCTGCGGGGAATTCTCCAAGAGGAATTTCGTCATCAGTAATTATGATGGTGATTGCATCCTCGAACTGCTGATCTTCCTCTTCTTCGTCCTCTTCCTCTTCTGCCGGCTCGAACTCGCTCAGCGGCGCTCTTTCGTCCGGGATGGTCGTGAGGTCGAAATCGTCGTCGTCATCGTCATCATCGTCGTCATCGCCAACTATCGCAGGCGGCGGAGGCGGCGGTGGCGGTGGAGGCGGAGGCGGTGGAGGAATCTGCGTGTAGTCGTTCGTGAATACAACTGTTTTATCACTAGCTCCTATTGCTATTTCAACAGAGGAGTTATCGACCACTTTCAGAGCCTTGTCCCCATCTTCTTTTGCTGAAACAGTTAGAACATATCCGGACACACTGCCGCCTTTTTCGACGATAGTGTATTTGCCTTGTTCCAGCTCAATTTCGAGATTGTCATTCCAAGACCAAGTGCCGCCATCATTCAGTTTGAACTCAGCAACAGATTCTTCTTCGCCTTCCTTGAAAATCTCAAAAGAGAACTCAAGGGTTCTGACTGTTGCTTCTGGCAAACCACTTACAACTTTTTTGACAACGAGATCGAAATCGTCATCGTCATCATCGTCGTCATCATCGTCTCCGGGAGGAGGCGTGTCGCGATTGTACTTGTTCTCAAACACGACCTCTGTGCCTTCTTCCGTCAACTCTAGCACAGAGTACAAATACCTCGTACCATCTGCGGCAATTTCTACGTCGTTCGCATAAACTGTCAAGTGACTATTATATGGGTCTCTTGCTTTGACAATCTCGATTACATTGTAGATGCCCTGTTCCAAAACTTCGATTGTCTTCGATTCACCGTCAGACAACTTAAACCCAGCAACAGGCTCGGATTCTCCGTCTTTCATCACCACAAATGAGTACTCTTTGCTTGTGATTCTCTTTGTCTCTTTTTTGCTAAAATTGCCAGTGACGCTGACAGTCTTAGTGACAGTTAGATCAAAGAGAGGTATTTCTTCTTCGTAACTGTTTGTGACCTTAACTTTTGTTTGCTCAGCCTCGCAAACAACAGCAACACCATCGTTTTCTGCTACTGTTCCTATGAACTTGTAGTTTCCGATGCTGCGACTTTGACCAGTTTCGACGACTGTATATGTGCCTGGAGCTAGCTCGTCAACAACATAAAACCACTCCTTGTCAGCTGTTGGTAAGGCGAACTCAGCAACTACGTCACCGTCCGAATCTTGCACTTCAAATGTGAAGCTGCCAGCATCTACGACATATTTATCTATGCCATCAACTATCTTGATGACCTTGAGGCTGCCGGGCTCTTCTTCAATTAGCTCACGACCACCCCATTTGATGCCATTCGGATTATCCATCGGGATTTCCCATCTTCCGGGCCCTGTAACGGTGATTTTGTAGTAACTGTATCCATTCTGCGTGGTAGAAGTCGAAAGCTGGACGTACAGATAGAATGTTTCCGGTACCTCTGCGTCCTCATCCGCAACGATATACCACGATTTATTGTTGCCGGTATTACCATCTTGGTGCGGAACGAACCATACGCCGGTGAAAAGCTGCACATCGTTGCCTTTTCCATTTGTTGTTATTGCTTTACCTTGCAACTTGTTGAAGTGCGTGCCATCATCTACATACACTCCATCTACACCGTTGCTATCATCTGCAAGAGCCGTTACCGTCATGAGAGAGAAAAGCAGTGTCAATGCAAGAAAAATCGCTAATAGCTTTTTCATTGGTATCGAACCCCCTAAATAAAAATCGCCTCTTTTCTTTTGCGGTTGGGGTTCCGTGTTTTCAGTCACGTTATTTTTCGGGGACGTGATTACCCCGCGTTTCCTTGCTGCCTTAATAATCGCGCTCCCCTCAACTATCCATATTTAGTATATGCAAATTATTACCAAATTGCAATTGCACCTTATCACCAATCCGACGTATACCGTTCTTGAAAAAGGTAGTGTGAAAATGGTTCTTAAAAACCCGATTGCAACGGGAAATACCGCGGATATATATTTGTGTGACGGGAAAATTGTAAAATCATTCAAAGATTTTTTACCTGAAACCGAAGCGACATACGAGGCGAATAAACAGCGATACGCACACGCCCGCGGGCTTGCTGTTCCCCGCGTTTTTGAAGTGACGAAAATTAACGGACGAAACGCAATTATAATGGAATATATACACGGTAAAACAATGCGCGACATCGTTGTTAATGATATGACAAAACTGGAACATTATATTAATCTTTCAATTGATATACAGTTAAAAATACATGCGGTGAAAGCCAATGATTTTGAATTAATGTCGGATAAATTACATAAAAATTTGCTTTCCGCTACTCTTTTAAACGAACGGCAAAAAAACACCTTAATCAGAAAATTACATGGAATGCAATATGAAAAAAGGCTTTGTCACGGCGATTTTCATTTGTCTAATATAATATGTAATACCGATTCCGCGGTTATTGATTGGGTGGATTCAAGCGCGGGCGATGTTAAAGCCGACGTATGCCGCACTTATTTATTGTACGCACAGCATTCACTTGAACTTGCGGAATTATATCTTCGGGCATACTGCGAAAAAAGCGGATTAGCACAAAACGATATACTCGCGTGGCAACCCATCATCGCGGGCGCAAGATTATCAGAAAATGCCGCTTCGTAAAACGCGAAACGGCTTTTGGAAGTAATAAACCGTTATAATTATTGAGTTACCAAATCCACGGAACATCATATTTTTGGATGCTTTCGTCTGCTGTGATAATTGTCATACCCTCGGCAATTGCTGTTGAAATAAGAATGCGGTCAAAAGGGTCACGGTGGAGTAACTGCAACTTTTCGATTATCGCAATATGTGTATCCTTTACATGGAGAATTTCAACACCAAACTGACGTAATTTTTTAATGAAAAATGTAGAGCCTCCTTTAAAGCTCAATTTTCCGATGCTAATCTTAATCGCAATTTCCCACGCAGATACAAGGCTCACGCATATCTGTAAGGATGTGTCGCCCAGAATGGATTTGGCTTTTTCGGATAACCTTGTATCATCATCAAGTGCCCATTTTGCCACATGCGTATCAAGCAAATATTTCATTCC
>Ga0082212_10003222_pt1 | contig 23259 bp, 17 predicted proteins | sample TergutNt197P3_FD_71548 | JGI IMG/M metagenome (GOLD analysis project Ga0082212, IMG submission 71548) | Neocapritermes taracua P3 segment gut microbial communities from Petit-Saut dam, French Guiana - Nt197 P3 | ecosystem: Host-associated > Arthropoda: Insects > Digestive system > Gut ...
GGGGGGGGGGGGCTCTAGAAGGAGGGGGGGGGGGCGCCCCCGGGGACCGGTGGGGCACTTGGGGGCGGCGGGGGGGGCCGCTCGCCCTCCATATTATATCACGCCCTCCATATCACGCCATCCCAACAGGGTAACCCCCTGCTCCGTCATCTGTGTTTTACAGGACACTAGACCGGCCGCGTGGCGTCTAGCGCATGGCCCAGCGTCTCCAGCAACGGCAACGCCACCAGATCCTTCCGTTGTGCGCCCAAGCCTTAATAAGGCGTGTTGACTTCTGATCGAATAATTTCCTCTTGTTAAAACGCCGGAGGCGTTTGACATGAATAACCGCCCGTGAAGCTTCTCCGCCGCCGCCTCAATCACGGTTCCATTTTTTACTTGTATTTCGCCGACTTTCAGCTTGACTTCCCGCCCACATCGAGAATACCATCATGTTATGTTGACAGATGAGGTCAGTTCAAGAGGGGGCGTTGCGATACGCCAAACGATTGGGCCAGCTGGCGGCCGGGAAACCGGGTTGCCTGTCGCGAACGGCAAGCTGTTCGCGAACGCCGCTGGCACGGATGCCGTATGGATGGATAACGGCAACGGGTCAACAGGCATTGCCCCTGACATGAACGAAGAGGGCAGGCATTCCTGCCTGTCATTTAACGATAACGGAGGACAGGCATTCCTGCCTGTCATTAAGAAAAGGAAAGACCAATGAAAAAGACACTCCTCGCACTCGCCGCGCTCGCGGCCCTGACAACGGCGCACACGCTGGCACAGCAGCCCTACAGCTTCTACGCCATGGACACCGCCTTCGCCCTGCCGTTCCGCAAGGACCTCCCCCTCAGCGACGGCCTCGACCTCATCAAGCGCCTCGGCTACGACGGCGTGGGGTGGACCGAGAAAGGCCCTGAGGCCCTCGCCGCCGAAATCAAGGAGCTCGCGAGCCGCAACCTGCGGATGTTCACCATCTATTGCGCCGCCTCCTTCAAGGACGGCGAAATCACCTGGGGCGCGCACATCCCCAAGCTCATGGAGCAACTGAACGGCCATTGCGATATCCTCTGGCTGCACATCGGCGGCAAAGGCCCCGCCTTCGACACGCTCACGCCCGGCACCCCTTGCGTCGCCAAACTGCGCGAGCTGGCGGAGACCGCAAAAGCGAACAACATGAAGATCGCCATCTACCCGCACCTCGGCGAGTGGACGGAGAAATTCGGCGACGCGCTCACCCTTGCGGAGAATGTGAACCACCCGGCCTTCGGCCTCTGCTTCAACCTCTGCCACGCCCTCGCGTGCGGCGAGGAAGACCAGGCCCCCGCCCTGCTCGAGAAGGCGAAAGCGCGCCTCTTCACCGTCACCCTCTGCGGCGCGAACGCCCACGCCACGGGCGACGACCGCCTCTGGAAACAGCTCATCCAGCCCCTCGGCCAAGGCACCTACGACAACGCCGCCATCCTCGCGAAGCTCCGCGCCATCGGCTTCGGCGGCCCCATCGGCTTCCAAGGCTACGGCATCGCCCTCCCCTCCGAGCAGATCGTCACCGAGACCATGGCCGGATGGAAAAAGCTGAATGCCGAGAAGTGACCGCACGCGGGCAGGCCAACACTAAGCGTCTCAAAATAAAACGGACGAATCATCTCACACAAAGGCACAAGGGGCACAACGTGTTTCGGACGGGATTTGAAACCGAATTTTAAAATTCAAAAATCCCCTTCGTCTCTTTCGCACCTTTGCGTGAGATAAAAGAAAATGAAGGATTTATTTTGACAGGATTTACAGGATGGTTTTTGAGAATTTGAAACCTCAAATCAAAAAACTCTGCGTCTCCGCGCCTCTGCGCGAGATAATAAAAAACGGAGGTTTGTTTTTGACAGGATGAACAGGATTTTACAGGATTTCCCTTCAGGCGCATATAGTTTTTCCCAATCCAAATCAAAGCACCAAATCCAAAATACCCTTCATGCCTTTATGTGAAAAAAGTGTTTCTTTTTGAAGAAACATGTTGACTCTTCAAACAGAAGCATCTATACTGCGCGATGTTTCTTTTTGGAGAAACAAAGGAGTTGAGATGAAACCACAGATCACATTGCAGCAGACGGCGCGGCGGCTGGAGGGCGATACGGACACGCCCATCAGCCTGTTCTTGAAAAACCCGCAGGGTATCCTGCTGGAGAGCGCGGAGGTGGATGGGCGCTGGGGGCAGTACAGCGTGCTGGCCTCGGCGTTCCTGCTGACGCTCCACTGCCGGGACGGCAGGCTGGCGCTGGACATCGCGGATGAACGACTGGCGCCGCTGGCGGCGTTCGAGGGCCTGCCGTTCATGGAAGGCCTGCGCGAGGTGATGCGGGCCGTCACCATCACGCCGGCCGCCCCCGCGCCGCCGCCCATCACGCGCGGTCTGTACGGCTACTTGGGGTACGGGGTCTCGGCGTTCACGGTGGCGCGGCTCGCGAGGACGCTCCCGGTACAGGACGCGGAGGCGTGCCTTGTGCTGCCGGGGCAGGTGCTGCTCTACGACCACCTCTATAACCGTCTCATGGAGATTGGCATCGAGGGGACGGCGGCTCGCGGGGACGCTCGCCCTCCAGTGGACAAAACGCCGGTCATAGGGGAGGTCGTCGAGACGCCGGGGCGCGAGGCATACCTCCGGCAGGTGGAGCGTATCCGCGACCTGCTGCGGCAGGGCGAGGCGATTCAGGTGGTGCTGTCCATGCGGTGCGAGGCCGCATTCGAGGGCGACCCCTTCGCGCTGTACAGGCGGCTGCGCCAGAGCAACCCGTCGCCGTACATGTTCTACATGGACTTGCCGGGGGGCGTGCTGATGGGCGCCTCGCCGGAACTGATGATACGGTGCAAGGCCAACAGCCTGCAGCTCTCGCCCATCGCGGGGACGCGCCCGCGCGGCAAGACGGACGAGGAGGACGCGCTCTTGGCGGCCGATCTCTTGCAGGACCCCAAGGAACACGCGGAGCACCTAATGCTGGTGGACCTCGGGCGCAACGACCTCGGCCGTATCGCGCAGATGGGGACGGTGCGCGTGGACCGCCAGATGGAGGTGGAGCGCTTCTCGCACGTCATGCACCTGACCTCGCGCATCTCCGCGCAGCTTGACCCGAAGCACGATGCGGTGGACGTGATTCAGGCGACGTTCCCGGCCGGCACGGTGAGCGGCGCGCCGAAGGTGCGCGCGCAGGAGATCATCGCCGAGATCGAGGCCGCGCCGCGCGGGCCCTACGCCGGGTGCCTCGGGTGGGTCGGGCTGGACAAGGACACGGTGAACATGGACCTGGGCATCATGATCCGCAGCCTGTGGATACGCGACGGCAAGATCCACTGGCAGTCCGGCGCGGGCATCGTCTATGACTCCGTGCCGGAGCGCGAATATGCGGAGTGCCTCAACAAGGCCGCCGTCATCCGAGGGCTGTTCGGGGGGCCGGGGCGCGACGATTCGACTACGGGACTACAGGACAGCGGGACTACAATAGTGTCCCGTAGTCCCGCTGTCCCGCCGTCCCAACTAGAAACTAAAAACTAAAAGCTAGAAACTAAAAACTGGATCCCACCATGTTCTTACTCATCGACAATTACGACTCGTTCACCTACAACCTCGTGCAGGCGTTTTACACGCTGGGGCATGACCCTGTGGTGAAGTACAACGACGACCCCGCGATCCTCGAGCTTGCCGCGCACCCGGACCTGAAGATGGTGTGCATCTCGCCGGGGCCGAGCGACCCCGCGCACGCGGGCCACTGTTTGGAATTCCTCGCGCGCCTGCCGCACCACATCCCCGTACTGGGCGTGTGCCTCGGGCATCAGATCCTCGGCGCACACGCCGGGGCGGAGGTCGTGCGCGCGCCGTACATCATGCACGGCAAGGCCTCGGAGGTCGTGCACGACGGCATGGGGCTCTTCAAGGGGCTGGACAACCCCATGCTCGTGGGGCGCTACCACTCGCTGCTCGTGAAGGACCACCCCGGTTTTCAGGTCAACGCCCGCGGACCCGAGGGCGAGGTCATGGCCCTGCGCTATCACGACCGCCCATGGGTCGGCGTGCAGTTCCACCCCGAGTCCGTGCTCACGCCCAAGGGGCTCAAGCTGCTGGAGAATTTCCCGTCCGCCATCCTCCCCGAGGAGCAGGGCGACATCGAGATGAAGACCGTGCTCTCCGCGCTCGCGCAGGGGAAGGACCTCACGTCGGCCATGGCGTCCTACGCCTTCGCCGCGCTCATCGACGGCAAGCTCCCGCTCGTGCAGGCGGGGTCGTTCCTGATGGGGCTGCGCATGAAAGGCGAGAGCGCGATCGAGCTCGCGCAGGCCGCACGCGTCGCGCTCTCCCGCGCCATCCGCGTGGAGGGCATCGAGGGCGACAGCATCGATATCGTCGGCACCGGCGGCGACGGCCGCGACTCCTTCAACTGCTCCACCGCCACCGCCCTCACGCTCGCGGGCATGGGGCATCAGGTCGTCAAGCACGGCAACCGCGCCATCACCTCCAAGAGCGGCAGCGCCGACGTGCTAGAACGCCTCGGGCTGCCCATCAACACCCTCTCCGGCGGCGTGAAGGGCGAACTGCAGAAGCGCAACTTCGCCTTCCTCTACGCCCCGCTCTACCACCCCGTGTTCAGCCTCATCGCGCCCATCCGCAAAGACCTCGCCATGCGCACCATCTTCAACCTGCTCGGGCCCCTGCTCAACCCCGCGCGGCCGTCGCACCTGCTCATCGGCGTCGCGCAGGAGCGGCTGCTGCCGCTGATGGCGGACGCGCTGCGCACCTCGCACGTCCGCTGCGCCGCCGTCGTGCACGGCGCGGGCGGCTACGACGAGGTCTCACCGCTGGGCATCTCGAAGGTCATCTTCCTGCACGACGGCCGCATGAGCGAGGCGGAGATCAACCCCGCCGACTACGGCATCGCCCTCTGCGCGGAGGCGGACTTGCGGGTGGACTCCGTCGAACACGCCGAACGCCTCATGCGCGACTTCCTCGACGGCCGCGCCACGCGCCCCATCCAGGACATGGTGACGCTCAACGTCGGCGTCGCGCTCCACCTGCTCAACCCCGACCGCCCGCTCGCCACCTGCATGGCCCAGGCCCGCGAGGCCGTCGCCGGCGCGACCGGCCGCAAGGTGCTGGCGGCGTGAGAAGGCTATAAGCATCCACACGAGCCGTCCAGGGCATTCGGAATGCTCACCTCCACCGCCGCATGAACGCCCCGGCGGAGCCGCCTTCGCCGAGGTGGCGGATGAGGGCGCTGCCGAAGATGATGGCGTCGGGGCGGTCGGCGGTCGGGATGGCGTCGAGTTGGTCAGGGTGCGAGAACCCGAAGCCGAGCGCGAGGGGCAGGTCGAACGCTTGCCGTGCGCGTTGCAGAGTCGCCTGAACGTCGGCGGGCAGACCCTGCCGCTCGCCCGTCGTGCCTAGCACGGAGACGACATAGACGTACCCGCTCGCGACGGCGGCGTATTCCTTCATGCGTTCCAGCGACGTGTTGGGCGCGACGAGCGGGATGAGGTGGATACCGCGTTCGCTCAGTGCGGCGCGGTATTCCGCATCCTCGCCCAAGGGCAGGTCGGGGATGATGAGACCGTACACGCCGATCTCCGCCGCGTCGGCGGCGAGTTGCGCGAACCCGTATTGCAGGAAGGGGTTGAGGTAGCCCATCAGGACGAGCTTGGCGTTGAACTGCCCTTTGCGTTGGCGCAGACCGTCGAGTATCCAGCGGAGCGTCACGCCGTTGGCGAGGGCCTGCTGGGAGGCCGCTTCGATGACGGGCCCGTCGGCGACGGGGTCGGAGAACGGCACGCCGATTTCGATGATGTCCGCGCCGTTGTCGTCGAGCTCGCGGAGGCTCGCCCAGAACGCGTCGAGCGTCGGGTATCCGGCGGTGATGAATGGGATGAGTTTCATGTCTGGCTCCTTTTGAGTTTATAGTTTTTAGAAATTGGCATTAGCTGTATTGCTCTATAAACTAAAAACTATAAACTAACAACTATAAACTTCTCCTAATAATTTCCATATCCTTGTCGCCGCGCCCTGAGAGGTTGACGACGACGTTGCCGCCCTTGGGCAGTGCGTCGGGGTTGTCCAAGACCCACGCAAGCGCATGGGACGATTCCAGCGCGGGCAGGATTCCTTCCGCATGGCAGAGCGTCGAGAACGCGTTGAGCGCACGGCTATCGATGACGGCGTGGTACTCCACGCGCCCGCTGGCTTGGAGCGCGGCGTGTTCGGGTCCCACGCCGGGGTAGTCCAGCCCCGCCGAGACGGAGTGCGACGGCTCGATCTGCCCGTCGGCGTTCTGCAGCAGCAGCGTGTACTCGCCGTGCAGCACCCCGGAGATGCCCTTGCCCAGCGCGGCGGAATGGTAGCACCCCGCCTCGCCCGTGCCGCCCGCCTCCACGCCGATGATACGCACCGACGCATCGCTCACGAACGGGTGGAACATCCCGATCGCGTTCGAGCCGCCACCCACACACGCGACGACCGCATCCGGCAGCCGCCCCGTCTTGGCGAGCATCTGCGCGCGCGTCTCGCGCCCGATGACGGTCTGGAACTCGCGCACCAGCAACGGGAACGGGTGCGGGCCCGCGGCCGTGCCGAAGCAGTAATGCGTGGTCGCCTGTGTCGCGACCCACTCGCGCAACGCCGCGTTGATGGCATCCTTCAACGTGCGCGAACCCGTCGCCACAGGGATGACCTCCGTGCCAAGCAGTTTCATCCGCATGACGTTCGGAGCCTGACGCTCCACGTCATCCGCGCCCATGAAGATGCGGCACGACATCCCCAGCCTCGCGGCGGCGGCGGCGGTCGCCACGCCGTGCTGGCCCGCGCCCGTCTCCGCCAGCAGCGCGGTCTTGCCCATCATCTTCGCGAGCAACGCCTGCCCCAGCGTGTTGTTCACCTTGTGCGCGCCCGTGTGGAGCAAGTCCTCGCGTTTCAGGTACAGGTTGAACCCCAGCCGCCCCGAGAGCGTCGGGCAGAACGTCAGCGGCGTCTCGCGCCCCGCATAATTCCTGAGCAGGTCATCCAACTCATCCTGAAACGCCGCCGACGGCAGGATGGTCTCCATCGCCGCCTCCAGTTCCCGCAACGGCGGCACCAGCGACTCCGGCACGAACTGCCCGCCGAACGCCCCGAAATATCCCTTCTTCATTTGCTCTCCTTTTCCTTTAACCGCAGATGACGCAGATTCCACAGATTAAAAAAATCCATATACGCCCCGAAGGGGAAATCCTGTGAAATCCTGTCAATCCTGTCTAAAAAACATCCTGTTAATCCTGTCTAAAAGTCATTACCGTAAACAACGCCTCTGTTTCTTCAAAAAGAAACACCGTGCAGTATAGACGTTACGCCTCGCGCCGTCAAGGTGTTTCTTTAAAAAGAAACATCTTTCTTGCGTTTTCATTCCCACCGTGCGGCATCATCATGGTGTCTCACGCAAAGGAACGAAAGGTACAAAAGATTTTTAGACAGGATTACGCAGATTGTTTTTATCTGTGAAATCTGCGATAAAGAACTTTGTACCCTTTATGCCTTTGTGTGAGGAAATATTCGCGCAGAGATGCAAAGGCGCAGAGATTTCACACAAATTTCCACAGAAAAAACTCTGCGGCTCTGCGCCTTTGCGCGAGATGACGGTCTATTTCAAACCTCAAATTTCAAACTCCTAATTCCTACAGCAGCATCCGCACGCCCGGGATTTTGCGGATGGTCGCGTCGAACGTCTCCATCTCCTCGCGGTTTCGCATGAGGATGGAGACGGCGTATGCCGTATAGCGCCCTCCCGCCGAGGCACGTGCCCGCGCAAGCGGCAACGTGACCTCATACGTGCCGACCGCCTCCGCGAGCGTAGTCTCCATGCCTTCCACGGCATCCGTGATGACACGGAAATGGAATTGCGCGGGATATTCCAACTCACGCGCATTCCCGTCCTCTTGCTGAATTATTTTCTGTCTAATCATGATATGCGCATGATAACACAGGCATGGTGGAATTGGGAAGGGGGTCTAAAGGTTTTTATTTTGTTTTAATCAATGGGCACAATCGAATTCACAATGGACATTCTTGCCAAGACATTGTTATTGTGAAAATTATTGTGACCATTGTGGTCGGGATCGAAGCGCATGATTGCTAGATTTAGAGCGTGCAATATGGAGTGCGGCGGCTTGCCTCCGCTTTCAGGTGTGGCGAGCCGCCGCACTCCATATAGGTGACAACATCAATTGCAATGACGATAGCAAAGAAAATAAAATGGCGGAGAAGGGGGGATTCGAACCCCCGGTACCGGGTTTAACCGATACGGCGGTTTAGCAAACCACTGCCTTCAGCCACTCGGCCACCTCTCCGCTAAACCTTGTTCGCAACAAAGAAAAATACTATACACGAATCGCCGCCGCGCTTCAAGCGCAAAACGACGCATACGCGCATTTTAATTATCAGCCCTTACTTGTCACTGAGCGCGGCGACGCCGGGGAGCTCTTTGCCTTCGAGGAATTCGAGGGACGCGCCGCCGCCGGTGGAGATGTGGGTCATCTTGTCGGCGAGGCCGCTCTTGTTGACCGCGCTCACGCTGTCGCCGCCGCCGATGACGGAGACGGAGCCGCTGTCGGCGACGGCTTGGCACACACCGGTCGTGCCGGCCGCGAACGCGGGCATCTCGAAGCACCCCATCGGACCGTTCCACACCACCGTCTTGGCCTGGCGGATCGCGTCGGCGTAACACGCGGTGGTCTGCGGCCCGATGTCGAGCGCCATCCATCCGGCGGGGATGTCGTTGCCGACGACCTGCGTGTTGGCGTCGGCGGCGAATTTGTCGGCGGCGACGTTGTCCACGGGCAGCAGGAGCTGCTTGCCGTTGGCCGCGGCCTTGGCGATCATCTCCTTGGCGTAGTCGAGCTGGTCGAGCTCGCAGAGGGAGTTACCCACATCGTGGCCTTGCGCCTTCAGGAAGGTGTAGGCCATGCCGCCGCCGATGATGAGGGTGTCAACCTTGTCGAGGAGGTTCTTGACGACGGCAAGCTTGTCGGAGACTTTCGCGCCGCCGAGGATGGCGACGAACGGGCGCGTGGGGCTCTCGACGGCGTTGCCGAGGTACGCGATCTCTTTCTCCATCAGGAAGCCCGCGACGTTCTCCGTCATGAATTTACAGATGACGGCGGTGGAGGCGTGGGCGCGGTGCGCGGAGCCGAAGGCGTCGTTGCAATACACGTCGCCGTAGGAGGCGAGCTTCTGCGCGAGGGCCTTCTGCTTCTCTTTCATCTCGGCCTTCGCGGCGGCGTACTCGTCGTCGGTCATCTCGTCGGTGCGCTTGGCCTTGCCCTCCTCCTCTTTGTAGAAGCGGGTGTTCTCGAGCATGACGATGCCGCCGGGCTGAAGCGCACTGACTTCGGCGTCGGCGTTGGCGCAGTCCGCCGCGAAGGTGACGGGCTTGCCCAGCACCTTCGCGAGATACTCGGCGACGGGTTTGAGCGAGAAGTCGGCCTCGTAGCCCTTGCCCTTGGGGCGGCCGAGGTGGCTCATCAGCACGAGGCTCCCGCCCTGTTCCAGCACATAGTTGATGGAGGGCAGTGCGCCCTGAATACGGGTGTCGTCTGTGATGACACCATCCTTAATCGGCACGTTGAAATCCACGCGCATCACCACGCGCTTACCTTGGAGACTGACATCACGAAGCGTTTTCTTATTCATGGTATTCCTTTCAAAAGCCCACTAGTATAACGGTTCTGCACACAGATTTCCACAGGTTTTTTTGTCGAGCGACGCTTCACGCCGCGCTCTATTGAAGCGGCTTCCAGCCACCGGCGGCGGGACACCGCAGCTTTTCAGAGGTTCCCAAGAATCGCCTTGGCCGCGCGGGTGGCGGCATCGCCTGTCCCGAGCAGGCGCGCCGTGCCGCGCAGGTCACGGACGACCGTTGCGCGTGCGGACGCATCCGTGAGGTAACGGTGGAGGATTTCCGCCGTGCGCTCGGGCGTGAAGTTATCCTGCAAAAGCTCCGGCATCACCTCGCGCTTGGCGAGGATGTTTGCCAGCCCCAGATGCCTCACGCCCGTGATGACGCGCCGCGCGACCCAGTACGTCAGGCGGCTGGCGCCGTACACCAGCACGGTGGGGCAGTTGACCATGCAGGCCTCCAGCGTTGCGGTGCCAGAGGCGACGGCGGCGGCGTTCGCTTGCCGCAGGACTTCGCGCGCCTGCCCGTCCACAAAGGCCAAGTGCCGCGGGCGTTGCGCCGCCGCCGCGGCCACCTGCTCGCCCAAGGCCCGCATCTTGGGCGTGGGCGCCGGGATGATGAACGAGCAGTCGCCGCCCAGGCGTTCTTCAAGGAGGGCCGCCGCCGCCAGCAGGCGCGGCAGAAGGCGCGTGATTTCGCCCGCGCGGCTGCCGGGGAGAAGCGCGACGCGGTGCTGGCCCTGCCACGGCAGCGGCGCGGGCGGCGACGCGAGCGTCTTGGCGATCTCATCCACGAGCGGGTGCCCGATGAACTCGGCGCGGAGCGGCGTCCCGTCGAACAGCTCCGGCTCGAACGGGAAGAAGCAAAGGAGCTGGTCGAGGCATCGCGCGATGCCCGGGATGCGCCCTCGCCGCCATGCCCAGACCTGCGGGCAGACGTAATGCACCGTACGCAGGCCGTGTGCGTGCGCGAACGCCGCCAGGCGCAGGTTCATGCCCGTGTAGTCGATGGTCAGCACCGCGTCGGGGCGCCACGCGAGCATCTCGCGCTTGAGGCGCCGCGCCATGCGGACGAAAAACGGGAGGCTCCGCAACACGGGCGTAAGACCCACGACCGCCGTCTGGTCGGTGTGGTAGAGGATTTCCGCGCCCTCCGCCTTCATCGCGTCACCGCCGAACCCCCTGAACGCAATCGGCGACGGCGAGTGCGCGCGCAACGCCCGCATGAGATACGCGCCGTGCATATCCCCGCTTACCTCGCCCGCGCAGATGAAAATCTTAATCGCCGTATTCCCCATAAGGACATCCATCATACCCGATGAAGCCGCACGGCACAATAGAAATCAGGAATGAGGAATTGAAAAGGGGCAGTCAGAAACCCCAGCCCTGCAAGGGCTGAAGGATGTGTCTTGTTCAGCCCCTGCCGGGGCTGATGGCGATTGCCTACCGTCCGCCGGTTCCGCTCGCATACGCTCGCGCCACCGGCGATTACTCACGTTACACGCCTTCGGCGTTTTCATGGATGGCTGTGACAACTTCAAGTTAAACGACTATGCCACAATGGGCGCAATAGTTTTCGCAATAGGCACAATGATCGTGTCCATTGTACCGTCTATTGTGGTTAACGCAAACGAACTGTTTTTTGTCACCTCGGAGGTGCAATCTTTTTTCGCGCGTTTCGCATGGCTCGCGGAAAACGGTCTTGAATCTTGAGGTTTTAGAACAGGTTTAATACTCAACCTCGTAATAGACGGTCTTTGTCGCGCCGCCGTCGAGGAGGATGCGGGCGTTGGCGGCGGGGAGGGTTTTGCCGGTGCGGCGGCCGTCGTGGTCGAGGATGTGGATGGTGGGCGCGCCTGGGCGTTTGAAGGTCAGATCGCAGGTGACGGGTTCCATGAGGATGGGGCCTTTCCCTTTTTGAATCAGCGTCCCAGCGACGAGTTTCATGTCGGTGTTGCGGGCGCGGGCGAGGGCCGTCACGAGCAGTCGCTTGGCGGTGGCGAGCGGGGCGTCGTCGAGGCTCGTGACGTAAACCGCCGCGTAGGGGTTCCGCGTCTGGATGGTCACGTCGTTCAGCGCGGCGGCCTTCCCGCCCGTGAAGCCGATGAGGGCCTGCGTGCGGGGGGTGTTGATGGTGATGTGGCCGTCGCGGGGGCTTGCGCCGCGTTGCCAGGCGAGTTCGCCGGTGGCGGAGGTGAACACGCCGTTTTTCTCGAAGGGGGTGAGGTCGGCGGGTTCTGTCCGCTTGGCCTGCCCGACGAATTCGACCGCGACGCGTCCGGCGGCGAGCGCTTGGACGGGGGTGGTGTCGGAGGAGAAGTTTTTCACGTCGTACCCTTGCTCGATGCGGTCGTCGAAGTTGAGCAGGCCTTTCTGCAGTGACGCGAAATCGACGTTGCGGGTGAATACGGTTTCGGACTCCTTAACGTCGCCGCGCAGCACCTGCCGCGACACGGCGGGGAACAGCCCCAGCACCTGCGGCGCGACGACATCCCACGTCTCGCCCAGCGTCTGGCGGAAATGCCCGTCGTCGCGGTTCTGGAACATGAACGAGACATCCCAGCCGTTCAGCCCCATGCCGTACGCGCCGATGATGGCGGGGCCCTCGGAGCAGAACTCGTTGGGGAAGGTGTGTATCCATTCGGAGAGCATGAAGGGGCGGTCCGAGGCCTGCTGCATCCCGGTCGAGAGCAAGCCCGAACCCGGCACGGCCAGCATGGAGGACGCGCCCTCGAAGTAGTTGTGGCGGTCCACCATGCCGATGCGCCAGTCGGAATGGAGGTTGAGGAAGTGGCTCGTGGCGCGGCCGGCCTGCCAGTTGGAGGCGATGATCTCGCCCGTGTAGCCCGTGGCGCGGATGGCCGCGACGAAGCGGTCGTAGAAGGCGTTCTGCTGGTCGTACCAGAACAGCATGGTGTCCACGAGGCGCTGCTTGCGGGCTGCCATCATGCCGCCGTCCGTCTGGTCGGGGTCGTAGAACCACGGGTTGCCCACGGGATAGACGGGACCCTCGCCGTTGTTGAAGGCCTCGCCCGTGGCCTTCTCGTTAGTGAACACGTTCAGGGACTCGCCCCATGCGCTGAGCAGGGCCGCCTCGGTGCCGTACTTCGCTTTCAGCCACGCCGCAAACGCGCGCCCCATCCGCGCCTTGAGCGTCGGCGACTGGTTCATCGCCTTCATGGTGTTGTAGAACAACGCGCTGTCCTCGTTCACGAGTTCGACGCACATCACGCACGGGTCCTCGGCATAGGTCTGGCCGGTCTCGGCGTTTGTGTGCTTCAGGAGGTTCACCAACTGCTCGATCTGGATGTCCTGCAACTCCCTGCTGACGAACAACGCGCCGCCGCCGGGGTCGATGATCCCGCGGTTGTTATCGGCCTTCCCGAGTTCCGCGATGTACGGCACACGCGCCATGTCGTCGGGATAGACGCGCGCGCGCCCGAAATTCGCGGAGAGCAGCACGTAGATGCCGCGCTCCTTCAGTTGCGCGACGTAGTAATCCATCCGCGCGAGTTTCTCGGGGTTGTAGCGCACATACGAGTTGCGATCCAGCACGCCGTCCCACTCCGAGCCGTCCGCGAACTTGTGGAGGCGCACCGCGTTGATGCCGTACTTCGCGTAGAACGCCGCCCGCCGCGCGGACACCTCCTTCGGCGACGCGATTGATTCGTAGCACGTGTTCAGCCCCCAGAACTTGACGGGCTTGCCGTTGTACATCAGGCGGCTGCCGTCGCGTGTGACGCGCCCGTGCTTTCCGGCGGGCGCGTCGAGCAGGCCGGACGCATCGATCGCGCTCGGCTGCGCCGTGTCGGCGGTCGCCTCCCACGGGAACCAGCGTTCCCAGTCCGGCGGGTACGGGATGCTCTCCTGCGTGAGGTAAAGCGCCGCGTCGTGCGGCAGGTCCAGCGTCAGCGTGAACGTCTTTACATCGTTGGCCTTGATCTGGTTCTCCGCGAGGACGACCCGTATCTCGCCGTCATGGTTGGCGAGGACAGGCTGGCCGAACGTGATGGTGTAAACGTTGCCCTCCGCATCCTTCGCGCTGACCTTCTGAAACGTGTCCGACAACTTCCCGATGCCAAGCGGCAGATTGACGGTTCTCGCGCCAGTCGTGTCCGTGACCGTGGCGCGATCCTTCCCGCGCAAGGGCGCGCCGAAGGCCACGCCCACGCCCGCCATGATCAGCCCGGTGTCCTGCTCCGTCCTGAACGCGCCCTCCATTTTGATCTGCCGCTTACCGCTTGCCGTCAGTTTGGTCTGGAACGTGAACGGCGCGTTCGAGCGCCCGACCTTGCCGTTGAACGTGCAGCGCGCGGACGCCCCTTCGGGCTGGAACACGCCGCCGATCCCCGTCCACGCCCACTCCGGTCCCCACAGGCGGTAGCCCACGCGCAACACGTCCCTACCGTCGGGCGTGACCACGCTCAGGGTATGCTCATGCGTGTACACAACCAGCGGCTCCCCATCCGCCACCGCCCCGCTTGCCAGCAGGGATGCGCCCAGCAGGAACGCCAAGCGTTTCAAATAAGTCTTCATACTGTTACCTCGTTTGCCTTTGTGCCTATTTTAAACCCGTCCAGTCTGGATTTATTATTTGTTGTGGCGAATTCGCCACAATAAATAATCGGTTCATGGCTCATGTTACACCCGCGATCACTCCAACATCCCGCAGGGATGTTTCTCTCGGTAGGAAAGAGCGTAAAAAAATCATGGCATCCTGTAGGGATGCCTCTTTCGGCACCGAGAGGCGCATCCCTGCGGGATGCGAAGGCAAGGGGCAACGGTTTTCTACCGAGAGGGGCATCCCTACAGGATGCAACCTGAGCATGGATTATTGTGTTAGCCGCTATAGCAGTCACAAACATCCACCCAGAAGGCAACAATCCGTACCACCACAAAGGGGTCAGCATCATCACCGTCCATGAGAACCCATGAATCAGGAGTGCCGCTATATGGTCGTAACGGTATCTGCCATCAGGGGCATTTTCTTGCCAGAACTTCCTTTGCTTAAGTTTAGCGAGGATAATGGGTTGCAGGTAGAAGTCATCCACAATTCCCATGAATAGCATCATCACTAGTATTTCATTGAACATACTTCTTTCTTTTTCAAGGATGATGTGGCGTTACGCTCTCCGCATTTTTCCCACGGCATTCTCTCCTCTGCCGTCAATCACCGGTACGTCTTGCGCAGGTGCGTGACGGTTAGGTTTTTCCTGAACTCGTCAAGCGACATTTTCACCTTGGGCGTGAACGTCAGCGTGACGGGCTGGCCGGGCAGGAGCGTGAGGCTGTTGTCGCTGAACTCGCCGGGGGTGTCCGCGACGTTGCACCACACGAAGAACGCGGGTTTGTCCGTCTGGAGGGTGACTTCGAACCTGCCGTTTTTCTCCGCAGGGGTCGCGGTCACGGCCGCGTCCGCAAGCTCGCACTTCTTGAACGCGTTGAAGAAAAATGCGTTGCGGTGCGTGTCAATCATATTGTTGCCCGTGGCTTTCAGCTCCAGCGCGACGAAGCGATCCATGCGCTCCTCCGGCGTCCCGAAGTCCTCGCTCTTGACGGTCTCCACCTTGATTGCCGAACGCGCCGCGACCTCCTTTGTGAGTTTCCGCGTCGCGACCTTGCGCCCGCCGAACGTCCAGGTGTCGAGCGCGATGTCCGCCTTGATGTCGTGCGCGTAATCGTTGACGACCCAGATTTCGTGGTTGGTCTTGCCGCCGTCCTCGACGGGTATCGTCACCACGGCGGCGGGCGCGTAGAAGCGCCTGGCGTGGTAGTGCAGGTGCTTCCACTTGCCGCCGTACTCGACGCTCGACCACGAGGCCACGGGCCAGTTGTCGTTGAGCTGCCAGTAGAGCGTGCCCATGCAGCGCGGCTGGAGCCTGCGCCAGCCTTCCACGGCCGTCTTGATGGCGATCGCCTGCTGCACCTGCGAGAGGTAGAGCATATCCTCGAACGTGTCGGGGAAGCGGAAGTACCGCGCCATGGTCTCCATGATGCGCGCGTTGCCGCCGTCGTTCTTCTGGTGGTGCTCGAAGTCGGGCGCGGTGGGGTTCCGGTGCTCCGGCGGGCAGAACGTCTTCACGACGTCCGGCGACGAGAACGACTGGAACCCGAACTCCGAGCAGAAGCGCGGCCGGAACTTGTAGAACTCGGCGAAGTCCTTGTTCTCGTGCCACACGTTCCAGTTGTGCATATCGCCGCGGCTGTCGTTGTGCCACGCGTCGGAGAAGTCCCCCGGCCCGCCGCAGGGCGAGGACGGCCAGAACATGCGCGTGGGGTCGTAGGCCTTGACAGCCTCCGCCAGCACACGGCTCAGGCGGTCGTAGTTGATGAGGTAGAGGTCGCGGTTCTTGCGGCTCTCCTCGAACCACTTCAACGCGCCGATGCACTCGTTGTCGCCGCACCAGAGCGCGATGGCGGCGTGGTCGCGCAGACGGCGAATCTGGTGCGCGAGCTCCGCCTGCACCTCCGCGAGGAACGCCTTGTCCGACGGGTAGAGCGAACACGAGAACATGAAGTCGTGCCAGACCATCAGCCCCAGCTCATCGCAAATCTCATAGAATTCATCCGCCTCGAACTGCCCCCCGCCCCACAGGCGGATCATGTTCATGTTCGCGTCGCGCGCGGACGTGAGCAGGTCGCGGTAACGCTCCGGCGTCTGCCCCGCGAGCATCGCGTCGCACGGGATCCAGTTCGCGCCCTTGCAGAAGATGTCCGCGCCGTTCACGCGGAACGTCATGCACATCCCCGGCCTGTCCGACTTGTCGCCCTCGTCCGGCTTGTTGACGACCTCGATGGTGCGCAGCCCCAGCTTGCGCTCAAACGTCGCATCGCCCAGCGTCACCTTCATGCCGTACAGGTGCTGCGCCCCCTCGCCGTTCGGCCACCACAGCTTCGGGTTGTCAACCGTCAGGCTCACGGCAAACAGGTTATCCCCCTCGACGACCTCGAAGGCCTGCGTAACCTGCACCTCGCCGATCTGCACGTTCAGCGTCTGAGTACCCTCCGCGACCATGCGCGCCTCGACGAACACATCAACCGTGCAACTGTTCTCGCCGTGCTTCTGCTCGCAATAGACATAATCAATCCGCGCCGCGTCATAGCCGATGAGTTTGACGGGCCCCGCGAACCCCGCGCTCATCAGCGAGATGCCCCAGTCCCAGCCCCCGTTACACGTGGGCTTGCGGACAAACTGGATGTCCTTATGCGCCAGCGTCGGGATCGGGAACGGCTGCTGCGCCTTCAACGCCGCGCCCATCTTCTCCGCGCTCCAGAACGTGCCGGTGACGGTGTTCCTGCCGGGCTTCAAAAATTCCTTCACGTCGAAATCATAACGGCGGAAACGGTTGCCCGTCTCGCCCACCTTCTGCCCGTTGATTTCGACGGTGCAGAACGTGTCCACATGCTCCAGGCGCAAGATGATTTCCTGCTTCGCCAGCAACTCGGCCGGCACCTCGAAGTCACGCGATACAACCCACTCCGCCTCGCCGACCCACTGGACCTTCTCCTCATTGCGCCCGAAATACGGGTCAGGGATACGCCCCGCCTTCAACAGCGCGGTATGCACATCCCCCGGCACGCGCATCTCGATTGCCGCGGCCTTACCCTCCACCTGCTGCACCGACCAGATGCCCGCGAGGTCAACGACCTGTTCCGCACAGACAGGCAACGCACCTGCCACCCCCACGCATAACGCCAACGCCAACTTCTTCATTGCGACTCCTTTCCCATTTGTGACCCCAAAATAAGGTACGGGCATTATAGTATCTTTTGCGCCCGCTCCGCAACACTGGATTTAGGGAATAGTCAAAGAAATGATGGGCGGGAGGCGGGATGGTCGGAGCGGAGGGAATTGAACCCTCGACCTTTTGGTCCCGAACCAAACGCGCTACCAGGCTGCGCTACGCTCCGATAAAGAGAAAAACGAGCGTTACATTAGCAAAACGGCGCAGGGAAGTCAAAGGTATTTTGCAGGGTGCGGACACATTTATAGGGGCGGTTTATTTTGCCGCAGATTACACAGATTAACGCAGATGGTTGTTAACCTGTGAAATCCGCGTCATCTGCGGCGGACACAACGGTTTTCATATAGTGATTTTACTCAACATTGGTACATTCTTCTTAGCCCCGAAGGGGTGGAAAGCAGTAGCGTAGGGCATAGCCCTACGTTTGGATGCAACATAAATGTTAAGCCCTGTAAGGGCGACATCAATTTGATTCCTCATTCCTCATTAAAACAGCGTGAGCTGGTTGTCGCCTGTCTCGTCTTTCTTGCGCGACGGGGGCTTGGCGAGTTTGGGGAGGCCGTCCTGTAGCTCGCCTTCCTCGAGGTTGGCGAGTATCTCGTTGGCGCGGGTGATGACGGGGGCGGGGAGGCCTGCCAAACGGGCGACGTGGATGCCGTAGCTCTTGTCCGCCGTGCCGGGGGTGATGCGGCGGAGGAACACGACGGTGTTGCCGTGTTCGCGCACTTGCACGGTGTAGTTCTTCACGCCGCCTAGCGTGAGGGCGAGGTCGGTGAGCTCGTGGTAGTGGGTGGCGAAGAGGGTCTTGGCTTTGCAGGAGGGGGTGTTGTGCAGGTGCTCGGCGACGGCCCAGGCGATGCTGATGCCGTCGAAGGTGCTGGTGCCGCGGCCGATCTCGTCGAGGATGATGAGGCTGCGGGCGGTGGCGTTGTTGAGGATGTTGGCGGTCTCTTGCATCTCGACCATGAAGGTGGAGCGGCCGCGGGCGAGGTCGTCGCCGGCGCCGACGCGGGTGAACACGCGGTCGAGCAGGCCGACGCGGGCGTGGCGGGCGGGGACGTAGGAGCCGAGGTGGGCCATGATGGCGATGAGGGCGGCCTGGCGGATGTAGGTGGATTTGCCGGCCATGTTGGGGCCGGTGATGAGCATGACCTGGTTGGGGCCGCAGTCGAGGCGGGTGTCGTTGGGGACGAATTGCTCGGCGTCGGGGAGTTGTTCGATGACGGGGTGGCGGCCGTCTTTGATCTCGAGCGCGTCGGTGTCGTCGATGGCGGGGCGGGTGTAGCCGAGGGCGAGGGCGCGGTCGGCGAGGGAGCAGAGGGCGTCGAGGGCGGCGAGGGCGGCGGCGGTCTCTTGCACCTCGGCGGTGTGGGCGGCGGCCTTTTCGCGGATCTCGCAGAAGAGGTCGAACTCCATGGCGGTGGCGCGGTCTTGGGCGCCGAAGATTTTCTGCTCGTATTCCTTGAGCTCGGGGGTGATGAAGCGTTCGGCGCCGACGAGGGTCTGGCGGCGCTCGTATTCGGGGGGGGCGGCGGCGGCTTGGCCTTTGGAGATTTCGATGTAGAAGCCGAACACTTTGTTGTGGCGGACTTTGAGGGTCTTGATGCCGGTGCGGTCTTGCTCGGCGGCCTGGTAGCGGGCGAGCCAGGCGTGGCCTTCGGTGGCGAGGGCGCGGAGCTCGTCGAGTTCCTTGTTGTAGCCGGGGCGGATGATGCCGCCGTCTTTGAGGGGGATGGGGGGGGCGTCGGCGATGGCGGCGGTGATGAGGGCGGTGAGGCCGGGGAGGGGGTGGAGGCGGGCGGCGGTGGCGTTGAGCAGGGGGTCGGGGGCGGCGGCGGCGCGGTCGCGCAGGTCGGGGACGGGGTGGAGGGAGGCGGCGAGGGCGTTGAGGTCGCGGGCGTTGCAGCGGTTGGCGCTGATGCGGGTGATGAGGCGTTCGAGGTCGCGGACGGCGCCGAGGCGTTCGCGGGCGGCGTTGAGCAGGGCGCGGTCGCGGGTGAGCGTGCCGAGGGCGTCGAGGCGGGCGTCGATGTCGGGCTTGCGGCGCAGGGGGCGGGTGAGCCATGCGCGCAGGAGCCGCGCGCCCATGGGGGTGAGGGTGTTGTCGAGCACGCCGAGGAGGGTGTTGCGCTTGTCCTTGCCGGGGCGGGGGGTGAGGTCGAGGTTCGCGCAGGTGTTCTCGTCGAGGGTCAGGAAGTCGCCGGGGTCGCGCACGGCGAGGGCGCGGATGTGCACCGCGCTGTGGCGAAGTTGCTCGGAGACGTACTGGAGCAGCGCCCCTGCGGGGCAGACGAGCGCGGGCGCACCCTCGCAGCCGTAGCCCTCGAGGGAATGTACCGCGAAGTGGCGCAGGAGGCGGTCGTAGGCGCAGTCGTACTCCAGCGTCCAGTCGTCGATCTCCGTGACCGCCATGGCCTCCAGCCCTGCGGGGGCGAGGACGGTCTGGCGCAGGAACGCCGCGTTCTGCGCGGCCACAAGGCATTCGCTCGGCGCGTGGCGGCGCAGGGCCTCCGTCAGCGCGGGGGTGTCCGCAGGGGCCTCGGCGGAGAAGTCGCCCGTCGAGAGGTCGAGGATCGCCAGCCCGTACGCGCAGTCCGCGCCCGGCCTGCCGGGGACGACGTGGACGGCCGCGAGGAAGTTGTTGCGGGCCGCGTCGAGGATCTCGTCCTCCGTGACCGTGCCGGGGGTGACGACGCGCGTGACCTCGCGGCGGACGATGCCCTTCGCCTGCGAGGGGTCCTCCATCTGGTCGCAGACGGCGGCCTTCCGGCCTGCGCGGATGAGTTTGGCGAGGTACGCGTCGAGCGCGTGGTACGGCACGCCGCACATGGGCGTGCCGCCGCGCTGGGTGAGGGCGACCCCGAGGATGGGGGCGGCGGCGCGCGCGTCGTCGAAGAACATCTCATAGAAATCGCCCAGTCGGAACATGAGGATGACCCCCTCCGGGAGTTCCGCTTTTATCCGCCTGTACTGGCGCATCATCGGTGTCAGTGTCTGGTCTTCGTTAGTCATGTAAGGCAAGAGTTTCGCAGATTGGGGGCGGTGGCGTCAAGTTGAAAGTATGTGGAGACGGCCCCTGCAACACCATCTCGTCAGCTACGGTCTCCGCCCTCCGCAAGATAAAAACATTTTGCCGCAATTGCTGTATTGACTCTTTGCAAAGAGGGTGCTATCTTTATTTCAACGATGTGTGTTAGCACGTCATTAGGCAAGGCTAAAAAGGAAGGACATTTGACATGAGACGCAGGACATTCTTGACGACATCCGCGTTCGGCGCCGCCGCCGTTCTGACGGGATACGCGCAGGCGCCCAAGCGCCGTACCATCGGCCCGAACGAGAAAATCAACCACGCGTGCATCGGCGTGGGCGGCATGGGGCACCATGACCTGAAAAATTATCTGTCGTATCAGAAGGGGCAGGTCGTCGCCATCTGCGACGTGGACATGAACAGCCTGAACAACGCGGCGAAGGACGCTCCCGACGCGCGCAAGTATCAGGACTGGCGCGAGCTGCTGGATAAGGAAGGCGACAAGATCGACTCCGTGCATATCTGCGTCCCTGACCACATGCACGCGCTCATCGCGCTGAACGCCATTAAGCGCGGCAAGCACGTCTATTGCCAGAAGCCGCTGTGCCACGACGTGGCCGAGTGCCGCGCGCTCGCGGACGCGGCGAAGAAGATGGGCGTCGTCACGCAGCTCGGCACGCAGCACGCCTCCGGGCAGGGCGACCGCACGGGCGTCCACTTCCTCCAGAAGGGCGCGATCGGCACGATGACGAAGATGTACCTCTGCTCGAACCGCTCGGGCGTCGAGGGCCTGCGCCGCCCCAACGTCCCCCCGAATAAGGGCAACCCCCCGGACCACCTGAACTGGGACTGGTGGGTCGGCACCGCCCCGATGCGCGACTACGCGGGCGGCTACCACCCCTTCGCATGGCGCTCGTGGCTGGACTTCGGCACGGGCTGGTCGGGCGACATCGGCTGCCACATCTTCGACGCCGCGTGGAAGGGCTTCAACCTTGAGGCGACCGCGCCGCTCTCCGTCAAGGCCAAGGTGTCCGAGGAGTGGAAGAACAGCCCCGAGCGCCGCGCGCAGGTGTGGTCGAACGGCAACCACATCACCTGGACGTTCAAGGGCATCCCCGCGAGCGGCGGCAAGAACTTCACCATGGAGTGGTTCGACGGCGAGTTCCTCCCGTCCGAGGACGCGCAGGAGTACGCGAAGATGGCGGGCTTCGAGAAGTTCCCCGAGGAGGGGCTGATCGTGTTCGGCACGGAGGGCGCGATGCTGCTGCCGCACACGGGCGGGGCGCACCTGCTGCCGAAGAACAAGTTCGAGTCCGTCGAGCGGCCGAAGATGGACGGGCGCAACCACTACCACCACTTCCTCGAGGCCGCGCGCGGCGAGGCCGAGAACGAGTCCTTCTTCCAGCGCACCGGCCCGATGACCGAGACCATCCTGCTCGGCACCGTCGCCATCCGCACGCCGGACACGGAGCTCAAGTGGGATCCGAAGGCGATGAAGATCACCAACAGCCTCGAGGCCACCAAGCTGCTCTCGCGCACCTACCGCAAGGGCTGGGAAGCACCGAAGGTCTAATCTCGGGGAGAATGTTTCTGGAGCGCGTTCACACAACAAGCAGGGCGATCCGCTTTGTTTGAATGTGGATGCGCTTTAGACAGCGCAATGACAGACGGCATCCGAACGAAAAAACGCCCACGGCGGCATATCATCCGTGGCGTTGATATCCTCCATGAGGATTATGACATCCTTGTCGTCTACAAAGACATCGGCGTGTTGTCAACCGCACTCCGCAACCCGAGGGAATATTCCGCCGAAGGTGCGCTGACGAACTATCTGCGAAAGGGCGACACGCGTTCCCGCAAGTGCGCCTACCCCGTCCACCGCCTCGACCGCGAGACCTCGGGCGTGATGATTTTTGCGAAAACACAAGAGGCGCAGAACACGCTGAAAGACAATTGGAAAGGCAACGAGAAAATCTACTTCGCGGCGGTACGGGGGAAGCTCGCCGAGAAGTGTGGCACGTTGACCAGCTACCTCGCCGAAGACGAGGACTTGTTTATGCGCTCGGTCGATAACCCGCAGGACGGGAAGTTGTCGCAAACCGCGTATGAGGTCGTGGCGGAAACGCCCACGATGAGCCTTCTCAAAATCAACCTGCTGACAGGGCGCAAGAACCAAATCCGCGTGCAGTTCGCGGAAGCCGGGCATCCCGTTGTCGGCGACCCGAAATACGGGCGCAACGACCCGTTCCGCGAACGCCTCTGCCTTCATGCGAAATCCATCGCCTTCGACCACCCGCACCACGGCAAGCGGATGTTCTTCGACACCGAACTCCCGAGCGTGTTCCTACGCCTGTTCCCGGAATACCAGCCATGAAAGCAATCATCCAGCGCGTCGCCGAGGCCTCCGTCGAAATAGACGGAACCTGCGTCGCGAAAATAAACCGCGGCTTCCTTGTCCTGCTCGGCGTGACGCACACGGATACGATGGCGGACGCAGAGAAACTGGCCAAGAAGATTCCCGCGCTCCGCATCTTCGAGGACGCGCAAGGGCTGATGAACCTTTCGCTCGCGGACATCGGCGGCGAGGTCATCGTCGTCTCGCAATTCACCTTGTATGCGGACACGCGCAAAGGCAACCGCCCCAGTTTCATCGAAGCCGCGCGACCTGAACACGCTGAACCACTCTATGAGGCACTGGTGCGCCGCTTGCGTGAAACGCTCGGCGAGCCACGTGTGCAGACGGGACGCTTCGGCGCGGAAATGAAAGTCCGCCTTCTCAACGATGGCCCCGTCACGATTGAGATTGAGACCGGGCAGAACTGATT
>Ga0082212_10003223_pt1 | contig 23253 bp, 24 predicted proteins | sample TergutNt197P3_FD_71548 | JGI IMG/M metagenome (GOLD analysis project Ga0082212, IMG submission 71548) | Neocapritermes taracua P3 segment gut microbial communities from Petit-Saut dam, French Guiana - Nt197 P3 | ecosystem: Host-associated > Arthropoda: Insects > Digestive system > Gut ...
CCCAATAAGGTATGCATCAACATCGGTTCTGCTAATTTATCTTTAATAAGGACATAATCATCCTGGTGCATCGCGATTGGCGCATTGAGCCGTTCCGAAAGATATGCGGCGTTTTGAATGTGGTCGAAATGCCCATGCGTCAAAACGATCAGTTTTACATTCTTCATCCTGCATTTCCCCAGGATAAGCTCCTTGTATTCCTCATGGCATGTATCAACAAGGATGGCGTTATCGCCATCTGACACAATGTAGGCGTTCCCGTTTCCGCATTTGATTCTTTCGATTTCACTCATAGATTATCCATCTCCGCCGGTTGTCTTTTGTGAGCCGTAATGACCGTGTAGCTGTGGGCGTTTATCGTAATCATAACTTCGTCGTCACAGACATACCAGTTCTTACCTTTACGGACAATGCTATCTGCTTGCTCTATTCTCTTTATGCACCAGCTTACAGCGTCAATGGTTTCGAGTTCGAGGTTTTTCCTGATACGCAAATCGCCTAACTCCGTTGTGTGAATCTTTTCAAGATTCTCAAGCAAACCATTTACATTATGCCGTCCTTGCCTTCCTTCGACGCAAGACACACGCCATCGCGCGACGTCGGATATAAGCCCGTAATCAATCGGCTTGTCGAGAGGGAACTGGATTGCGCCCTTTGTCCGGCGATAACCGGCAAGTCGTTCATCAAAAGGGGAGTCCGTCATATCGCCCGGATATATTCCGATGTGCTTCTTGAATGCCGCGAAGTGGATAAGGTTTTCTCTTTGCCAGAAGGTCGGCATACTCCATGAAATCTTCTCAATAGCGTCCGGTGCGGCGGCGCGGATAGTAGCACGGACTTTTGATAGGATAGCCTGGAAATCCTCAGACTGCGCCGCGATATAGTCGTCAATATTGACAGGCTTCTCACCGCAATAGTGATCTTGATTATTGTTTTTGAACTCCCGTCCGCATTTAGGACACTTCCACATAAGCCTACCTCTATCCGCTAATCACCTTTATATAGAACTTCCGGTTTCTTGGCGGGTCGAACTCAAAAAAATAAATACCCTGCCAAGTTCCTAAAACGAGTTTCCCACCATCTATCATCACCGTCACGCTCGAACCTATCGCCGAAGCTTTCAAATGCGCCGCGCTGTTTCCCTCGCCGTGGCGAAACTCGGCGCGGTCGGGAAACGCTTTGTTCAAGCCAATGAGTAAGTCATGCACAACATCCGAGTCGGCGTTTTCATTGATGGTGATTCCGGCTGTCGTGTGCGGGCAGAAAACAATGGCGATACCGTCAGTTACGCCACTTTTAGCGACCGCTTCGCGGACTTGTGTAGTAATGTTGTAAAAATCTTCCCGTATGGTGGACAACTGATACTCAAACATCATTTTTTTCCCAAGCTGCCCAAACATCGGGTTGATAACCAATCGTCGCTTTTTTGCCGTTGCGTACAATGGGCGTTCTAAACATTCCGGGGTTGTCGAGCAGCCGCTGCTCTGCGTCCTCTTTGCTGGCGAGATAGCCCATGTATTGGCTTTCGTATTCCTTGGATTTCTCGTCAACAAGCGCATCCATGCCGCCTACAGCGTTTTTTACGCTCTGATACTCCCCTTTGCTAATACCGTACCTAACGACGTCGATAAGCTGAAACTTAATCCGGCGTTCCTTAAAATACCGTTCCGCTTTTTTTGTTTCAAAGCACTTGGACTTGCCAAAGATTTGAATATTCATACGTTATCCACGCTCCGTCTTTCTCTCCCAATACAATCCTTGTGACGAACGGCATGAGGGCGAGCAACCCATTCATTTCCCACCCTGTTCTTTCTCTATCAGCGTCAGCGCCAGTCTTAGTGCCACTATCCGGCGTTCAAGTAAAGTCTGCTGCGATTTCCCCAGCTTTGTAGCATCTATCTTTTCGCATTTCTGGAGCGTTGAAAGCAAAGCTTGGTGAGCTTCATCAAGTTCATCCTTTTTTCCTGTTTCATAGCATCCACCGACATACTTGAATCGCTTCACGATGTTGCCGTCAACTTCTATCGGATTCTCCCACATGGACAGAGGGCGTACCCAAGTCCCGCCATCGCCGTACATGGCTTGATATATGACCATATCCTCAAGCGTTTCGCTGTGCTTTGCGAAGCCGACAACTTTATATTGATTCCCTTTGTAGTGGCGGTAGACGCCAAGCCGGATATGGTTCATGTTTGCCCTTTCTTTTTCCTCGGCTTTGGGATAGGCGTCACCGCTTCTAATGCCGCGACAGCCGCTTGCGTGAGTTTCAGATTGTCGACGTCGAGGATATAATGCTCTTTTGCTCCGACATACGGGAAGCCTTTATCTGCGTTGACCATCAGTTCATCCAGACAGGGCAGACTTTTAACATAGACAGTATTATCGCAGACAAGCAGAATCGGTTTATCGTTGATATAAACCATATACTCGCCAAACATTTTCCTGTACCGCACAATACCGTAATCTGCGGCTTGTGATGTGACGTACTCGATATACTCCAGCGTCGTTGCCATTCAGACCTCCTTAATCATCGCGTACATTTTCATATCCAGCATCTTTCCGCTCTTAATCACGTTTTTCCGTAAAAGACCTTCATATTGAAACCCGACCTTTTCCAAAACGCGGCAGGATGCGTCATTGTAAGCGTATGGCTCGGCAAAAATACGGATAATGTCGCTGTTGTCGAAAACATAAACGCACATCTGACTGACCGCTTCGGTCATTATACCCTTGCCCCAATATGGCTCGGCGATGTAGTAACCAAGTTCTGCCGTGAAGCGGTGGACGGTTTCCCTGCGGAACACGCCGATGCTGCCAATGACTATGCCATCGTAAGTGATGGCGAAAGCGTACTGCGTATCTTTTTCGGCTGCCAATGCAGCGCGGATAAAATCCTCGGCGTCATTGACCGAGTATGGGAAAGGAATCCCATCCCGCAGATTATCAAGAACATTTTTATTGTTGATAGCTGCTGCCAAGTCGGGCGCATCCTCAATTTTCCACTTTCGCAAACTTACGTCCATGCTTCATTTTCCTTTCTTTCCCGGAGCGAGATCGCGTAGTTCAGGTATCGCGCCGCCTGCGATAGCCCATAAATACAAGCTGGCCACAGAACCGCATGGTGAATATCGGCGAGCATATTTCTCAAACAGTTTGCGGTCGATTTTACGGTGATGGTAGAGCATACGCATACCGCGATGTATCGCCAAGTCTCCGTAACTGATCACATCAGGGCGTTGCAGGCAGAATATCATCAGCATTTCAGCAGTCCAGACGCCTATGCCTTTCAAGGCTGACAAGGCGCTAATTAGCTCCTTGTCCGGCATGGCGCGAAGTGCGCCTTCGTCAAGATCGCCGCTTCTAATCCTTTCGGATAAATCCTTTATGTAATCGGCTTTTCTAAATGATATGCCGCAGCTCTGAATATCATCGCGGGAGGCGGCGCAGACCGTTTCAGGATTTACAGTACCGAGTTTGTCAGTCAGCCGCGCCCATATCGTTTTTAGTGCGGCGGATGAGATCTGCTGCGCGATAATGCTGTGGACGACTGATGAGAATAAATCGCCATCAACCTCACGATATATATGTCCTATCTTGTCCATCGCTTCGCCGAGTTGCTTGTCTTTACTTTTCAGATATTCAACTTCCTTATCGCCGTACTCGAAATATATTCTCTGTGCATTTTCTCTGTTTTCAATCAACCGCTCTTTTCCCTCTCGCGATAATCGTTTAATCGCGTATTCCCGGCGCTGCGCTTGCTGTTTGTCCGTATATTCTTCGCAATAGACCAACTCGACCGGCAGACGTGACCGGGTGTATTTCCCGCCGGTTCCGTCGTTGTGGGCCTGAACGCGGCGGGAAAGGTCATTTGTCCATCCGGTATAGAGCGTTCCGTCAGCACAGCGCAGGATATAGGTGTAGTTGCAGGTATGGTCCATACTATGATTCCTTTTGATGTTTATGTTGAGGCAAAATCAGCGTCACGGTTTTCTCGTTCGCTGTAAGATAGCATGTGAAAGTCTTTGGCAACATCCGATATGACTTTGAGGTCTTTTAATGCAGCCAGATAATCATCTTTAGCGAAGCGAAATGAAGGGAAAACGCTATAATCCCACCAATTCCAACCAAGTCGGTCACTTGCCTCTGCCATATGGTAATTATTTATGTTGCTCCATATAACTTCGATGCCATTATCCTCGACCGTTGTATGCAAACCCCAGCAACCAGCCTCATAACAACCTGCGCATATCATCAGGGACTTTTGATTACGCTTCTCATCCCGCATTTCATTTTCTGCAAGCTGCCTATATAACGAATCGGCAAGGTCGTATACATAGTCGAATTTCTTGTAGTCGCCGGTTCCTTTTTCAGCAGCAATGCGCTCGTATTTTTCAGCGATTTCTGCAAATGGCGTACCATTGATAATGATTTCGGCGTGGATGTGTCCTCCCCAATTTAAGTTATCAATATACATTTGCCTGAACGCGATCGTATCCATATAATCACCTATATCATTATATTTTCTTTAGTTCAGCCAACATTTCTTCAAAAACGACTTCAAACCGCTCATTGTCCTCTTTAGTGCGTTTGGCGGGGCCTTTCGTCCTGCCGCCGCTCCTGCGTACCTTTTGACCGATATGCCGCTCCAATAGCAGCTTGTCCATGTTTGAATCTGTGTAGATCAGCCCGTTTTGGTTGACTGCTTTTGCTCCTTTGCCGAGAACCATAGCGGCTAACCCAAAGTCTTGCGTGACAACAATATCGTCAGCGGAGAGCAAACTCATCAGAGCGAAATCCACGCTATCAGCCTGCTTGTCTACGGTAATAATCTCGCTATATCCATCGTTAAGCTGATGGGAAGTGTCAATCAGCATCGTAACAGGTACATTTCGTTCTTTCGCCAAACGAACAATTATCTCTTTGACCGGACAAGCGTCGGCGTCAACTAAAATTCTCATTTGCCGTCTTTCTGTTTTACTCCGCCATCAACGCTTAACCATTCATGTACATATTCTTCACGGACATCCATGCGGGCTGCAATTTCCGCAACTGTCATTCCGCTGTCAGCAAAACGGCTCGCTACGGTGGTCAATTCCTCGCCGACCTCGATTATATGACCGTCAGGGTCGTAGAAGCGCACTACCCGCTGACCCCATGTGTGTTCTTTCGGAAGGTGGATGAGTTCCAGTCCATCAATTTTGCTTAGGAATCCGTCAAAGTCGCCTTCTTCAAAATATAGTTCTCCTGCATTCCCCTTAAAATGGACGTCGATGCCGCCGATAAAATTGCGCCATGTTTCAACTGTCTGCAATGCAAGACCTCCTGCAAGCGTAACGTTCGCCCCGAAGTCAACCTCTACAGCTAAATCAAGATATTTTTCATAAAATGCTTTTGATCGTTCCATATCAGTAACTGCAATTAGCGTTGATTTATATTTCATAGTCAATATCCTCGTGTTTAATAGGATTTTAATAACACCATCGTCTCTTCATTTAGTAGAAGTCAATGATTTTTTTTACTTTTGATGGCTGCTGTAGTCTCCTAAGTGCTTTCGCTTCTATTTGCCGTATACGTTCTCTCGTAACATTGAAGATTTGACCTACTTCCTCAAGCGTTCTCGCTTGATTATCATCTATTCCATAACGTAAGGATAATACTCGCTTTTCGCGTTCTGTAAGTTCATCAAGGACCGAGAGTAGAACAGAGCGCATATTTTTATAAGCAAATTGAGAAAAAGGCTGTTCATCTTCAGGAGCGAGTAAAACATCGGAAAAGTAAATATCTTTTTCTTCGTCAAGCGGTGTATCAAGTGATTCTGGCTCAAGAGCAATCACTCTTAATTCTTTAATTCTCTCAACAGTAATCCCCGCCTCGTTTGAGATTTCTATGTCAGTAGGCTCACGACCATACTTATCTGATAGGGAATCGTATATCTTTGCAATAGCTTTGATAGACTCATGTGTATGGACTGGAACACGTATGGTTCGACTTTTATCTGCTATCGCACGACCCATGTACTGCATGACCCACCAAGGCATGTAGGATACAAAGCTTCCATGTTTCGATGAATCATATCTGCGTATCGCTGTCATTAAGCCAATAGATCCTTCTTGAATAAGATCGTCAAGCTCGTACCCGTTGTTTTTGTAGGAACTTAATGCGATTTTTATCACTACCCGCAAATACATATCAAACAGCCTATTAGAAGCATACTGATTACTCGATTTTGCTTGTGGCATTAAGTTCACCCATTCTCTCCATTGAGGTGGACGTAAATCGCGAACATAGTTAATAAGTGCGGACTGGCCTGGTGATATCGACAGCACTTCAGCGAAAATTGGCTCATAATCAGTTTGAGAGTAATCATCATCATCTGTTGTACTGGAATCATCACTTGCGAATATCACACCTAATTCCAATAGCCTATTTGTTATACGATTTATACCGACAAGAGAAACACCAGATGCAGACATCATTTCTAAGGCATCCTCCTCGCGGAGAAAACCCTTTTCAGTATATACCACATAGAGTGATTCTATGATCGGCCGATAATCTGCTCCGTGTTCCATTTGATACTAGCTTCTAGCTATCTGGCATAAATCAAGGACTTCGGAAGCACTTTGACCATATCTGTCCTTAAAGTCCTCCATAAAATCATAGAGGTTTTTTGTATAGTCATCAGGGCTTTTCGAAGGTTCAATCAGCTTATCATATAGGACGTCAATACCACCTCGCACATATGACTCATATAATTCCTCATCGGCAGTCGCTTTCTCGGTTCCATAATATCTGAATGCCTTATCAACTCGCTCATCAAAATTCGACTCATATTCCGCGTCAAGAAGCATTATCAAGTGATAGTTGAACTGGAAAACCTCTCTATAGATTGACATTTGTTCAGCAAAAATGCTTATATCGCTGTTGTTCTCTCTGTTAAGGTCAGCTTTTCTTCTGTAGAGAAAACCAACAATAGGAGCAAGTTGATAAATTTCATGAACATATTGGAATAACTTTGGACGCTTAACTATATCCTTTTCGCTATTAAACAATCCTTCTTCGTGTGAATCGAATTCAGCCGTCAGCTTTTTCACTTTATCCGCGTGGGTTCCACGAAACCAGTATTGGCCTTGAAACAGCATTACTATTCCTCCTTTATTGAACGTATGTTTCAATTTTGGATACTGCATTAAACGATAAGCGGTTTCCTATTCTACTTCCAAGATGCTTCTCCGCAATATCCCCGTCAGCATCTTTTATAAAGATAATCACTTGCTCAGCAATTTTTGGAAGAACATCGCAAACATTCTGTATTCTGGTTTTATCGAATGAAGACAATGGAGCGTCCATTACTAGAGGATATGGTTCAGAAACGAGTAACCCATCTTCTTTTTGGCTTTCTCTCGCCATCTGGATAACCCCGGCAATAAAAGCAAATATTATTGATATATTCTGCGCTGTAGACGTTTCAGATGTCCCACCAATATCGTTTAGAGTAACCTGTACATCATATTTTTCACTAAGAGATAGGGAGAAGCCCTCTCCCAAAATGCTGTGAAAAATCTCATTTACTGTTGTTTCAAGTTTTTCTCGTATCAGTTGTTCCTCGCTGGCGTAGAGAGAAATTAGCGTATCCAACATATCATGTGCATATGCCTTATAAATCATTATGCGGCGATTATTTTCGTCTTTTAGTGTTAATTTGTCGCGTTCTGTTTCAATGCGATCACGATCCGATTCGTTTAATCGCCGATCACCAGTCAATTTTAGTTTTTCAGCGAGTAGATCGCGATGCTGCTTCTGATAACGCATTAAGTCTGCTTGCAACTTATTCACGTCAGCCATTACAAGTAAAGCATTTTCAATATCACTAATATCTTGGAGGATTTCTTCATATTCCGTCTCTGCCGAGCGAATATCGGCGTACTTCCCTTCAAATTCCTCGAACATCGTCTCGGAGCTGTTGACCTTTTCTTTGCACTTATCTCGAAAATCTGCAATCGAATCACCGATAGATTTCGGAGGAACAAAATTATATAAGTCAGTCAGAGTGATGAACGCATCGTTTCCAGTACAGACCTCCGAGCCACAGATACACCGCCCACGTTCAATAAGATGCTTGATTGTGTTTGCATTGACAGAAGGAACACTCTTGTCGCTTTTGTTAGTATCTTTTAGAAGCTGTAAGCTATCGTGCATTAGTTTTTTTGAAAAATACGCCGGCGCGCGTTTGAATGTCACTAATAACCCGCCAATGCTACGAGCCTTTTGAACTAGTAACGCATCTCTGCGAGCGGTTAATTTTTTCATTTTTTCTGCGAGTTCTTCACTGTCTTTATTCTTCTCTATTAATGCTTGAAGTTCAGATATTTTCTCATCAACAGGAACTTCTTCACGGTCAATATCGGCAAGCCTTTTGTCTTTATTCTCAATTTCGGACTCAAGTACAGCAATTTGGCTATTATACTCTTCGATACGACTATCACTGTGAGCATCGTACTTCTTGTCGTAATCTTTGATTGCTTTTTTCAGGTGTTCAATGGCAGCGATGAACGCATCGAGTCCAAGGAGACTCCTAACTGCGCGGGAAAATTCGTCACCTTTACCTTGACTAATGCGTTTACTCATAACCGTTATCCGCTCGCCATCAAAAAAGAAATAACGAGCCAGCTCAGGCGGCAAAATTTCTTTCATTCGCCCATCTCTCTGATTCTCTTTAACATACTCTGTTTGACCATTCTGTTTGTACATTATTGTCCAGTCTCGCTGTCCAACATTCTCAACAGGTTTATCAGGCTTGTCTGTCCTTCTATAAAGCTGCTCGCTTACAATGGTATACTCAATACCCTTGTGTATTAGAGATAATTCTGCACGTACTTTTTCAGTTTGACCAGGTAGCATCTGTGCGGAAGTAGCCTTGCAGAGTAAAATCTTGTCTTCGAAATCAGTTTCTCCGTACAAACACCAAGTAAATGCCTGGGCAAGTGTTGTCTTGCCGGTTCCGTTATCACCCATAATAACAGTGACATTTTTCGATGTATCGTCTGCAAATGAAACAGTTTGCTCGCCCATAAACTGGCGAAAATCTTTTATTTTGAGGGATTTTAGTAGCATTCGGCTTCCTCCTCAATATGTTTCTGGATGTCTGAAATCATTTGAACTTCAGTGCGCGCTTTTGTCCTGACATTCTCAGCTTCTTGCCTTATTAGCCATCTCAGGACTTTTTCAGCTTTGGTTTTGTCAACAATGATAGTATCTACTGTTACTTCGTTATCAATGGGGTCATTCGTCATTGTGATAATCCTCCTCAAATTTGATTTCGTACTCGTTAATGGAATATGCTTTTCTAATAGAGTCGATTACTTTTTCAGACTCACCCATATTCATTGATAATCGTGCAAACTCCTTGGCTCTTGCCAACTCATTTTTCACTAGTGATAATTCTCGCTTTAATTGATCCTCCGTTAATGAGGGAACTTCATTTAGTGGCCTTGGTATAGCGAGAAAATCATATATTTCTGCAAATTCTTTGCCGGGGAATAGGCGCAAAACACGCCCTCTCCTTTGTATGTATTCTTTTGGATTAGTTGTACTTGCGAGAATAAATGCTGACCTGATTGCAGGTATATTAACACCCTCGTCAAGACATTTTATCGCGATTAACGCTTGCAAGTTATCTCCTGCGGCAAATTCACGTTTTAACACCTCTCGTTCCGATATGTCTTCTTTTGAAGTGAACTGTGAAACCCGCATATTTAACTGATTGCCAAGCAAGTCAGTTACTGCGTCAATTTGGCGTAAATCCTCATCATCTATATCACTCTGATCACGATTATCTCGTAAAATTTTAGTTGCTCCACAGTATACAAGTAAGTGTCTGCTATTTGTATACGGTTGTATTTGCTCGTTCAATTTCACAAGTTTATCATTGATTCCCGCAACAAGTCGTGCGCGCTTCAGAGCTATTCGCTTTCCGTGTTCGTTTAGTCTCGTCTTTCCATCTCTTCCATAGATGAGACACTTGCTCATTTCAATAGTCAAGTCGGTATAGACGCGTTCTTCATCATCGTTGAGCGTGGTAATAATTGGATAGTATTTATAGCGCGTAAGTTTTCCCTCTGAAATTGCTCGATCAAGCGTATATTCAATACACTTACTACCGAAATAGTTATATAAATAACTTGTACCTTCCTCATCTTTATGCCTGTCAATAGTAGCTGAAAGGGCAAGACGATATTTATATTTCTCTGACATTAAGAGCCTTAGTCGTTCTGCACCAAAGTTGTGAGCTTCATCAACCAGAAAAAGCACATCACCTCGGATTTTCTCAAGCAACGATTGGGTTTTTTGCGATGAGTAAGTAGCGTTTGTACAAACAAAGCAAAAAAACTCGCGCCCTTTTACGCTTAGTTTTTGGTCGCGTATTGCGCTTTCTAGCCGTTTAAGCCAATCTTTTTGTATGGATGCACTATATCCAATGATCGGTTTAATACCGAACCGTTCAATATCTTCGACCCATTGTTCGACTAGGTGTTGATAAGGGCAAACAATAATGACAGCCAGTCTATCTTCAAGCGTATCACATAATCGCGAAACAGCTCCAAGTCCTGTATATGTTTTACCAGTGCCTGTTGCCATATCAAATATACCACGGAACCCCTGTCGCTCCCATTCATCAATCGCATCCTTTTGATACTGGTGTAGTTCAACATCTACAGGAATTGATGCACCATACCTTTTTTTCGCAAAAGGCTGTATCTTTTCATTAACAGAGTCTACGTCATAAATCTCGTCATAGCTCTCATAACGATCTACAGCTTCACGTCTATATCGCTGTATTAGCTCATCGTTTAACTCTGGGAAGTCCAGTACCGCAATACTTGGCTCATTATTATTCCAAATTGCTGTAAAGGCTGCTTTCTTATCTTCTACTCGCTCGAATTGCTCGGAACTTTTCCATGAACAAAAAACGTCGATTGACTCAAAGTTTAGGGTAACGGCTGTAAGAGTTTCATTCATGGAACCCGAAAATGCGACCGTATTATTGTACTTATCGGATATCAAACCCATTTTCTCGTGATACATCCCGATTTGTTTATTCTTTTCAGTAAAAGCGATCTTTATATCCAAACAGCCATCAGCAATTAGATTTGCGAGCTGGTTCAAGCATTTTCCCTCAAATGCAGTTTTTGGGTCTGCCATTTCTCGAATAACTGCATTTTTTAGAATTATGTCGCGCATTTCATAACCTTTTCTAATAGCTGCAATATCCTCATCTGATAGTTTGGGGGATGCGACTAATTGAATCTGTCCACCACTATTTGCAAGTGCTGATATGCCAGTTGAAATCTTACCTAATATTGATGATGAAAAGAAACCGACCGCCCTTTTGTAAGAAACTGCATGGCTGAGAAGCGGTATATAGAAATCCTTGGGGATATTATCTACCGATGTTCTATATGATTGTTTGATTTCTAATTCTTGCAGACTCATTGTTTTTTGGTTTTTCCTTTCTCACGAATTTTCGTGGATGTATTTTAAAGCGCAGTATAATTTTTGAAAGTCTTCCTCAGTATTAAAATATCCAACACTAAAGCGCACTGTACCAGAGGGAAATGTACCCATGTATTTATGCGCATTCGGAGCGCAGTGGAGTCCAGTCCGAGTAGCAATATCCTTGTCACTCAACACTTGCCCAATGTTGTCGCTAGAATAACCGTCAAATACACAAGATACAACACCGATTGATTGATGCTCTCCACTTGGAACAAATATAGTCTTTATATTATCAAAGTGCGAAAACGTCTCCAACAACAAGCAACGGTTCTTTTGTTCTTTGTTGTATATATCAGCAATGCTGATGCTACGAATCCATTTCAGTGCGGCATTTAGTCCTGCAATCGCCGGAAGATTCTGTGTACCAGCTTCATATCGTTCTGGAACGGAATCAGGCATATTTGGATTTGCTGAATCAATACCTGTCCCGCCATAAATCAGTGGTTCAAGTTCTGTGTTTATATCGCAAATGAAACCGCCTAACCCCATAGAACCATACAGCGTTTTATGTGCAGCGAACACAGCAAAATCAATATTATCGTTATTGAGATTAGTGTCAACAAGCCCCATCGTTTGACACATATCAATAACAGTTGTAGCTTTGTAATGTTTTGCTAACGAGCAGATCTCCGCAATAGGAGCGATAATTCCATTTACATTGCTTGCATGACTGATAATTACAACACCTGGGGTTTCATTTGCAAATTGATATCTGATTTTCTCAAGGTCATAGGACAAAGTCAGCTTATTAAAGGCAAGCGTGTGTATGCTGATATCAAAAATCTGCTGTAAATGATTTAGGATTCGCACTACCGCATTATGCTCAAATGGTGAAAGATATACCGCTTTTATATCTTTTTTAACAATGCTATTTAGGATAGTATTCATGGCTTCAGTAGCAGATGGTGTGAATATGACAGTTTTATTTGGGCAATGATTCATTTCGAGTATCATTTTCCTGGTTTCAACTATCATCATTGCCGCCTGCGCTGCTAATTTATGCTGACCACGACCAACATTTACACCGCACTCGCGATAGAAACTATCCATAAAACAGTAGACTTCTTCCGGTTTTGGGAAAGTAGTCGCGGCGTTATCGAAATATGCAGTATAGCTCATTGTGTTCACCTCTTAACAGAGTTTTTCAAGTAATTCGATAAGAACTTGCCGTTTTTCTTGCTCAGTAATTGACTGCCCATATTCATCAAGGTGAGATGCTATTTCATTAAACAGCAACTTTGCATGGTCACCATATTCAGTCTTGTTGAAGCACTTCGGAATCCGTTTACCGTTGGCATCTGTAATGATTATCTCATACGTCATAGAGGTATCAGTATCAGCCTGCTTACGGTCATTATAATCTTCTATGGTCTTTTTGAATGCTTGTAAATCGCGGAGGAATATATGCACTGTGTCATTGTTCCAATCATCAATCCGTAGGGAAGTGGCAGCTTTCGCAAGACGTTGGATGAACAAATCTTCATCGTTGGTTATGCTTGCCATTAACTCTAATATTCTATTTTCGCTACCTGCGTAGAGATAGTTCTTAGATTGCTCATTTAGTGATTCATACCAATCCCTTATCGTTGATGTCAAGCTTCCACTAGTTTTACTTTTTGCAAACATTGCTAGAACAGAACTGTTTAGCTCACGCACAAAAACGCTGACAGCATTATCGTATTCTGACTTGATATCACGAATAATCGAAATAACATTAACATTGAACCCTTTCATACTGAAGATTTCAAATACCGTTTCAAACAGAAACTCGCGCGGATTGTTATTTAGCTGTTTAAGACTGTCTACGAACTTGCGTTTCGCTTGGTCAATCGTTTCTGGTTTGCCGTTGGCCATGTACTTAGACGTCATTTCTTTAGTGAATTTCGGCAATGAAAGATACCAACGACTCATAGCAAGCATAATGTATGTAAAGCTGTTATAAGCTTTTTCCCGCTCTGTAACATCCTCCTTAAATAGCTCCTCAAGCTGTGACATGTATAATGCTTTCTCTTCGTTCCAATCCTCAATAATGACTGAGTATTCACTTGGATTCTCATTGATTCCATTGAGCAATTCGGGTGTAATCTTAACTTCGCTACCACTATATAAAATAACGAGGTTCTTTTTGTACAAATGAAGTATAAGAGCAACGAAAATTGGTATAACGCCATATTTCAAGCCAAAACCGTTTTCATGTAAAGTGAGTGTATCATAAAGCGTTTGGAAGTTCGCTCCTCCTTTATTAGCAGCCTTTTTTGTAAAGAATATGCTGATTTCTGTTAGCATGTCTCGCATTCGTTCGTCTTCGGGTGCTAAGTCTATAATAGGATCAGAATCCACATTCCGTAAAACCCCAGTTTTAATTAGAGTGCTTCGCATTATCGAAACATCCTGCCCCGTCCCAGATAAACCGATATTAGGGGCTAATTCATTTGCTAATAGACCTGCAAGTATTTTTGTTCTACTATTTACCGCAACAGTTGGTAGCTCATTCTTGTTGACTGACTCGTTATTGATGATAGGAGTCCTTGAAAAAACACTCTCACAGATTTTTGATAATAGCCCCGTAAACTGTGCTTTACGCCTGAAGTTATATTGCTTACCGTTATAAAAATACATTGCACTGCCATATTCCGGGTGAGCATAGCTGTCGATATAGCTTCCGACTACTTCTGACAAATCTTCAAAATAGATAGTGTACTCATCATGAAGGATTTCGTCTTCCAAGGCAGCGGCTTCGTTTCTTAAATGTGAAACCGCAGCATAATCAAGAGCATCTGCCTGGATGTCAATGAACTTTTTTGGTAAGACGAAAACAGTACGATTTTGCGGACTGTTTTCTGACAGTATAGAATTCCTAATACTATCAATTTCTGCTTGATTTTTTGGAATGATAGCATAAATAGCCCCGTCTGCCCTGCGTTCGGAGATGTACTTGCTCCAGTCCGTAACCGAGAAGTATTCTGCGCTATCAATAAAGACAAAATCAAAATACCGAACAATGTCGTGGTCATCATTATATGCGGTCGGGTACATAAAGCTGTCAAAAACTGAATCGTTTAAAATACCTGTGACTTTTGAGCAATCTATATATTCCGATTTATATTTTTCAATTTCGTCACGGACGTCAACGCCACTTGTTTCTTTTATTTTTAGATAATTATTGCTTCTTTTGAGATACACAACGCACTCATTATCAATTAAGTCTTTTAAGGCTTGGTCAATCTCTTTTGGGTCATTTACTATATCAAGAAAAGCATTAACAATTACATCAACCACTGGTGATAATACTTCAAACTGCTCAACGAGATATATGAGTGAAATAGTCTTGAGGATTTTTGCATGAATCGACTTGTCATCAACTTTTCGAAGAACACTTGCTGTGAGCTTATACATCTTATAGACGTCGCTAGTGTACGGTTCCTTGATGAATAGCGGCTCAAAATAGTCGTAGATGAAGTCGGGCGTGAGTAATGAAAAGCCGCTTTTTGAACTATTAAGAAAGGATGACAATGTGTATTTATCGTCTGAAGAAAGAAAAGTAAACAAGGTACGTTCGTTCTGTGCTACTTTCTCTGAAAGACGTGGAAGTATAAAAGTTGAAATAGGATGAAGCGGATAACAGCCCTCAATAGCGGTCGTAATATCTTCATCACTTTGTTGCTCAAGCAAGCCGCTCCTAATAAAGCGATCTTTTAAACTATCAAATCGCTTTTTATTTTCTACACGAAACTCTCCCCATAGCGGTTCATTCTTATGTATGACAGCCGAAATAATCTCATACATTTGTGAGTAGTTATTATGAAGATTAACGTGCTTAAAGCGCCCTGATACTCCGCGCCACCCATCAACCTTGTCTTTTGGGAGATTACTATCAATATAGTTGGCAATGTCCTTATGATTTATCAACATCAAGTGCATCTGTGTGGAACCGCTTCGATCACATTTCTCGGCAAAATCTTGAAGCAGCTTGATATCACTGTTCGTTGCCGTGGCAATACTGGACTCAAGATACTTACTGAATTCATCATAAATGACATAAATCCCGCTATATCCTTTTGCTTTGAGCTTAATAGCAATGCTCTCATATAATTCTGGTATATCAAATCCGAGGAACGGGTTAAAGGTACTACCAGATGTTAAGGTCGGATAAAGAGTAGAAAACTCATCGTAGACGTTGACGTCATATTCATTTAGGGCAAGGATGAAATCATCTATCGGCTTGCTGAGCAACTCGGAAAACCTTTTATATGTGTCAGGATATTTATCCTGCCAATTTGCGATTTGATTAACTGCCGCCTTAAAATGTGTTTCAGGCATAAGGTCGGAGAAACCTTCTTCGTTAAGGGTTTGTTGTATGGCACTCATAAATGATTGAGTAAGGCTTGTGCTACTACCACGTACAGCAATTGGGAGTATCCTTTGTTTTCGATTCATATATTCAATGGCAAAATCGTAAAGGGATGGATTATTCTCTCTCATCTTATTGAGGATTGTATCAAAAAGATGCTTGTCTTGTTTTAATAATAACGACATTAAAACTAATACAATATGCGATTTACCTCTACCATATGCACCTGTGAGTATTCTTGCCCTTTGGGTTGATGATGAGACCGTTGAGAGCAGAACATCCTCAATGATGTCAAGCGATGAAATAGTAGGTATAAAACTCCGTATTTTATCTTCGTTATTAAGATCATAAGCGATATTGACAGAAGTTTGAAACCCTTTTGAAATGTCAATGAGCTTTTTCATATCGTCTCCTTGTGAGTGCTTACCCGTTAATAGCGCGATAGTATTCTTCTACGCACTCATAAAAGTTATTATTCGTTTTAATATCAATAACGTCTAACCCCGCCGTTCGCACAACCTTTATATATCCCATTTGTTCTATTTTATAGAGTAAGGCGATGAGGCTAATAATATCAAGGTTGAATACCTTTCCTGCGTTTCCGTTATCATTTTGAATTGAAGAAATCCGAACCTGCTCAACGCCCTCTGCCTTATCCAAAATAACGGCAAGAAGAATCAGAGGATGTAGCGCGTCCTTTTTCGGTGCGCTTTTGCGATATATCCTTTGCCGGCCACCTTTCTTTTCAGTTCTCACAATATCAATCAGCCCAAGTTCACCAAGGGGACAGTCAATGTTGCTTTCGGGGCGTACTTTTTCAGGGTTTGACTTTATGCGCGGGACATATGTGTTGATGATGCAAGTGTAGTCGTCTTCAATGGTTCGCACAGGTTTTTCGCCTTCATCGCTATTACGAAGGTATTTATTCAGTTGAGCGAGGAAATCATCCCTTGTAAACTCCCCAATCTTAAATTCATTAAAGAAATACCACCACGATGTTGCCTCTGTATCATTGCCTTCACTTGCTTTAACTAGCTGATAATGGAGAAGCCAAATGGTTCCCATTTCTTCAAAATAAGGATCATTTCTTTGAATAATGCTCCCTAAACGTGTAGGGGTTTGTGTTCTTTGTCCTGATGTTGGTTCTTCGGTTAATCCGACTGCGACCATCCAATAACGCAGCGCCTTAACCATGTTCGCACCTATCCCGAGAACATCCATAGGATTATTTTCACGGCTAATAAACACATCGGGCGCAGCGAGGACATTTTTCATGCCCTTGCTTAACCAACCTTTTCGGATGAAGAATGTGTCGTGTGCGCGAAACTTCATTTTGTTTCACCCCTTTGTTTTTAAGTATTTATCCATGAGGCAACCGCCTTCAAGATATTTCGCGGTAACGCACATTTTGCATCGTTGGCATTTCTTTTCGTTAATATGATAGTAACCTCCAACTATTGAGATCGCTCCAAAACGGCAAAGGGACTCACACTTTAAGCACTGGCGACATGCATTGTATTTTTTTACTTGATAACTAACCATTCGTTGCAGATCATGGTGATTTGCCACATTCAATGTTTTTACTTTGACCGAGTATTCGTACCCCTCCTGTGCAAATGGTTGAATAGATAATATCGGTACATTAGCTTTTAAATCAACAACGATAACCTCATTGATAAGTTTTCGTCCAAGCTCTTTTGCGATACGCCCAAAAGGTATGAATAAGTCAATGAAGCTGTCGTCAATTGGCTTGTTTAACTGGTAGACTTTTGCGTTGTCTTCGGTCGTACAATTTGTGAATCGTATCTTTACATCCCTTGCCGATTCTAGTCCATTACCACCTTGTCGAGCCTTCCACTTGCCAGTATCTATGTATTCTTCTGGATCAGGTTTCCCAATACGTTTTGCAAAGTCCAAAAGAAATCTGTGCCACTCCGCGTACTGTTCTGGCATATAGATTTGTGATAGGAATTGCGCCCGTTCGTTATTATTTGGACAACACCAACAACCAACACGATCATATCCTAAACGGTATGCTTCGTTAAAATCGGCGCTTTCTCCCAAGATATATAGCCATATATCAATGTCTTTCCAAAGAAAGATAGGTGATGCGACTGTTTGCTTCTGTATCTTTACTGATTCAGCATCGCCCTCAATGCGATTGTATTTACTTCTGTTGACCGACTCACTTTTTCGGATTCCATAAAAGGTTAGAATATCTCTGTCGCGATACATACTGTTTAGGACACGAGTTATTGGGCCTGTCTTAAACATTGAACAACACCAACGTAACATACGCGCTGGAGGGTCTATGTCATCACACACATTATAAAACTCTTGCTCGCGGTTGATAGCAGTTTTAAAAATGGTTTTTGGATTAGCTTTATGGTAGCGATTAACATAGTCAATAGTTAAAGGGAATTCAAGTGTTGTATTGCCGAATATATGTACGATAGACGGATCGCCTAACGCTTTTATGGCTAAATCAGCGGTTACAGTCGAGTCTTTACCGCCTGAAAACGAAATGACAATACATTCCCTAGAATATGCCCTAACGGTTTCTTTTATGAATGTATATGCTTCATCAATAATATAGTTAAGCCGTGTCTTGTTTAACTCAATAAATTTCTTGATATTTGTATCAAAATAAGCTGAATTGTTTTTCGAGCGAAACAGATTGAGTTGCTCTCTGATAGATTCTGGCGATACTTTTCTATAAAACTTCGTGGTAATAGCAATGGATTTTCCATTAACATAATAACGGTTCTTTGTTGCCCAAACACTATCATTTATATAAGCAAGTGGTTTCCCTTGAATGATTTCAAACAATAATCGTTCTTCCGGGAATACTGGGCGTAAGTCAGCACATAGATACTCCGTTTTTTGACCACACGCAGGACAGATGTCGCGATCAATTTGCGTGGCATATTTAATCAATGGTACTCTACAAGAGGAACACCAGTAGACTTCAAGAGGGATTTCCTGCTCGGTTTCTGCTCCGCACAGTTCACACTTATCTTTCAATGTTTCGTGGCGGCAATTTTTGCACCATTTCATTGACAAATCCCTCCTTTCCGTCGAGTATAATATACTTACACATCTATGCTTGTGCCTGTTTAATCGGGGATAAATTCCATTATGTCGTCAACTTTGCAATCAAGAACAGCGCATATCTTTCCTAATTTTTCAACAGTAATATTCTGGCCTTTAGCCATCAAACCAATTGTATTCGTACTAATACCTGCTTTTTTGCATAACTCACCCTTTTTCATTTGTTTATCAATAAGTAGCTTAAAGAGTTTGTTATAGCTTACCTTCATAGAACTTCCTCGCTTTCGATAGCCGTACCGAGTTATCCGACGGGATGAATTATACCATGTGTGGAGCAGCGCTTCAACACATACGGTGAATAATATCGCTTTAAGTTGAATAATCACGCTATATATGGTATTCTTCTATTGCCAATTATAGAACAATATGAGGGAGATTAAAATATGCCGCGATCATCAAACCAGAAAATGAGGCCGATCTATCTCGCGAGGATACTCCTTGAACGCACGGATGAGAACAACACGCTTACGGCGCAAGGTATTATCGACGCCCTTTCTGCCTACGATATCCCCGCCACAAGAAAGGTCGTCTATGAGGATGTAGAGGCGCTTCGGCAGTACGGGCTTGATATTGAACTCCGGCACGGCAAGGACGGCGGCTACTTTATCGCATCCCGTGTTTTTGAATTACCTGAATTGAAACTGCTCGTCGATGCCGTTCAGTCCTCGCAGTTGATAACGGGGAAGAAAAGCCGCGAGCTTATCAAGAAGTTGTCTACGCTGACCAGCGCCGACCAAGCGAAGCAGCTAAACCGCCATGTCTATCTGAGCGGGCGGGCAAAGACGCTGAACGAAACCGTCTATTACAGTATCGACGCTATCCATGCCGCAATCAATGCGGGGAAAAAGATCAGCTTCAAGTATTTCGACTATAATACAAAGAAGAAGCGCGTCTACCGGAGAAACGAAAACGCCTATATCCGCACACCGATTGCCATGTGTTGGAATGAGGATAACTATTACCTGATAACGTACAGGCCGGACTCCGACGACCCGTATGCAACCTTTCGCGTGGACCGGATGGCAGGGGTGGAGGTTCTAGGTGAGGCTGCGGACAAACTTGACCGCAAAAAATTCAATGTCGCCGAGTACATACGCAAGACATTCAGTATGTACGCAGGCGAGACCGTCCAAGCGAAACTTGCTTTCCACGAAAGCCTTGTCAGCGTAGTCCTTGACCAGTTCGGCAGCGACACGCATATGACGGATATCGGAGGAGACCGTTTCGCAATCAGCGCGGAAGTGTCAAATAGCCCTGTGTTTCTCGGCTGGATATTTCAGCTTAGGGACAGGGTGGAAATCATTGAACCTGAGAGTTTGAGGGCAGCCATGCGTAATATGCTGGCCGCCTGCAAAAGCATATACGGGGAATGACGACGAAAGCGAGTGCCGAGAATGAACCTCTCTAAATCTAGCTATTGCAAGGGAATACAATGCCCTAAAATACTATGGATGGATAATAATATGCCAGAGCAGTATGATCCGTCAGTTGTTGACGAATCCCGGATGGAGATCGGCAACGAAGTTGGCGACCTGGCTATGGGGTATTTCGGGCGGTTTGTCGAAGTCCCGTACTCCCGTGATAAATCTGAGATGATTGCGAAAACCAAACGGTTGTTGGAAGCAGGCACGGAAGTCATCGCCGAAGCGTCTTTCGCTTATGAGGGCAATTTTTGCAGCGTTGATATCTTGCGGGTTGTCACGGACGGCTACGAATTGGTCGAGGTTAAGAGTTCAACGGAGTCGTTTCCTGAAAGGCGCGAGAACGTCAAATCAATCTATGTTGACGATATGGCATACCAGACTTACGTCCTGACGCATTGCGGGTTAAAGGTAAAAAAAGTCTCTCTTATGCAGTTGAACCGCGATTACTTCCGCGTCGGAGAATTGGACATCCAAGAGTTGTTCGTTTTAACTGATTACACCGACCAGGTTTTTGCCATGCAGCAGGATATGGCGCGGATTATTGCCGAAATAACCGCAATCGCTGAGCAGGCGGACGAACCTAATATGAAGATCGGCAGCGGATGCGGCAATCCATACGAATGCGGCTATAAAAAGTGGTGCTTCCGGGGCCTGCCGGAGAATAACGTGTTCCAAATCGGTTGGAGTTTGTGGGGAAGTAAAAAAGACGAAGCATATCAAGCCGGTCTGGTGACATTTGAAGATGTGATGAACAGCAGTATTGGCCTAAACGATAAACAGATGCGCCAGATAAGGACTGCCACGATGGACTTGCCGCCGCATATCGACATAGAAGCGATTCGCAAATTCCTGTCAACAATCAGATATCCGCTCTATCATCTTGATTTTGAAACCTTTCAGCAAGCCATCCCGCAATGGGATAATGTGTCGCCGTATACCCAGATACCATTTCAATACTCCCTCCATATTCAGGAATCCCCTTGCGGTGAAACAGTACATAGGGAGTTTCTCGCCAAAGAGGGCGTAGACCCGCGCCGGTTGATTGCCGAGCGGCTCTGTGAGGATATCCCTGAGAGCGCCTGTGTCATGGCGTACTACATGAGCTTTGAAAAAGGGCGCATCAAGGAACTGGCTAACCTATTCCCGGATTTGTCCGGTCATTTGATGAGTTTGCATGACGGAATGGTTGATTTGGCTGTGCCGTTTCAATCCGGCGTTTACTATTGCCGAGAAATGAAAGGCTCCTATTCGATAAAGTCGGTCCTGCCCGCCCTTTGCCCCGGCGACCCGGAGTTGGATTACAAAGGGTTAGGCATCGTTCACAACGGCGGCGAAGCAATGGCTGCTTTTGCCTCGTTAACTGATAAGACGCTGGAGGAAACCGCTGCAATCCGGTCTGCTTTACTGTCGTACTGCCGTTTGGATACTTTAGCAATGGTCAAGATTTTAGAAAAGCTATATGAAATAAGCGCATAGTGGGTGCGTCGATGCCATAAATACGACATGCAATCCATCCGCCGCCGAAAGGCGGTATTTTTTATATTTATCAAGTCCGTTCTATGACACATTGCAAATGCTATGATGAAAGCCCGGAAGAAAACCCGACTGGAAACGTTGATATTGCAGTTGCTCGCTCAAATTTAGAATACCATCCGTAAGTCCGTTCTATAACACACCCCATCTGTTAAACTAAATCTACGGAGAAAAAACCTTCCGATGTCCGCAGAACAGCGCACATCGGAATGGAGAAGAACAGGTGGTGAGATTTGAGATGAAAAAGGCTGAACAAACTATGTCAATGAGTAATCTGTCTTTTTTTGAAGAACAGGTTTCAAGTGGGCGCAGGGCAACGATAGCGAAAATTAAAGCTAAGTTGCACGATAAGGTGGTTTTATACATGAGTAATTATCACCAACATATTAGAACCCATCACCCGGAAATGACAATGGAAATCATATACTGCGTTTTAACTAAACCTGATGAAGTCTATCGAAAATCGAGAAACAGCAAGGAATTTTATTATTTCAAGCAAATTGGCGATGTTGAATATGAAGTTATCATTGCCCCATCAAATTACAGCAGAAAAGCAGTTGTGACTGCATATTCTGTAGATGATGGACGATTCGTTTTTGACCAACACAAAACATGGTGCCGATACCGCTATGCAGATAACAACGCTTTTACATATGAGGATAGAATGGATCTATATGACGCAATCACAAGAGAATATGAAACCCTTTTATCTTGTGGCTGAATTAGCAGCAGGTTGTTCGCAATGTAATCGTAAGTCCGTTCAATAGCACCCCCAGTCTGTTAAACTGAAATTATGGAGAAAAATCACTTTGATGTCCGCAGAACAGCGCACATCGGAACGGAGAGGACCGGGAATGATGGAAAAGAGCTTTTGCAAGTTTTTGAAAGAGAAACGGCGGCTCAGGGAAATAACGGTAAGGGCAATGGCAGAGATGACCGGCGTATCAGCAGGATACTACAGCGACATTGAATCTGGCAGACGAAATCCGCCGGATCGGGCGATTCTCGATAAAATGATTTTGGCCCTTGGACTGTCCGCAGAGGACAAGACGGCGTTTTACGACCTGGCTGGCCAAGCAAGGGAAAAAGCACCGCAGGATTTATCGGAGTACATCAACAAGTATCAGCAAGTCCGAGTTGCGCTCCGGCTGGCTAAAGACAACGGGAATCCCAGAGTTTGGGATAAATTCATCAACTACATGGAAATGGAAAAGGGCGGTGGCTAAAATGCTCGAACTGATTACAACTTATTCATTTTCTGGAATACCGTACCTCACTTAT
>Ga0082212_10003224_pt1 | contig 23250 bp, 13 predicted proteins | sample TergutNt197P3_FD_71548 | JGI IMG/M metagenome (GOLD analysis project Ga0082212, IMG submission 71548) | Neocapritermes taracua P3 segment gut microbial communities from Petit-Saut dam, French Guiana - Nt197 P3 | ecosystem: Host-associated > Arthropoda: Insects > Digestive system > Gut ...
ATTACCCTGTTGGGAGGGCGTGATAGGGAGGGCGAGACAGGGGGCCCCGTTGGAGGGCGAGCGCCCCCGCGAGCCGCCGCAATGTGTCTAACGGCTCGCGAGGACGCTCGCCCTCCATCGTGAAATCTGTATTTTACAGGACACTAGCCGCTGAGCCGGCGGTTCATCCGAATCCGGCGCGTTCTCACAACGCCCCTGTCAGGAGGCTGGTGAAGGCGGTGATGGGCATGGTGTCGCGGAAGTTGTCAACCGTCTGGCGCACGTCCTTGATGAGGCCGTGGACGTCGTTATAGAGCTGGTCGTCGGCAGAGAGTTTGCCGAGCGTCCCCTCGCCGTTCGCGAGGCGTTCGGAGACGGTCTTGAGGTTCGCGACGGTCGCCTCGATGTCGTTGTAGATTTTGTTGTCGTCCTTCAAGAGCATCCCCAGCGAGCCTTCGCCCTGTTCGAGGCGGGCGGTGAAGCCTTTGAGGTTCGCCATCGTCTCTTGCAGGTCGTTGTACAGCGAGTCGTCTGAGGACAGCAGGCGGCCGATCGTGCCTTCACCTTTCTCGAGGCGGTCGGAGATGGATTTCACGTTTGCGACCGTGCCGCGCAGGTCGTCGTACACCCCGCCGTCGTCGTTGAGCAGCCGCGCGATCGACCCTTCGCCGCCGTTCAGTTTTTCGGTGATGGCCTTGATGTTCGCCACGGAGGCGGAGAGGTCGTCGTACAGGGTCTCGTCGTCGGAGAACAGTTTGCCGAGCGTCCCCTTCCCGCTGTCCACGCGGGCGATCAGGTGCTTCAGCGACTCCGACGCTTCCTCCAGGTTCGCGACGGTGTTTTTCAGATGCTCGCCGCTGGTCGCCTCGCGCAGGTTGCTGACGACCTCGCCCAGGTCGCGCATCCAGTTGGATGGCGGGTGGCCGACCAGCGCCGCATCCTGCGGCAAGGCCGCACCGCCGCCCTCCTCGATGACAAGGTTGTTGCCGCCGAGCAGCGATGTCGCGCGGACATCAATCTGGTAGCCCTCGCGGAAGGTCACGTCCGGGTTCAGCGACAGCCTCACGCGCACATGGTCGCGCTCGATCCGCATCTCGCTGACCGACCCGACGACCATGCCGCGCATGACGACCGAGTCGCGCACCTTCAGCCCGCCGACGTCCGCGAACGTGACCTCGACGGGGACTGAGCGTTTGCCGCTCAGCAAGTCCTTCCCGGAGATGATGACCGTGAAATAGAACAGCACCCCCAGCACCGCGACCATAAACATGCCGACAAACAATTCGCCGACAACTTCACTTCCTGACTTTCTCATTTTGATGTACTCCTTTTTCGATCTGTTAATTCCGCGTTACCAAACTAGGCACGGGTATGCCTCTTTCATAAAGCTCCTCGGGGGCGATGTCTATGTTCGCGGGCCATGCGACGGTTCCCCTCCACAAAAAGGCTTTGCGAAAGAAAGCCATGTTGTCCTTCATCGGCTCAAAGGCCGGACCCCAAATCTGGGGCTTCATGTCGTACACTTTCCGTTCGCCGTCGGAAAAGGTCAAGTCCAGCTTGAAGTCATCCAGTGCCTTCACGTGTCGAACAGTAACATTACGCATACATACCTTCCTTACAATGGCTTGATGGGAATGAGAACGCCATGCTTCCGTGCGATGTTCCAGTTGAGCATGAGTTCCTTACGGTAAAGTTCTGCCCAAGCGGCAATGAGTTTCGTGTCGCGTTGTGACATCTCCCCATTCAGAAGCTCGCCTGTCTTAATCGAGAAAGTCCCCTTCCTGCCCGCATGCCACGCATGAAAATGCGGAGGGTTGTGCTCGCTGAAATTGATGTAAATGGAAATACCGTAAAACATGGAAATCACTGGCATCGTATTACCCTCCTCGTGAACCCCTTAATCCCTCACAGCCGTAACCCCTCCGACGAAATAAACTGCGCGTCCAGAAACGCCCTCGCCTTTGGTTCCGTCGTCTTGACGAACGCGGCGGGCGCGTCAATCTCGATGAACTTGCCTTCTGACAGCATGGCGATGCGGTCGGAGGTCATCAGCGCACCTTGCAGGTCGTGCGTGACGACAACGCTGGTGATGCCGAGATCCGTGTTGAGCCGACGGATGAGCCTGTCAATCGTGCGCGAGGTCACGGGGTCCAGCCCCGACGTCGGCTCGTCGTACAGCACGATCTCCGGCTGGCGCACGATCGCGCGCGCCAGCCCCGCGCGTTTCTGCATACCGCCCGAAATTTCGTTCGGCAGCTTTTCGCCGTCGTTCTCCAGCCCGACCATTTTCAGCACCTCCATCACGCGCTGCTCGATTGCGCCCTCGGGCAGGCGCGTCTTCTCGCGGAGCGGCAGCGCAACGTTCTCGTACACGCTCATCCAGCCCAGTAGCGCACCGCCTTGGAACAGGTAGCCGAAACGCTCGCGCGCCTTCTCCAGCGTCGCGCCGCCCGCTGCGCTGACCTCCGTGTCGCCGACCCACACCGCGCCCGAGGTCGGCGTGAGCAGACGCACGATATGCTTGAGCGTCACGCTCTTGCCGCTCCCCGACGCGCCGACGATCGTGAACACCTCGCCCTTGCGGATCTCAAACGTGAGGTCCGACAGCACCTCGCGCCCGCCCAGCGTTTTCGTAACATGTTCAAAGCGAATCATAAGAGATAGTTTCTAGTTTTTAGTTTCTAGTTTCTAGTTTTTAGACCTAATCCTGTCAATCCTACAAATCCTGTTAATCCTGTCAAAAAACCAGCCCTGTCAATCCAACCAATCCTGTTAATCCTGTCAAAAAAACAATCCAATAAATCCTGTCACAAATCGTAAAACAGCCGTGTGATGATGTACCCGACAACGAGGATGAACACGAACGACTTGACGACGGAGTTGCGCGTCGCATGACCGACGCCGACCGCGCCCTGCCGCGTCGAGAACCCCTCGAAGCACGAGATGCCCGTGACCAGAATGCCGAACACGAGCGCCTTGAACAGGCCGACGTAAAGGTCATACACCTGCGCGAAATCCATCGCGACTTTCATGTACTGGCGGAACGGCACGCTCAGCTGCGTCACCGCCACGATGCCCCCGCCCACCACGCTCAGGATGCACGCGTAGAACGACAGCACCGGTGTCATCAGCACCATCGCCGCCATGCGCGGCGCGACGAGGTAGCGGATCGGGTTGACGGACATAATCTCCAGCGCGGCGATCTCATCGTTCACCGTCATCGTGCCGATCTGCGCCGCCATCGCCGAGCCCACGCACGCCGCGAGGATGAGCCCCGTCATGAACGGCCCCATCTCGCGCAGCGACGAGATCATGACACCCGCGCCGATCAGCATCTCCTGATTGTAGCGGCGGAGCTCCAGACCGGCTTGGAGCGCCAGGATCATCCCCATGAACATTCCGACCAAGGTGACGACCGGGAGGCTCTTCACGCCCAGCAGGTACATCTGGCGCAGCACCTCGCGCAAGCGCCTCGGCGACAACTGCAACGGCAGCATCAGCAGCGACTGGAGCGTCATCACCCCCATCCGCCCCACGCCGCACAGCCCCGGGAGAATCACCCCCCCAATCCCGCCCGACTCAAACGGTTCCCGCGTAAACCTCATGGCTCTTTACCCTCAAACGCTTCTCTGCACTGTGAACAAAAAGTGTCTTAATATTAACAGGTTCACCTCCCCCTGTCCATTGTTTTCCATCACCCAGAGACGGGCCTATCTCTTAATCCTGAAGCACCCGCCCGCCTTTGAGCGCGTCTTCAAGGCCTTTGCGCTGGGCCTCGGCGTTCATCAGCAGCAGGTTCACCTCTTTCGGTTTCTTCCCGGCCGCGACCGCTTTGAGGAACTGCGAGTAGGCATCGGCAAGGGCAAGAAGCGTGCCGTCGCGTCCTACCGCGGCCATCTGCACTTTCATCATGTGCGCCAGCGCGGCACGGCGCATCACGGGGTCGTCGGTCGCCGCCAACTCTTGGAACGTCATGCACGGCTTGCGCGGGTCAAAGAATTTGCCGTAGTCCGAGGGGCACAGCAACAGGTTGGCGCGGAAACGGCGCATCGTCCCTTCGGTCGTGAGTCCAGGAACCAGCACCTTGCGCCCTGCGCTCGCAAACCACAGGTCGAGGTCCGCGTCCAGCGCGACAAGGTCGGGTCGGCCTGTGACCAGTCTGGCGATATGCTCCACGGACCACGCCTGGCCTTTCGCGGCATCGCGGATGAGCGCATCCAGCACGCTCATGCCCGCGTCCTTCTTGTCCGTCGCAGTCGTCGGAGCGGCGGCGGCGGCAGCGGTCACTTTCCTGTCGATGAGGTAATCCGCCAGCACCGCGCCCAGCGCGGGTTCGAGAGAGACCGCTTTGCTGTCCGCGTCAAGGAGCGTCATCGCGGGCAACAGGCACGCGCGCGACCACAGCAACAACGCGCGGTCAACATCCGCGGGCCACGTCTCCGTGTCCATGCGCCGCACCGCGCCGGCCATCACCCATACGGGCAGCCGCCCCAAGACCGCCTCGCTCCCGCCTGTGCTAACCAGCCACGACCTGTACAGCGCGAGCCACACGCAGTGCTTCAACTGTTTCAGGTCCGCAGTCTCGGGGTCGGGCAGCTCGATGCGCTCGCACACGCTGCCGCTTGAAAGCCGGATGCGGCCGGACAGGACGCGCGTGTCGCCGTCGCGCTGGTTGCCGATCAGCACGTCAATCGCGATGGCGCTCGCATCCAGTTTGAGGCGCGTCGAGCGGAAGAACGCTTCGCGCGCTTGCTGGACGAACAGCAGCACGGGCGCGCGGAGCGAGGCGCGGTCCTCCGCCATGGACGAGCGGACGGTGACACTGTTGTCGCCCGAGCGCACGGGCGGCGCAGGCAACAGCGAGCGCGGCGACAACGGTGCGTCGGGCACAGGCGTTTGCGCCCACCCCGTTGCCGCGCTTGCCATGAATACGAGGAAGAGAAACCGCACTTTCATCGCTGAACACCCGCCCGCTCAAAAGTTTAGAACGCGACGCTGACTTCCCAGCGCAGGAAGTAGGCCATCTTGCTGGAGGTGCAGTAGTCGCCCGGCTCGAGGAGCTCGGCGGTGACGTGGCCGAGCAGGTTGCCGCGCTTCTTCTCTTTGTTGATGAACCCCGTCCAGAGCGGGAAGTCGTAGCGCGTGCGCAGGAACCACCCGTAGAGCGCGCCGTCGCCGCCGCCCACGCCGTCTTTCACCGCCGTGAGCATCGGGCCGAACGTCGCGAAGACCTCGTGCTTGTTCTCCCACTTGCACCCGACCTCCAACGCCGGATACACGAGGTTCGACCAGTAGCCCACGCCGTAGATGCCGCGATAGACGTACATCTCGTTCAGCATGAACGTGTACCGCGCCCAGAGCGGGTCCCACGAGCGGTCGCTCTCGCGGTCGTCCATGCGCCCCGTGCCGCGGTTGCGGTCGCCGGACATGTACAGCACGGAGAGCGTGGTGTACGGGTGGGCGGTGGACTCCAGCGGCATCTTGTAGGTCAGGCCCGCGTAGCCCATCTGGCCGCCGACGATCGCGCCGCTGTCCTTCGCGCCGTACTGCGTGGCGACCTCGATCTCGGCGGAGAGCGTGTCCGTGATCTGCGGCATGACGCGCGCGCCTGCGGTGTTGATGGTGCGCCCCTGCATCTTGGTGCCGTTGAGCAGGCGGTACGACGACTTCTGCGTGTAGATGTAGTAGAGGTCGAACGGGAGCGCGTCCCACTCCTTGGACTTGAAGTAGAGCGCGCCGCCCCACTCCGCCATCCCCGTGCTCCACGGCTCGACGCAGTTGAGCGGCAGGTAGCCGCCGTCGTTGATGGGATGGGGGGTGCCCAGGCTGAACGTCTTCGCGCTGTTGTAGATGCCCAGCACGTCCAGCGTGTTCTTGTCGTCGAACTTGATGACCGCCTTCACGGCGTCGAAGTAGAACGAGCGCGATCCGTCCATCGGCGTGCCCTCGGCGATCACGCGCCCCTCCCCGTACCCCTGACGGCCGATGAAGTCCTGCCGGCCGACGCGCAGATCGACGCGGTCCCAGAACAGGTTCTTGATGTCCAGGTAGAGGTTGTCGAGGATGATCTCGCCCGGCGTCTCGCCGTAGCGGTGCCCCATGTCGCGCATATACTCGCGAAACTCGTCCGCCACGCGCACGTACAGCGTGAAGTCCTCGTTCTTGACCTCACCCCAAGCGCGCGCGCGCATCCGGTAATAACTGTTGTATTTCGAGATGTTCCCGTTCGCGCCCGGCAGGCGGTCATAGATCTCCTGCCGGATGCGGAAGTCGCCCCCCGCGTTCCACTGCAACGCCTTCGGATCCTTCTCCTCCGCCTCAACCGCAACCTCCTGAGCGCACAGCGGCAACGCCGCGCCCACCAATATCAAGCAATACCGAAATTTCATCCTTTGCCCCTTTCCTTTAGCAAGATCAACAAAAGAGAATATAATAACAGGATTCACTCCTCCAAGCAAACACAATCCTTAAAAATACAGGCGTCCGCGTTGCAGATGAAGTGGTGGCAGACCGAACGGTCAAACACGGGATTACAGGATATAGTCATTTAAGGTGAAGTTGTCGCAGCCATCTATATCGCCCCCGCCAGGGTCAATCGGGAAGCAATCAGGAATCCTGCAATCACCGCAAAAACGCTACGGGCTTTCATGTCTGCCTCGCCTGTCCTATTGGTTTGCACCGGACATCTCGCTCATGGTGATGGCGATCAGCTCGCGCGTCCACGCCTCGCTGTAATAGCTGTGGCCGGCGTGGGGGATGGTGTGCTGCGTGTGCGGGATGCCGTGTTTCGCGCAGTAGCGGGCGTAGGCTTGGCGCGAGCCCGCCGCGTCGGGGTCGGAGCCGCCGAACACGAAGCTCACGGGATTGCGGTGCTTCGCAAAGAGGCTCAGCACGCTGTCCTCCCACGCCGCCTCGTCCTTGGTGCGCGTCTCGTGCTTCACGAGTGCTTTGGTCACCATGCCCGTCTGCACCTTGCCTGTCAGGATTTTGCGCCACGTCTCGGGGCGCGTGAGTTTGCGCAGGTACGTCTTCAGCGCGTTGAGTGTCTTGCGCGATCCTGTGGCAGCGCTCCGCAGCGACCCCATCGACTCCGCCGACCACAGCATCAGGCGGCTGATGCCGGGGTTGCGCGACGCGAGCGCGATGGCGACCTTACACCCTGAGCAAATCGCGACGACCGCAATAGGCGCATCAGGCGGCAACTGCTTCCGCAACATATCCAGCGCGGTCTGCGCGGTGTCCGCCATACCGCTGATGGAGGCGTCGCTATCGTCACCGTCGCTGAGGCCGCGGCCGATGAAATCAGGGCGGATGCAGAGACACCCCCTTGCGCTCAACGCTCGTGCGAAGCGCACAAACAGGCGGTGCGGTCCTGCGCGGTCACCCGACCACCCGTGCAGGAACAACGCGCCGTGCGTCGGCGGCGCGGGCGGGGCATCCAGCACCGCACGGGAAGTTCTGAAGTTCGGGAGTTCGAGCGTCCTGAAGTTCTGAAGTTCTGAAGTTCCAAAATTCTGACCACTGACCACTGACCACTGCTCACCAGCAAACGGTAATATCCAGCCCGTCGTCTCGCCCAGCAACGCCGAAAGGTCAACGTGTCCCACCGTGTTCCAGAACGGCGGGTAGCGCAGCGCGCAGCGCGTCAGCGCGGGCGCGTCGGGGAACGCCGCAGCAGCAGCTTTCTCGTCATGCCCACCCGTCGCGAGAAACGTCGGCAGGTGTATGGAGGGCGAGCGTCCCCGCGAGCCGCCCGCATCTTCGTGCAACCACCGATAAAACGCGCCCGAGATCGGGTAGCCGTCCATGTCAACCGTCTCGCCGTTTTGCAACCGCGCCTCAATGGACGCGCGGCTCTCCGTGGCCTTGCCGTAGGCGACCATGTCGTTGACCATGCGGCGTTGCGCAAGCTGCTTGAAGAAGTCCGCGCCCGCGACGGGCGACCACAGTGCAAGCGCCGCCACCTCTGGATGCGTCTCCGCGAGACGCGCCGCCAGCCCCGCACCCGTGCGGATGCCCAGCACCATGTACGGCACGGACGGGAACACCTGCGCGAGCCATGCGTAGGCGGCCTCGCAGTCCTGACCGAACGCCTCGGGGGGCGTGTCCGCGAAATCGCCGTCGGAGTCGCCGCACCCCGAGAAGTCGAAAAGCAGCGTGGCGATTCCGTCCTGCGCCAGCTTCCGTGCCAGCTTCACGGCGGCGGGCAGCGTCCCTTTGCGCTCCTCGACGAAGGGCCCGACGACCAGCACCGCCGCCTTCGCGCGTTCAGGCGCGAAACACGTCGCCGCCAGCATCCGCCCGTGCGACGGCAAAAAGAAACTCTGTTCCGTAGCGTTCATGCTCATGTTCAGAATTGTTTGTGGAAGGTACGGTTGATGACGTCGAGCTGTTGCTCGCGCGTGAGCTTGATGAAGTTGACGGCGTAGCCGGACACGCGGATGGTGAGCTGCGGGTGGCGTTCGGGATGCTCCATCGCGTCCAGCAGCAGGTCGCGCTGGAGGACGTTGACGTTGATGTGGTGCCCCTTCTCCGTGAAGTAGCTGTCGAGCAGATGGACGAGGTTCTCCACTCGCTCGTGCGGCTCGCGGCCGAGCGCGTCTGGCACGATGGAGAAGGTGAAGGAGATGCCGTCCTCGCAGGCGTTATACGGCAGCTTGGCGACGGACTTCATGGCGGCGATGCAGCCCTTGGTGTCGCGCCCGTGCATGGGGTTGGCGCCGGGCGCGAAGGGCTCGCCGGTCTTGCGCCCGTCGGGCGTCGTCCCCGTCATTTTCCCGTACACCACGTTCGAGGTGATGGTGAGGATGGAGAGCGTGGGCTTGGCATGGCGGTAAGTGCGATGCTTAGAGAGGCGCCCCATGAACGCGCGCACAACCTCGACGGCGATGTCGTCCACGCGCGGGTCGTTGTTGCCGAAGGTCGGGTAGTCGCCCTCGATGGCGAAGTCCACCGCCAGCCCGCGCGCGTTGCGGACGGGCTTGACCTTGGCGTGTCTGATCGCCGCGAAGCTGTCCGCGACGACCGAGAGCCCGGCGATGCCGCATGCCGCCGTGCGCAACACGTCCTCGTCGTGGAACGCCATCTGCAACCGCTCGTAGCAATACTTGTCGTGCATGTAGTGGATGACGTTGAGCGTGTTGACGTAGAGGCGCGAGAGCCAGCGGCAGATCTGGTCGAACTTGCGCATGATCTCGTCGTAGTCGAGAACGTCCGACGTGACGGGCGCCATCTCGGGCCCGACCTGGTCGCCCGTGACCTCGTCCTTGCCGCCGTTGATGCAGTAGAGCAGCGCCTTGGCGAGGTTCGCGCGCGCGCCGAAGAACTGCATCTGCTTGCCGATGCGCATGGCGGAGACGCAGCAGGCGATGCCGTAGTCGTCGCCGAATTTCTCGCGCATGAGCTCGTCGTTCTCGTACTGGATGGAGGAGGTCTCGACCGACAGCCGCGCACAGAACCGCTTGAAGCTCTCCGGCAGGCGCGGGCTCCACAGCACGGTCATGTTCGGCTCCGGCGCGGGCCCGAGGTTCGTGAGCGTGTGCATGAAGCGGAACGTCATCTTCGTGACCAGATGCCGCCCGTCCACGCCGATACCGCCGAGCGACTCCGTGACCCACGTCGGGTCGCCCGAGAAGAGCGCGTCATACGACGGCGTGCGCAGGAACCGCACCATGCGCAGCTTCATCACGAAGTGATCCACGAACTCCTGTATCTGCGCCTCCGTGTAACGCCCGTCCCGCAAATCCTTCTCCGCGTAAATGTCGAGGAACGTCGAGACGCGCCCCAGCGACATCGCCGCGCCGTTCTGCTCCTTCACCGCCGCGAGGTACGCGAAGTACAGCCACTGCACCGCCTCCCGCGTGTCACGCGCCGGCTGCGAGATGTCGAAACCATACGCCGCCGCCATGCGCTTGAGCTCCTGCAACGCCCGTATCTGCTCCGAGATTTCCTCGCGCAGCTGAATCGCCTCCACGTCCATCGCGTCGAACACCTGCCGCGCCTTCGCCGCCTCCTTATGCGCGATCAGGAAATCGATGCCGTACAGCGGCAGACGGCGGTAGTCCCCGATGATGCGCCCGCGCCCGTAAGCGTCGGGAAGCCCCGTGATGATGCCGTTGCGCCGCGCGAGCTTCATCTCGTCCGAGTACGCATCGAACACGCCGTCATTGTGCGTCTTGCGGTACTCGAACACGCCGCCGATCGCGTCCGGCAAATCCTTGCCGTAAGCCTCCAGCGACGTCCGCACCATGCGGATACCGCCGAACGGCATGATGGCGCGTTTCAGCGGCTGGTCGGTCTGCAAGCCAACGATCTGCTCCAAGTCGCGGTCGATGTAACCCGGCTCATGCGAGACGATTGTCGAGATACGCGCATTGTCGATGTCATGCACGCCCCCCCGCGCGCGCTCCTCCCGCATCAACGCCGCGACCTTACCCCACAGCGCCGCCGTCCGCTCCGTCGGCTCCGCCAGAAACGAATCGTCACCGTCATACGGCGTGTAATTCGCGAGGATGTACCCCCGCACGTCAATATCCGTCCGCCAAATGTCCTGCATCACTTTCCCTTCGGAATTAGGAATCAAAACAACCCACTCATTTCTAATTCCTAATTTCTCATTTCTCATTCAAGTATAGCCCATTCCCCCCCGCCCATTCAAGCGCAGAGGAATAAATGTTACACAGAGATTTTTTTAAAAAACTCACTGTAATACAAATGGACGAATAGCGGAGTCCTTTGCCGGGAGCGCAGGGCTTCCGCCCTGCATTCTAGCGGCAAGGCGGAAGCCTTGCGCTCCCGGAGGTGAAGTGTCTCATCGGCGCGTGGTGGAGGCGTGGCTCTCTCACGGGGGCGGCGGCGCAATGGGTTGACAATTCATGCGGAAACGTGCAATAATGTAACCGTTGAAATCGGATTATACATTAGAGGTCAAACGTGATGGAGCGAAAGGTGGTGCGGGAATTTTGCCCGCATCAATCCACGGGCAAGAATTCCCCTGAAGGGGCGCATACAGCCCGTGCCACCTTATTAAGGAGTCTGGCATGAACACATACAGGATGATGTTGGGCGCGGTGGCGGTCGTCGCGCTGGCGGCGCAGGGGCAGGTGGATTGGATGGCGCTGGAGGCGGACTGGAATGTCGCGTCGAACTGGAACGGGGGGGAGGTGCCGTCGAATGTGGTGGCGCGGGTGCTCAATGGCGGCACGGCGGTCGTCGGGGAGGATGTGCCGAAGGTGTCGGCGTTGTATGTCGGGTGCGTCGTGAGTCAGACGGCGTATTCGGGGACGGTGCTGCAGACGAATGGCGCGGTGACAATCGCGGGGGGGTCGTACCCGCTGCTCATCGGGTACTATAACACGACGGGGCGGGCCCTCTATGACCTCGCGGGCGGGAGGCTGACGGTCACGGGTTCGGTGCTGGTGGCGTCGGCGGAGTCGCGGAACCAGTCGCAGGGCACGGGCAAACTCGTGGTGCGGGGCGATGGCGTTTTCGAGCAGCCGTCGGGGCTGTTCTATGTGGCGCATTTCGGGCGCACGGGGACGGTCGTGCTGGCGGACAGCGGGAGCATCCGCCTGGACACGGGGACGTTTGTGCTGGGCGACGGGCCGCCGGAGAATGTCGGGACGCTGGAGGTGTCGGGCGGGTCGCTGGCGGCGCCGCGCTTGGAGATGTCGCGGACGGGTGCGCGGGCGATTGTGGACGTGAGCGGGGGCAGCCTGTGGCTGGACGCGATGACGGCGGGCGGGGGCGCGAAGGATGTGCTGCTGCGGGATTGCACGCTGGGGGCGTTCTCGACGAACGGGGTGTGGTCGGCGCCGATGGCGTTGGGTGGCACGGTCACGTTCTACACGGGTGACGGGCAGGGTGCGCCGCGCATGAACGAGGCGACGGAACTGTTGCCGGGGGGCGCGTCGGTCGTGGTCGAGAACGCGCCGGGGCAGGCCGCGCCGGGGCGGCTGACCCTCGCGGGGACGGGGGCGTATGCGGGGAGCGTCACGGTGAAGGACGGCAATGCGTTCGGGGTGTCGTCGCAGGCGGCGGTGGAGGGCATCACGGGCGCGGTGGCGTTCACGGATGGCGGGCGGCTGGTGTTCTCCGGTGAGGATGTCGTGACGAACAGCCTGAGCGTCGTCGGGGCGTTGGAGAGCGTGGCGCAGGAGGGCGGCGGGACGCTGGTGCTGACGAACGCGCAGCCCGTGTATGCGGCGGCCGTGGCGGACAGGGGCGTGATGCGTTTCACGTCGGCGGCGGCGATCCCCGGCAGCGGCGGGAGCGTGTTCATCAACGCGGGCGGGGCGGTGGCGGCGGATGGCGCGTACCCGACGGTCACGGCGTGGCTGGACAGCGGGCGCATCGCGGAGGGCGCGTGTGGCGCGTTGGCGCTGGGCGCGGACAGCAGCGAGGCTATCGACCTCACGACCGCGGGGGGCGGGCTTTACGATTTGCTCTCGCTGGGCGCGGAGGGCGACGTCACCTATTCAGGGGCGCTGACCCCGCTGGGCGGCGTTTACCGTCTCGGGGGCGGCAACGGCACGTTGACGTATGCGAGCGCGATCACGGGCGGGAGCGTCATCATCGACGGCGGCGCGTCGGCGGTCGTGCTGGCGGCGGCGAACACGTCGGGCGGCGGCGTCACCGTCGCGAGCGGGACGCTGGAGGCCGCGCACCCTGACGCGCTGGGGGGCGGCGCGTTGCTGGTGAGCAACGGCGTGTTCAACGTGAACGCGGCGGTGAACGCGCCCGGCGGGATCGTCGTGACGGACACGGGCCGGGTGCGGGTCGTGCCGGGCGGGAGCGTGGACGGCCCGATCGAGAATCACGCCTACGACAATTTCAACACGGCGGGGCTGCTCTTCGACGGCGCGGGCGGCTTCACGCACACGGGGGACGTGTCCGGCACGGGCCTGCTCGCGGTCATCGGCGAGGGCACGTTGCGCCTCGACACGCCGGGGCAGGTGATCGAGCAGGGCAACGTGTTCGTGGGCAACAACGGCAGCGCGGGGCACCTCGAGATGGCGGCGGGCGAGATGCGCGTGAACGACTGGCTCATCGTGGCCTGCGGCGCGGCGGAGGCCACGCCGCTGAGCACGTTCACGCTCAGCGGCGGCACGGTCACGAAAACGAACGGCGCGTCCATCGTGGGCGACCGCAATTCCGCGACGACCGCCGCCGAGGGGCGCATGACCATCTGCGGCGACGGCGCGTTCCGCTCCGAGCGGGGCGACTTCTCGCTCGGCTGGTACAACGGCACGGGCATCCTCACCATGGACGGCGGCACGTTCGCGCAGTCGAACGGGACGCTGTACGTCGGCTGCACCGGGACAGGGACGCTCGAGGTGGTTTCCGGCGAGATGGTGCTGGACTGGTTCACCGTCGGTTACCAGAACTCCGGCACGGTCAACCAGACGGGCGGCCACATCCGGCGCGAGACCGACAGCAAGGGCGACTGCTGGCGCATCGCCGACGACCAGCGCGGCACGGGCGTGTACAACCTCTCGGGCGGCACCCTCGACGCCGTCAACGCGACGCTCTGGATCGGCGGGACCGGGCGCGGCACGCTGAACCAGTCCGGCGGCGCGGTGCGCATCGGCAACGGCTGGCCCACCCTCGCGCGGTGGGCGCGGAGCGTGGGCGTGTACAACCTCTCCGGCGGCACGTTCACGCAGACGGGCGACACAGGCTTCATCGTCGGCGAGGCCGGCACCGGCACGCTGACGGTCTCAGGCACGGGCCGCATGGAACTCAGCGGCGGCTACGGGCTGATCGTCGGCCACACGCACGCCAGTTGCACCGGCACGGTCAACCTCGCCACGGGCGGCCTCATCAGCGCGGTGAAATGCCAGAAGTACGGCAACCCGAGCCTGAGCCACGGCGTGTTCAACTTCGACGGCGGCACACTGCGCGCGCAACGCGACAACAGCACCATCGCCGACTTCATGCAAGGCCTGAGCGCGGCCTATGTGCTGGACGGCGGCGCGGTGTTCGACACCAGCAACAACGTCGTCACCGTCGCGCAAGGCCTGCTCAGCGGCGCGGCGCAGGACGGCGGCCTCACCAAGCGCGGGAGCGGCACCCTCATCCTCTCCGGCACCAACACCTACAACGGCGCCACCACCGTGGACGGCGGCACCCTGCGCCTGCGCCACGCCGACGCCCTCCCCCCCGACAGCGACGTGCTTGTGCGCGACGGCCACTACGACCTCGGCGGCAACACCATCACAAACGCCACCGTCACGATCGAGAACGGCACCGTGCTGAACGGCACCATCCGCACCGCGTTCGACGTCACCGGCACCGGCGAACTGCTCGCCAGCGTCGAGCAAGACAGCGGCCTCACGAAAAGCGGCGACGGCACCCTCACCCTCTACAGCCCCCCGCAGCAGTACACCGGGCCCACACGCGTGACCGGCGGGACCCTCCGCCTCAGCGCCGCCCGCGACGCCCTCATCTACTACGACTTCGACCCCGCCAACGTCAACGGCACCACCGTGCGCAACCTCGGCCAAGGCGGCCCCGCCTACGACGGCATCCTCCACGGCGCGCCCCCGCTCACCGACGGCCCCAACGGCCACGCCATCACGATCGCGCACGCCTCCCGCGCCATCGTCACCGCCACCCCCGTGCCACTGCCCAACGCCTTCACCTTCGCCGTGTGGGTCAAGTCGCTCGGCCCTGTCAACAACGCCTACCAACGCATCATCCACAACGCCTACACGCTCGGCGGCTACCTCGGCACCGACGGCAACAACCGCCTCCTCGGCATCATCGCGGGCAAAGACCTCAACGCATCCGCCCAGCCCACCGACGACACCGAACACTGGCACCACCTCGCCATGACATGGGACGGCGGGACGATGACCCTCTACCACGACGGCGCGCCCGTCCACACGAAAAACTACCCCGGCACCGACGCCGCCCTCACCAACGTCATCGCCTTCGGCCACAACACCCCCCCCGGCAACGGAGAGTTCTGGAACGGCCTGCTCGCCGAGGCCCACGTGTTCGACCACGCCCTCAGCGCCCCCAACGTCAACGCGCTCAGCCAATTCAGCACACTCGGCCGCGGCGGCCTCCTCCCCGACGCCACCACCCTCGAACTCGCCAACGGCGCCAGCGTCGCGCTCGACGACAACATGGACCAGACCATCGCCGCGCTCAGCGGCGACGGCAGCGTCACCGGCGGCGTGCTGACCGTCACCGGCGCCATCGCCCCCGGCGGCGACAACGCCATCGGCACCCTCACCCTCTCCGGCGGCCCCGTGCTGACAGGCACGCTGCAGATCGACGCCGACCCCGCCACCGCCGACCGCCTCAACGTCCTCGGCCCCCTCGACATCTCCCAGCTCACGCTCGAACTGACGAACCCCGCCGCGCTCGACAGCCAAACCGAATACGAGATCATCACCTGCGCCCCCTGCGCCCTCACCGGCACCTTCGCCGACATCACCGGCCTCCCCCCCGGCTGGCGCGTGCGCTACGACCGCGCCCAAGGCAAAGTCCTCGTCCTTGCCATCAAAGGCACACTCATACTCCTGCGCTAGCACCAAGCAGCACCTTGAAAACAAGGCACAAAGGAAGTAATAAGTAATAGGTAATAAGTAATAGGTTCCCGGTAAGCAGAAATCGCGATTACTTATTACTTATCACCTATTACCTGTCACTTTCTCTCTGCGTCTCCGCGACTCTGCGCGAGACAAAAACAGACGAATAATCTCACACAAAGGCATAAAGGTCACAAAGGAAGTAATAAGTGATAGGTAAAATATAAAAGGTAAGAGGTAAAAGGTGAGAGTTGAGAGGTGAAAGGTAAGAGGGCAATTGCCCTTTTTCTCCTGTGTCCCCTTCGCGGCTCGCGAGGACGCTCGCCCTCCAACTAGGACACAATTCCGAAACGCATCCCATTTGGATTGAAACAGTGATTTTGTGTCCGCATTCGGGAGAAGACCTGTGAAAACGCCTACCGTCTCCTATGTCCCATTCGTCCCCTCCGCCTCCTCGATGTTGTTGCGCGTTGGGCGGGTGTCCCCGGCATAGCCTGCACATTTTTTTTCACTTCCCCTTTTTTTGCCCTTGCAAAGGGGAGGCGGAAAGAGTAACGTTACATCATCCTTTTTAGGCAATGGGTGTTGCCTTGGGGACTGGTTCTTTGATCGTCACGGGGAGGGATTCCCGTGACACCTTGCGGCGAGGGTCACACTTCCTTCGCAAGGATGTTTTTGTACGCTTGTGCAAAACATCCATCTGAAAACGTCCAACTTGCAGAGAGCGTGAAATACGTTTATCCGCAAGAGTTTTTGAATCTAAGTGTAGAGTATGAGGTATGTCTTTTTGTTAGGCGTATCTCTGAAATGCGGTGTTTAGGTTCAGGTATTGGACGTACCTCAGATGGGCATCAAGAAACAGAGGTGCGTCTTTCCATGCCGATGGGAGGCCGACCTTATAAAATGGGACGGGCTAGAGGAAAAAAGAGAGGTACGTATGGTCACGAACACATCAGAAGGAACGCGCGATTCCCGCAAGGGCACGGATTGTTTGCCGGTGAACACGGAAACGAACAAGGTGAAAGAGCCGCAGGGCCACGGCAACTCAAACAGCCGCAACAGCATTGCCGAAAGGTTGATCGTCGTTGGCTGGATCATATTTGTCATTGCCGGGGTGTTTGCGACGGCATTGTGGGCCGCCTGTGTTATTGGCGCGGTTGTCGGAACTTTAAAAGGGATGGTTGATTGGCGGCTGGCGCTTGCGGGCCTTGAGGTTGGGCTTCTGGTGTCCTTGCTCATGGTCTTGTCGGCCTTCATCTTCAAAACCCTCCTTGACGGTTTCGCCGAACTCATTCAGATTGCCCATGATGTCCGGAAGGACATTCAGGGCAAATAAGCCATTTCACTATTTGGAGGTGCGCGATATGACGATGAAGATTCAATGTCCCTGCTGCTCGCAACGTTACGAGGTCTCGTCAGAGGATTTCGGGAAAGTCATCACGTGTCAGGCCTGCGGCAAGGATTTTACTGTCGCAAACACGACGCGCCAAACGGGCAATGCGGCAGGGCTGCCGTTCACGCCCGTAAGGCTCAATTTTTCGGACGTGATGAAGGCAGGGTTTGACACTGGGGTAAAGAACCTTTTCCCTTTGTTAGGGGCGTGGTTCCTGTGGGTACTGACGATTTGGATTCCCTACATCAACATCGGCACGACCATCGCCATCGTCAACATTCCGATTGAGTTGGCGAAAGGCAAAACCTTTTCGCCGACTTCCATCTTCGACAAGAAGTACCGGCAGTACATGGGAGAGTTTTTCCTTGTGCTGGGATTGAAGTGGATGGCGCTTCAACCTGCATTCGCGTTGTGTGTGTTTCCAGGTATCATCCTCATGCTCGCATGGAGCCAGGCGGTGTTTCTCGTCCTCGACAAAGGCGTGAACCCTGCCGAGGCACTGACGCTGAGCAACAAGATGATGGATGGAAACAAATGGGTCTCCTGTGGGATTAATTTTTTACTGGGCATCACCTTTTGGCTGGGCATTTTCTTCTGGGCAAGAATCATGATGATTATACCTGGGGTTGGTGGGGTTCTATTGCTGGCGTGGGTGGCGTGTTCTCAGGTGGTGTCATTGGGTGTTACGGGTGTCATTTACGGAAAACTAACGCAAACCGCCGCACGCTCGGACAGCGAATAATAGCGGATGCCATCATCCCCAAATATTGGGGTTGTGAGTGCCATGCCGGGTTGCTTCGGCGTTTCACGCCTCGCAAGGGCGGCGACGAGGGGACATAGGGGACGCAGGAGACGAAGGAGACAAAGGGGACGAAGGGGTGGTAATGAAAAACTCCTGCGTCTCCTTGGTCTCCTGCGTCCCCGCGATGTCATGTTGTTGTTCGCCCTTCAATTTTAGCGCAATGTGAGGCTGATTTTTGTTTGCAAGGCGCAGCATTTGCGGTATCCTGTTGCAATCAAAAGAGGAGAGATTTGCAGACAGGATTGTTTTCGCGCAGAGCCGCAAAGACGCAGGGGGGTATGGCAGCCTCTTTTGAAAAAACTCTGCGTCTCCGCGCCTTTGCGCGAGAAAAAAAAGGAGGGATTATGAGATTCATATTTGTCGCATCGTTGTTGTTCGCGCTCGCGTCGCAGGCGCAGGATCATATCGTCTGGCGCGGGGGATGCCCGAATGCGTTCGCGCGGTTCACGAAGAGTCAGGAGACGAAGGAGTACACCAAGATTCGCTTCATCGGCGGGTCCATCACGGAGGGGGGCGGTGCGAATGGGTATCGTGCGCTCACGATGAAGCGTCTGCGCGAGGATTTTGCGGGCGCGACGCTCGCGGAGAATAACGCGGCCATCGGCGGGACGGGTTCGTGGCTGGGCGCGTTCCGCACGGGCAGCGACATTTACGATGCGGATGCGGCGCTGGTGTTCGTCGAGTTCGCGGTCAATGACGGCGGCGGTCAGGAGGAGGACGTCATCGCCTCGATGGAGGGCATCGTACGCCGCATCTGGTCGCGCCGGGACACGGCGGACATCGTGTTCCTCTACACCATCGCCAAGAACCATCTCGACAGTTACAAGGACGGCAAGCTGCCGCCGACGGTGCAGTTCCACGAGAAGGTCGCCGAGCGTTACGGCATCACGAGCGTGAACATGGGCGCGTTCGTCGCCAAGAAAACGCTGGCGGGCGAACTGCCGTTCGAGGACTTCGCGGCGGATGGCGTGCACCCGACGGAGAAGGGTTATGCGCTTTACATGGAGGCGCTCGCGCCGTTCTTCGAGAAGGGCAAGTCCGAGTGGGCGGGCCTCGAACCCGCGAAGCACGAGTGGCGCAATACCGCGTCGCTCTCGCCCGCGCCGATGGAGAAGGCCATCTGTATGCCCTACGAGTGGGCGAAGGCGGATGCGGGCTGGACGTTCGGTCAGCAGAGCGCCTCCGAGCGTTTCTACCACGTCGCGGTCTGCGACACGCCGGGCGCGGAACTCGCGTTCACGTTCAAGGGGTCGCAGGTCGGCGTGTTCACGCTCATCGGCCCCGACTCGGGGAACATCGAGTACGCCATCGACGGCGGCGGCTGGCAGCTGCTCAAAGACTTCGACCGTTACTGTGTCAACTCCACGCGCCCCCATGCGCGGCCGCTGGCGAAGGGTCTCGACCCCGCGCAGGAACACGCCGTGAAGCTGCGCGTGGCCGAGGCCATCCCCGAGCAGAGCAAGGGGCGCACCGTGCGCCTCGGCTTCCTGCTCGTGGACGGCGACGCGCCCAACCCCTACGCCCGCGCCGACAAGCTCGAGCAGATCGACGCGCTCTATGCCGCGATGAAGCCCCACACGTTCGCGCCCCTGCCCGACCGCTGGAAGAACCTCGACAAGACCCGCCAGCGCCTCGCCGACGGCGGCGACCTCAAGATTGTCATGCTCGGCGACAGCATCATCGGCGACACCTACTCCTCGCACTACTGGCTGACGTGGCAGCGGATGTACCCCAAATGCAAAATCACCCCCCAGCTCTCCAACCGCGGCTCCACGGGCTGCCGCTGGTACAAAGAGGAGAACCGCGTCGAGCCATACGTCCTGCAATACAACCCCGACCTGCTCATCATCGGCGGCATCAGCCAGAGCGACGACACCGAGGCCATCCGCGCCGTCATCCGCCAAGTCCGCGAGAAACAGAACCCCGACATCCTGCTCCTCACGCAAGTGTTCGGCGCGACACGCGACAAGCACATCAGCCAATGGACCTTCGACCCCGCGCCCGACACCTACCGCGCGCGCCTCCGCCAGCTCGCCGACGAGGAGAAGTGCGGCTTCTTCGACATGACCGGAATCTGGTGGCAGTACATCCTCGACAGCGGCACGTGCTACGGCTGGTTCATGCGCGACTACGTCCACGCCAACGAGCGCGGTTTTCAGACCATCGGCCGCATGCTCGAGATCAACTACCGGCCGTAACGCGGACGACAGGACATTAGATATATTGCCAACCCGAACCACCCCGTCAGCCTGCGGCTGCCACCCCTCCAGCGGAGGGGAATCCTACACAGAAATTCCCCTCCTGTGGAGGGGTGGACGCCATAGGCGGACGGGGTGGTTCTGACGGGGTGGTCCGGGTGTATCAGGCATGTGGCAACATCACGTTAAACGACGCTAAAACCCGAGTTCCCCAAAAACAGGTCTATTGTCCCCTGTCACCGTCAACACACCATGCGAAAGCAGGAGCCGCTTCCCCGCAAAAACCGAGCGCGGAACTTTTGGATTTCCATGTGCCTTTCCGCTTGCCAATCCAATGCCTGTTTGCTATTTTATACGTATGTTTTTTTGGGGGAGGATACACTTTAATGAAAAGACTCATCACAACAGCAGTTCTTGGGCTCACACTGGCGGGATCGATTCACGCCGCAGATATTAACGTTAGCGGTGGAGGCATTGCGCTCCAAGACGCGATTGACAGCGCTGATCCCGGCGATGTCTTGCTTGTCGCACCAGACACCTACTCGCCCATCAACACGGGCGGCAAGGTCATCACCATCATCGCCACAGACCCGGACCCGGCTGCCACCGTCATCGACGGCGGCGGCACGGAGCGTTGCGCGACGCTGGCGTTGACGGCGGCGCCGGGGTGGTGGACGAATGAGACGGGTACCGTCCTCTCGGGGTTCACGCTGAGGGACGGTCTTGACGATTACGGCGGCGGCGTGTATGGCGGTACCCTCACCAACTGCGTGCTGACGGACAACGCGGCGGTTTGGTATGGCGGCGGCGCGTTCAGGTCGGTGCTTCAGGATTGCCATTTGCAGGACAACACGGCGGACTTCGGCGGCGGCGCGTATGAGTGCGCGTTGAGCGACGGCTGCATATTGGATTTCAACACGGCGCACTTTGACGGTGGCGGCGCGTGGGGCGGTACGCTGTCCGGCTGTTTGGTTTCGGATAACAAAGCCATCGGCGGTAATGGCGGCGGCGTGTGGGGTGCCGCACTGGACGGCTGCGAGTTGTCGGATAATACGGCGGGCGGCAGCGGCGGCGGCGCGTATGACGGCACCCTCGCCAACTGCGTCTTGACGGGGAACACGGCGGATGACTCTGGCGGCGGCGCGTGGGGCGGCACGTTGGAGAAGTGCGATGTGTCGTGGAACGTGGCGGTGACGAACGGCGGCGGCGTGTGCAACAGCACGCTGACCCACTGCGGCCTGTGGGAAAACGCGGCGGAGAACGGCGGCGGCGCGTACGGCGGCACGTTGAAGAACTGCGTGGTGACGGACAACGCGGCGGACGGCGACGGCGGTGGCACGCGCGGCGCAACGCTGGTCAACTGCACGGTGTCGCGGAACACGGCGGCAAACGGCGGCGGCGTGTATGGCGGGCTGATACGCAACACCATCGTCTTGGACAACTTCGTGGGCGGAGAATATGCGGGGGCGCCGACGTTCAACAATTCCTGCTCAAGCATGGCAGGGTCGGGCGTCCTTGTGGCGTTCTGGGGGGATGTTTTCCAGAGCGGCCTCATCCTGAAAAAAGGTTCGCCGTGTATCGACGCGGGAAGCAACGCCTTTGTCGATTGGGATTTTGACTTCGCGGGCAACCCGCGCATCATTGGCGGCACGGTGGACATGGGCGCGTATGAACACCACAGTTTCGAAGTGACGTTCATCAACGATCTGGACACGCCCGCGACGACCAATATCATCGAGCAGACGCATGGTTTCGAGTATGACCTGCCCGCGGCCCCGTCATGGACGGGCTACACGTTCGCTGGGTGGTACAGCGACGCGACGGGCTGGGTGACGAACGGCACGGTCGTGATGCTCACCACCAACCACACGCTCTACGCGCAGCGGACGGCGGACGAGTACGACGTGACCTTCGACGCCAACGGCGGGCTGTTTGAGGACAGCACCGCCACCACGAACATCACGCAGACGTTTGGCGCGGCGTACATCCTGCCCGCCCCGCCCCCGGTCATGACGGGCCACACGTTCGCCGATTGGTGGAGCGCGGCGACGGATCTGGTGCCGCCCGGCACGGCGGTGACCGTGGACGCCGACCATACGCTCTTCGCGCTGTGGACGCCCAACGATTACACCGTCTGGTTCGACGGCAACGGTTCGGACGGCGGCGTGATGACCGATCAGGATTTCATTTATGGCGTGCCGCAGGCGCTGAAGCCCAACGCGTTCACGAAGACGGGCTACACGTTCACGGGGTGGCTGGACGAGAGCGCCAACCCGTATGGCGACGAGGAGGTGGTGAGCGATCTCACATCGGAGCCGGGCGGTGCGGTGCGGTTGATCGCGCAGTGGGCGGCGAACGATTACACGGTCGCGTTCGACGGCAACGGCGCGGACGGCGGCGTGATGGCGGATCAGCCGTTCGTCTATGACGTTGAGCAGGCGTTGACGGATAATGATTTCACGAAGGCGGGCTACTCGTTCGCGGGATGGGCGGCGAACGGGGTTGCGGATGTCGTGGTCTTCACGAATGGGCAGGTGGTGTGTAACCTCACGGCGGAGCCGGGCGCGGTTGTGGCGTTGGAGGCGGTGTGGACGAACAACCTCTACGTCGTCACGTTCGACACCGACCCCGACGGGGTGTTCGAGGGCGGCCACACCGTCACGAACATCACGCAGACGTTCGACGAAAAGTATGTCCTGCCCCCCGACCCGGAGGAGCGGGTCGGCTACACGTTCGAAGGCTGGTTCGACACGGGCGGCCCGTACACGACCAACACGACGGTGTCGTGGCCCGGCGACCACACGCTGTACGCCCGCTGGGCGGCGAATGTTTATACGGTCACGTTCGACGGCAACGGCGGTGTCCCTGCCACGCAGGATATCCCGCAGACGTTCGGCGATGTCTATGACCTGCCCCCAGACCCCACGCGGGCGGGCTATGATTTTGTCGGCTGGTTCGACGCGCCGACGGGCGGCTACCATGTGACGGATACCACGGAGGTGACGTACCCTGCCGACCACACGCTGTGGGCGCAGTGGACGGCGCACACCTACACCGTTGTTTACGACGGCAACGGCGAAGACGGCGGCACGACGGCACCCTCGCACCACACCTACGACGTGCCAAGCCCGCTGACCCCGAACGGGTTTTATAAGGACGGGTACGTCCTCACGGGCTGGACGAGCGCGGGCGGGGATTTCTTCGACGACGAGGAGACGGTCGTCAACCTGACGGACGTGGACGGCGACACCGTCACGCTCTACGCCCAGTGGGACGACCCCGCCAACCCGTGGTACGTCGATGAGACGCGCCCGGACAACAGCGGCGACGGCAAGACTT
>Ga0082212_10003225_pt1 | contig 23246 bp, 23 predicted proteins | sample TergutNt197P3_FD_71548 | JGI IMG/M metagenome (GOLD analysis project Ga0082212, IMG submission 71548) | Neocapritermes taracua P3 segment gut microbial communities from Petit-Saut dam, French Guiana - Nt197 P3 | ecosystem: Host-associated > Arthropoda: Insects > Digestive system > Gut ...
TTCATTTTTTGTACGTTGGGATGCTGACGTTCCACATCCGTTTTCCCCATATACACCACACAAGGCATGTCCATCAACGCGCAAACGGTTGCCGTTGCGACGCCATGTTGCCCGGCGCCTGTTTCGGCAATAATCCGCTTTTTGCCCATCCGTTGCGCCAGCAATATCTGTCCCAGCACATTATTGATTTTGTGCGAGCCTGTATGATTCAAATCTTCCCGTTTCAGGTAAATTTTGCAACCATACCTTTCGCTCAAGCGGCGGGCATGATACAAAGGCGAAGGGCGACCGGCATAATCACGCAATAACGCTTGAAACTCCTGCCGGAACGATTCACTTTCCAATACTTCGGAATATGTTTCCTGTAGTTCGGTTACGCACCGGTGCAAAATCTCCGGCACAAACGCCCCTCCAAACTTCCCATAAAATCCTCTCTCATCTACCAATCTTAAATCTCTACAGTTTTTTTGTATTTTATTCATTGTTTTATAATTTTTAATTCTTAATTCTTAATTTTTAATTGAAAAAAGAAGCCCATCGTGAGTACGACAGGCTTCTTTATTGTATTTGAGAACACAGCAATATCTACTCACAATCGGAAAACTGCAAGCGCCACCACCAATAGGTATTTATCGAATTCTTTCGCATACTTTAGCTATATTCGGCGACAAAGATAAAAAATAATTAGGAATTAACCATTAGGAATTAGGATTTTTTTTAGAGTGGGTAACTTGATTTTTTTTACCGCAAAGTCGCAAAGTTTTTACGCAAAGGGCGCAAAGGAGAAATTTTCGTCCCACAGAAAAACGCCCTTATTCCGACAAATAACGCTCAGTTATTCCGTCGAACGCATCTATACGGCGGTCGCGCAGGAAGGGCCACCAGCGTCGTACCTGTTCACTGCCTGTCAAATCAATATCTACTACAACGTTTTCTTCCTCTTGAGTAGATAATTCACAAAGTAATTCACCCTGTGGACCTGCCGCAAAACTGTTTCCCCAAAACTGAATACCGCCGGTTTGTCCGGAGGGATCGGCTTCGTGTCCGGTACGGTTGACGGTAACAACAGGGATGCCATTGGCGATAGCATGTCCGCGTTGTACAGTTCGCCAGGCATCGAGTTGGCGGTTTTTCTCTTCGAGCGTATCGCTACTCTCCCACCCTATCGCTGTGGGATAAATCAGCATTTCGGCACCATATAAAGCCATTAACCGTGCCGCTTCGGGATACCACTGATCCCAGCAAATCAATACGCCCAGTTTCCCAACCGATGTTTCAACCGGCACAAAACCCAAATCGCCCGGCGTAAAATAGAATTTTTCGTAATAAGCCGGATCGTCGGGAATGTGCATCTTGCGGTATTTTCCGGCAATCGTTCCGTCTTTTTCGAGCACGACTGCTGTGTTGTGATAAAGTCCGGCTGCCCGTTTTTCAAAAAGCGAAAGAACAAGCATAACGCCAAGTTCTTTCGCCAATTGTCCAAATGTATCGGTCGAAGGTCCCGGAATAAACTCTGCCAAATCAAAACAATCCGTATTTTCTGTTTGGCAGAAATACAGGCCGTTATGTAATTCAGGCAAAACAATCAATTCGGCGCCTTGTTGAGCGCAAGAACGGATATTTTGCTGAAGTCTTGTAATATTCGTCTGTATATCAGCCGTATTTTGTTGTTGTATAAGTCCTGTTCGCATATTTTAGTTTTCAGTTTTCAGTTTTCAGTTTTCAGAAATATAATTTCCAATTCTCAAATATATTTACCACAAAGTTCACAAAGAGCCACACAAAGGTACACAAAGATGTTCATAATTTTTAATTTTTAATTCTTTATCGCTCCTTCCGGATACTGCATAGTTACACAATGTAAAGAGCCATGTTGTTTGATAAGCGGGAGGCAGTTGATGCCGATTACTTCTCTGTCGGGGAATGCTTTTTGGAGGATTTTTCGTGCCGTTTCATCTTTATTGCTTTTATAGAACGGCATCAAAACAGCTCCGTTGATAATCAGGAAATTAGTGTATGTGGCAGGCAACCGTTCGCCGTTCCATATTACGTTGTCAGCCATAGGTAGCGGTATAAGCCTGTATGGCCGACCGATTACTGTACGGAATGCCTGCAACTCTTCCTCCATGGATTTCAATTCTTCAAAATGCTCGTCTTCAGTGTTTTCGCATTTAACGTAAGCAATTGTATTTTCGTCGCAAAAACGGGCTAATGTATCGATATGGCTGTCGGTATCATCACCGGCAAGGTATCCGTTTTCGAGCCACAGGAATCGCTCTGCTCCCAACATATCTTTGAGATGGTATTCCAACTGTTCCTGATTCAGGTATTCGTTCCGGTTGACAGAACTAAGACATTCTATGGTCGAAAGCAACGTTCCCCGACCGTCAGATTCGATGCTGCCACCTTCGAGTACAAAAGGTTGCATGTTGATGACTTCCACATTGCCGGCAAATGTATTGCTTTGGAAAAGACGGCGGGTAATCAGGTTATCGTGGTTGGCGGCGAATTTCATACCCCAACCGTTGAATACAAAATCGAGTACTTTAGGTTGGCCGTCTTCGAATACGGTAATTCCTCCATGGTCGCGCGCCCATGTATCATTTACAGGCATTTCCCTAAAGATGAGACGGTTTTCTTCCACAAAGCCAAGTTGACGCCTGACTTCCGATTCGTCCTGACAAACAATCAACAGTGTTTCGTGCTTGACGATTTCTTTGGCAATCTCCACAAAGCAGGGTATTACCTCTTCAAATATGGAAGCCCAATCAGTTGAAAGGTGCGGCCATGTGAGCTGCACGGCGCTTTGCGGATACCATTCGGCAGGAAAAATAATCCGGCTCATTTTTTTGTATACAAGTTAAAAAATATTTATTTTTGCGGGTGTAAAGATACTATTATTTTACTTTACAGAACTGATGAATAGACAGTAATTTCTTTATATAATGAATACAAGACATATTTGGCAGGGTGTAGCCCTGATTTATTTGCTCACGTTGGCTTGCGAAACTACCCTTGCACAGCAGCCTTTGAATTATTGGCAAAAGCCCGAAACAATGATTCAGGATCAGGCTTCTATCATTTTTGAACAGGTACACAAGATTCTTGACAGCCATCCGCCCTCTACCACAGCTAACAAAGAGCGTCAATTAGCCTTATTTTCTATTGACGCGCTACTACATGACAACCGGTTAGACAATGGTACAGCTTTTCGTGATTACATTGAAAAAAGGTATCAAAATGTTGTCGAAAAACTTGGCAAAGAAAAGCCGAAGACAAATGAAACACGGATATATCGACTGTATAATCATGGTTTCATCGTACAAACGCCCTCTGTGACTATCGGTTTGGATATTATCAGAGGAGGACAAGCAGCCAATCCTTTTGTCAGTGAGTCGCTTATACGATCTGTGGTAGACGAATGCGATATTTTATTTCTTTCTCATGCACATGCGGATCATACAGACAAATCTGTCGTGCAACTATTTGTTGATCAACAAAAAGATGTAATAGCACCTCCCGGACTTTTGGAAAACCTGTCGCCTCGAATTAAATATTTGCGAGGAAATGATGTAATTAAAGAGCAGATTCAGATTCCATCCAAACAACAAACATTGATTGTAAAAGTGTTTCCGGGTCATCAGGCGCCTATGTTAAATAATGTATATGCAATTACAACACCTGAAGGAATAACGGTGATGCATACCGGAGACCAGGATGGACCTGACAGAGCGCCGTGGATAACACATATCGGCGACGAGGTGAAAACGGATGTTTTTTTGGTTCATGCCTGGATGTCGGAAATTGAGCAAACAGTTGAAAGCGTCAAACCGGCAATCATCATCACGGGACATGAAAATGAAATGGAACATTCCATAGACCATCGTGAGTCATACTGGCTGACTTTCAGACGATTTAAGAATATTAAAACACTATATATCGTTATGGCTTGGGGAGAATATTATACAATTTCGCAATAAAATATCAAATTATTAATTAACAAAATCAAATTAAAAAATGAAAAAGATTATCTTATTATGCCTGACAGCATGTTTAGCTTTGCCGTTATTTGCACAGGGAAGACAGCATATCATGATTCCCGACCTGAAAGGTTATGTAACACTGAAATGTGATTTCCATATCCACACGATGTTCTCAGACGGAACTGTGTGGCCAACAGTTCGCATTGATGAAGCAGTACGCGAGGGGCTTGACGCCATATCTATTACCGATCATCTCGAATATCGTCCCTATTTGCAAAACTTAGAAAAACAGATTGATCGAACGATGACAAACATTTCGCACAATACTTCGTATGAACTGGCGGCAACGTATGCTAAAGAGAGAAATATCATGCTTATCAGAGGAAGCGAGATAACCCGCGACATGCCTCCCGGTCATGCAAACGCCATCTTCATAAACAATGCGGACGAATTGGACAAACCTGACTGGATGGATGCTTATCGTGCCGCTAAAGCGCAAAATGCTTTCATATTCTGGAATCACCCCGGATGGCTCTCACAGCAGCCCGACACTACGCTATGGTTTGCAGAACATACTAAATTATTGGAACAGGGCATGATGCACGGTATTGAGGTAGTAAATGGATCTTATTATCCCGAAGTACACCGCTGGTGTCTCGAAAAGAAACTAACCTTTATAGGTAACTCTGACGTCCATGCACCCATGCAAAACTTTGCGCAAGGGCAACACCGTACCATGACGCTTGTGTTTGCTAAAAATCGCACACCGGAAGCCATCCGAGAGGCTTTAATGGAGAGGCGTACAGCTGTTTATCACAACCGGTTCGTCATTGGCGAAGAAAAATACCTGAAGGAACTTTTCGAGAATGCTGTGGAAATAAATGTAACGAAAACAAACGACAGGGCGCAAATCACGCTCAAAAACAATTCCGATCTGACTTTTATCCTGAAAAGCATGAGACATGATCCGCGCTTGGTTTACTTTCGTAATACAGATATCGAAACGATTACTGTTGAGCCACAAAGCGTATTTACTATTCCGGTAAGAATGAACGGAGGTATATCAGGCGGCGATATTAATTTCAGCGTGGAAAATTTACTGGTAGAACCGAACACAGGGATGAAATATTCGGTGAAGATAGATAATTGATGAGATTGTTACGGTCGGGTGCATTTCAATTTGTCCCACAAATTAAGGCTGAAAGCCGTGTAATCAATAGCGCAGGGTAAAGCCCTGCCTTGAATGCCCCCTCTCGAAAAAGCCCTGAAAGGGCGAAATTATGATCACGCCCTTTCAGGGCTAATATTATTGTTACGCCCTGAATAATAGGGCGATGCCCTATCCTGATGCTTTTGCCCTTTCAGGGCAATCCAATAACGAGAAAGTGTAATGCGACAAATTGAAATGCACTCTTACGGTCTTTGCACCACTGTCAATGAAAAAATACTGATACGGATATCAGGAATGGCGCTAAGGGCTTCAATACAGGCACGTAAAGTGGCGCCTGTGGTAATCACATCGTCAATCAGTAGAACGTGTTTACCTTCAAGCGAATCGGCATTATTGATTGAAAATATTTCTTCCACATTCAGATTGCGTTCATAAACCGTTTTACGGGTTTGGGTTATAGTATCAACCTTTCTAACTATCACATCTTTCCTTATCGGAGTTGGATATACTTGCTCCACACCCATGGCAATCCATTCAGCCTGGTTGTAACCCCGTCGCCGTTCTTTCTTCGGATGAAGCGGTACGGGAATAAGCATATCAAGCCGACTGAATAAACCGTCGTTTTTCATTTCGATTGCAGCAATTGTTCCCAGATATCGGGCTAATTTTTTATTACCGTAATACTTGAACGAATGAACAAGTTTTTGGACTTTAGTATCTCTTTCAAAAAACAAAAAAGATCCTATTTCGTGAATGTGAAAAAAACCGGTAAACAATTTCATTACAGGATTATCTGTTCGTCGGTGATAGTGTGTGCGGGGCAAGTCGCAAAAACAATGCAGGCACAGAAATTGCTCACTCTCTGTCAACCGTTTATCACAATAGAGACACAGACGGGGGTAGAATAGTTGCAGGAAGTTCTCAAGCCATTTCCTCATCGTTATTCGATTTCAGTTTTTTCAGTTGTCTCACCGTCAGGTCGCTTTCAAACCCTCTACTTAATGCAAAACGGTAGAGTTTAGCAAAAATATCCTGTTCGGTTTGTCCTTTGACAGTTCTGTTTTTGTCTTTCAGCAAAGCAAATAAAGTTGATTCATATTCATCTTCGTTAATGTTTGTTATTGCTTCGTTAATAAGTTTATCATCAAGGTTTTTACTCCGTAGTTCGTAAGCGATTTTGATACGCCCCCAACGATTGAAGCGGAATTTATCATTGACGAAACTCCGGCAGTAACGCATTTCGTCAATAAATTTTTCTTTGATCAGGTGAGTGATAATCCTTTCGGTTGTTTCGGACGAACCTCCTACCGAAGTGATTTTCTTTCTCACATCATAGATACATCGTTCAGCCTGAGAGCTATATGATGCGGCTATATGTAAAATTTCCTGTTCGTTGAGTTGTTTCATTTGCTTGCTTTTATAAATCGTTCTTTTCCTGACAAATCGTTATATATCTCAATATCAATGAATCCTTTTTGATTTAACATAGAGACAATCATTTCACTGCACGAAGGGTTGATTTCACAATACAATATACCGTTTGTTGTCAATTTCGCCATAGCAAAGTCAGCAATATGGCGGTAAAAAAGAATCGGGTCATCGTCGGGTACAAACAAAGCGCTATGGGGTTCGTAATCAAGCACATTTGGCTTCATAAATGACTTTTCGCTGCTTAACACATAAGGCGGATTGCTCACAATCAAATCAAACTGAGGAAATGAAGTGTCATGCTGCATATTGGCGGAGAGAATGTCGGCTTGGAAAAAATGAACTGTAACATTGTTTTGTTGCGCATTGCGCTGCGCTATTTGCAGGGCGTCAGTTGAAATATCAAGCGCAAATACGCAGGCTTTCATCAGATGTTTGGCAAGTGTGATGGCGATGCATCCGCTTCCGGTACCGATATCTAAGATAGTTGGATTATTAAGATCGTTAATGATCTTAAAGTCTTTAAAGTCATTAACGACTTTAATGTCCTTAAGAATCCGATGTACCAACTCTTCTGTTTCTGGTCGGGGAATCAAAACTGCAGGGCTTACTTCAAAAGTAAGCCCCAGAAACTCCGTTACACCGAAAATATATTGTATCGGCTCCGAATTTTGCATTCGCCGGACAATCGATTGGATAGAATCGCTTTGCGCATTAGATAATTGTGTATCTTTGCGCAATATTTGCTGATTTCGCGAGAGATTGCATGCCTTTTCCAATATCCACTCCGTAAGACTGCGAATTTCTTCGGGAGGATATAGCGGCTCTAACGATTTCCGAATATATGTAATTGTTTCGTTCATAAAATGATCAGGATACAAAGATACAAAAACGTCCGGAATACAACATGCAGGTAGAGGAAAAATATATGCTACGCTGTTTAGAATTAGCTCAATCGGGCAGAGCGTTGGTCGCACCGAATCCGATGGTAGGTGCGGTTATTGTGCATAAAGGACAAATTATAGGCGAAGGTTTTCATCTGCAATATGGAGGCTCCCATGCCGAAGTAAATGCCATTCAAGCAGTAAGGGATGAAACGATGTTGCGCGATTCGACGCTGTATGTGAATCTTGAACCATGCACACATCATGGACAAACGCCTCCCTGTACCGAGTTAATCATCCGAAAAAAAATACCACGGGTTGTTATCGGCTGTTTAGACCCTTTTCCCGAAGTGGCAGGAATGGGAATCAAACGATTACGTGATGCCGGCGTCGAAGTCGTAACAGATGTTATGAGAGAGGATGCAATGTTTCTGAACCGTTATTTTATCACATCGTATACAAAACATCGTCCTTATGTGATTTTAAAATGGGCACAAAGTAAAGACGGATATATTGACCGGATAAGAGAAGATGTAACTGAAAAACCGGTTCAGTTATCAAATGCTGCTTCACGTCGATACGTACACCGATTGCGTTCGGAGGTTGCATCCATTATGGTTGGAACGAACACGGCATGGTTGGACAATCCTGCTCTGACGGTTCGTCATTGGGTTGGCAAATCGCCTGTTCGGGTATTACTTGACCGTACGTTACGAATTCCCCTGTCGTATCGTTTGTTTGACGGGGCGGCGCCAACTATAGTTTTTACAGAGAACGACGTAGTGGAACGCCTTAGCCATCAGATTAAGGCTGAAAGCCTGCCAATCAATAGCGTAGGGTATCGCCCTATGGAAAGTTGCGTATTACCGTCTACAGCCCAGAAAGGGCGAAATCCCTATTTCGCCCTTTCTGGGCTGCAATTGTTGGTGAATCCGATTGATAGGGCGTTGCCCTATCCTGATGATTCTGCCCTTTCAGGGCTTGTTTCCATCGATCCCCTGCCCCCTCAAAAGGGGAATTTTTGTGAAGGGGGTAAAAACGTGGAGTATATTCCAATTGATTTTACGAAGGAGGTCATTTCTCAGGTCTTACAAACTCTGCACAAACGCAAAATTTATTCATTGTTAGTTGAAGGCGGCGCCTCATTACATACAAGTTTTTTGGATTCAGGTTTGTGGGATGAACTACAAATTGAAACAACGTCGGCAGAATTGGGATTTGGCGTGAAATGTCCGATAAATAATCCAATAGAAATTGCTGATTTTCATAAAAATATATGTTTCTCTGAGGAAACTTTTCAAAAAGAAAATCAAACAATTGTATGTGTATATTTTTATAAAAAAAAAGTATAAAAGACGCTAAAAATGCTTAATTCTTGGTTGAGTTTGGATAATAATTCAAAATTGTTTCTACTTTTGTGGACTTGTTACAAAAAATGTGCGAATGAAAAAGAATAATTGGCAGTACTGGATTCTTGGATGCGGGGTATTAATTTTGTCTTCCTGTCTGGGTATTGATGACGATTATGATAAATGGTTCCAGTCGAATTGTCTTGTACGTACGTTCTCGTTACAAAGCGATTCGGTGCCTATGCTGGAAAATGTAAAATTTACCATTGACCAGGTAAACGGTCTGATATACAACAAAGATTCAATGCCTTACGGTACTGAATTGAATTGGAAAGTCATTTGTAAAATTGATTTTGAAAATCCCCCTTCAGCTATAGAAGTATTGCAGGCTGCCATAGGCGATTCTGCTACATGGAATGCGACTGACTCACTCGATTTCAGAGATTATGTACGTTTCGATATATTTTCGCAGGACCAGAATAATCGTAAAAGGTATTTTGCACAACTAAATATCCATCAACAGGTTCCTGACTCAATGGCCTGGAATTGGTTTTCAAACAGGTTATTGGGAAAAGCCGTACAAGAGCAAAAAGTCATTGAACAGGATAATTACTTTTGGATGTATGTACGGTCGTCGAGCGGATATGAACTGTTTCGTACCCCGGTAGTAGATAAGAAAACATGGACGCCGTCGCCTTTGACCGGACTAAATGGAACAACTTTTTTACTCTCTCAAATAACCAAACATAATGGAATTTTGTATATTCCCGCATCTGACGGCAATTTGTATTATTCTACAAATAAAACAGATTGGAAAATTGTTGAAAATTCACCTGTTGTAAAAACCCTGTTGGGCGTAATTGACAGCAAGGAAGAAGTGCAAGGTGCGACTTTGCTATCATCTATCATTCAAGAAGATGGAGAATTGTATTTTGCCGCGATGAATGAAGATAATAAATGGGAAAAAGGAGTAAAAGCGCCTGAGCTTTTTCCTGTATCCGGTTTTGGCGTCACAAATTATAAGACAGCATTTTATCAACATTTAGTTGTTGTGGCAGGTAAGGATAAAAACGGAAGATTAACAAATTCGGTTTGGGAAACTATGGATGGGCTATACTGGATATGTTCTACCGATGAAAGATATTCCTCTTTTGATAAACGTGAGGGCGTAATGGTCACTCACTATGATGAAAAAATGTTTCTGATCGGTGGAATCAATGCTTCAAACACGGCTAATAAAGAGATTTATTATTCGCAAGACAGGGGAATTACATGGAACATAACGGATTCGCTCATGTATTTCCCTGAATCATTCAGAGCGAGAGGTTATGCTTCTGTGATTGTAGACAAAGATAATTTTTTACATCTTTTCGGCGGAAAAGAAAATAATAGTGCAAATATTTTAGATGAACTGTGGAGTGGTCGTATAAATCGTCTGGGATTTAAAGACTAAGTTTGAAGGAGATATAATTTTGTGCGGTTTTTCACGTTAAATTGAATGGTGTGAATACAAAAAAACAAAAAAACGATGTCTTCATTTTTTTTTCATCGATGGTTTATTGTCCTTTTTTTAAGTCAGACAACACTGTTCATTCTGGCTCAAAATCAGGTTACTGCTCCTGAATATAAATTTGAAATAGGTGGTATGGCAGGTATTTCATTTTATATGGGAGACGCTAACAAAACCACTTTGTTCAAGCAGATGAATCCAGGAGCAGGTATTGTCTTTCGGTATAATGCCAATTTCAGAATTGCTATCAAAGGCGATTTGGCTTGGGCAGGTGTATCCGGTAGTACAAAAGGACTTGATAATGTATTTCCCGATGATGCACAAGCATCATTTAGCCGGAATCTGTTTGAATTGGGCGGACAATTTGAGTTTAACTTTTTTCCGTACAGTGATAAATTTGCCTATTTGAATACGAAACGGTTTACACCCTATATGTTGGTCGGATTGGGCATAACGGTTGCTCCGGGAGGCAGTAATACATTTATCAGCCCGAACGTCCCGATAGGTGTGGGCGTCAAGTATAAACTGAAAAACCGGATAAATGTGGGAGGTGAATTCACATTCCGCAAATTATTCCGGGATGATTTGGATGTAACAGATAATAGTAATCGCATATTGGATGATCCCTACGGAATCGGAGGGAGCGTTTTAAAAAATAAAGATTGGTATTCACTGTTGATGTTTTCGGTTACATACGATTTTGGTCTTCGAAATTGTCATTGTAACAATGCATCAACATATTGAATTAATGTTGTAGGGGCGTAAAGTTTACGCCCAAACGTAAATAAAGATGTCGTTGATTGAACAAATAGACAAAACGAATTTGCCGCATCATGTGGCAATCATCATGGATGGCAATGGCCGTTGGGCAAAAGTCCGGGGACAAGATCGTTGTGTGGGGCATCAGGAAGGAGCCGTCTCTGTTCGCAAGGTCGTTGAGGCAGCTGCAACAATCGAATTAAAATTTCTGACAGTCTATACTTTTTCGACCGAAAACTGGAACCGTCCTGAAGACGAAGTGCAAACATTGATGTCGTTGCTGGTATCGTCAATCCGCAAAGAAACACCTGATTTGATGAAAAACAATATACGTTTGTTGGCAATCGGGGATTTGACGAGGCTGGAAGTAAATGTTCGGCAGTCTTTGCTGGATTGTATCAATGAAACATCAGGCAATACAGGAACCACATTGATATTGGCGCTGAGCTATTCGTCTCGCTGGGAACTGGTAAATGCTGTCAAACAATTAGTTAATGATGTAAAGGAAGGCATTATTTCAAACGAAAACATTACAGAAGACTTATTTACACAGTATTTGACTACACACGACATTCCCGACCCGGATTTATTGATACGTACCGGTGGCGAAAAAAGAATCAGTAATTTCTTGTTATGGCAATTATCCTATTCGGAATTGTATTTTACAGACGTATACTGGCCGGACTTCAGAGAAGATGAATTATATAAAGCGATCTTGTATTATCAGCAGCGTGAAAGACGTTTCGGTAAAACGAGTGAACAATTAATTGATAAACAAATTGTGCATGAGTAAAAATATACGCTTATTTTTCGCCTTAACCGGCTTGTTTATTTTGAAAGGATATGCTCAGGATGATGCCATTCGAGTTGATAATGTAATTATTCCGAAAGATGAAATCACCCAAATGACAGATACCATTCAAGCACCTGAAATTATTCCACCGGAGGAGATTCCTGATTTTTCGTATGGTACGAATCAAAAAAAATATACAATTGCAGACATCAAGGTAAAAATGTCAGGACCAAGTAATTATGAAGATTTTACTTTGGTTGGTATTTCCGGCTTATCTATTGGGGATGTCATTGAAGCTCCATACGGAGAAGAAACTTCCGATGCAATGAAGCGGTATTGGCGTCATGGTCTTTTTTCGAATGTAAAGATTATTGCAACCAGGGTCAAAGACAATCAAATATGGTTGGAAATTCAACTTACACAGCGTCCCCGTGTTTCAACAATCAATTTCAACGGCGTAAAGAAATCCGAACGCGAAGAATTACAAAACCGGTTGGGATTAAGACCGGGAAGTACGCTGACCACTAATGCTTCCGACCGTGCGGTAATATATATAAAGAAATATTTTGACCAGAAAGGTTTTAAAAACGTTGATGTGAATATTATTCAGAAAGACGACCTTTCGAAAGAGGGCGAGATGATCGTGGATATCAATATAGACAAGAATCAAAAGACAAGGATTCATGAAATAATGATTGAAGGAAATGAAGAAGTGTCGGATTTTGTGCTTAAAAAGGCGATGAAAAAGACAAACGAAAAATTTGACTTGTCCAAAAGGCTCAGACTCAGCATCTTGAAATTGTTCAGCACCAAGAAGTTTACTTCCGAAGAATACGAAAACGATAAGAAAAACCTGATTAACAAATACAATGAATATGGATTTCGCGACGCTATCATTCTTTCCGACAGCATAGAGAATGTGAATGAAAAATATGTGAGTATATTTTTGAAAGTTGAAGAAGGTCAAAAATACTATTTTAAAAATATCGAGTTTGTCGGAAACACAAAATATCCGTCAGAATTATTGGAAAGAGTACTCAACATCAAGGCAGGAGATGTATATAATACAAAAAAACTGATGGATCGGTTGAATTCCGACGATGATGCAGTAGCGAACATATATTATAATAACGGCTATTTATTCTTTGGCGCCGATCCGATTGAAGTGGATGTGCAAAACGATTCCATCTCGTTGGAAATTCGTATTCAGGAAGGCCCGCAAGCTACTATTAACAAAATCATTATCAATGGTAACGACCGGTTGTACGAAGATATCGTGCGACGCGAACTGCGTACCAAACCCGGCCAATTGTTCAGTAAAGATGATTTGATGAGATCGTATCGTGAAATAGCGCAGATGGGACATTTTGATCCGGAAAATATAGATCCGCAACCATTACCCAATATTGAAAGCGGCACTGTGGATATCCGTTACAATTTAGTTTCAAAAGCCAACGACCAGGTTGAGGTCTCAGCTGGTTGGGGTCAGACCGGTGTAATCGGAAAATTGAGTTTGAAGTTTACTAATTTTTCGATGAAAAACCTTTTCCACCCGGGTACATATAGAGGTATTATTCCTCAAGGCGAAGGACAAACATTTACAATTAGTGGACAGGCCAGCGCTCAAAACTATCAGTCTTACAGCATATCGTATCTTGATCCGTGGTTTGGCGGCAAACGGCCGAATATGTTTTCGGCAAGTATCTATTACGCCAAATATACCGGTATGAATCAAAACTGGCTCAATCAACAAATGTCTCAATATGCCGGTTATGGTTATGGATACGGCGGGTATCCTTACGGTTATGGGGGATATGGCGGTTATGGGGGATATGGTGGATATGGCAGCGGATATGGCAGTTATAACAGCGGTTTGTTTGAGGGTATCTATGAAAGCGCCTACGACCCCAGTAAGTATATGCAAATGATTGGCGCCTCTATCGGATACGGAAAACGACTTTATTGGCCTGATGATTATTTCCAGTTTACCGCTTCATTCAATTATCAACTGTACAGAATGAAAAACTGGTCGGGCTATTTTATTATCAGCGATGGCTCGTGCAATAAATTCAGCCTTGACCTGACATTACAGCGGAATTCAATGGATAATCCCTTATATACCCGTTTTGGCTCTCATTTTTTAACATCATTGTCGGTTACCCCTCCCTATTCTTTGTTTGATGGGAAGGATTATTCGAAGATGACTGATAGAGCTGAAATTAACAAATTGATCGAGTATCATAAATGGAAATTTTCAGGAAAAGTCTTTTTCCCTCTACTTCCATTACCACAAAGCAATGGACCAAAACGTACCCCGGTTTTAATGTCGAGAGTTGAATACGGTTTTCTTGGTTACTATAACAAGCATAAAATCACTCCTTTCGAAACGTTTCAGGTTGGAGGCGACGGTATGACGGGATATACCAGCTATTATGCCGTAGATATTATCGGATTGAGAGGATATGAAAACGGATCTTTGTCAGGCAGTCAAAACTATCTTGTGCAATATGGTTATGCGTATTCGCGTATGACAATGGAACTTCGATATCCGTTTATTCTCGAGCCATCATCCACAATCTACGGATTAGCCTTTATTGAAGCAGGCAATGCATGGGGTACGATCAAAAACTTTGATCCGTTCGATCTGAAACGATCTGCCGGCGTAGGAGTACGTATTTTCCTGCCGATGATAGGTATGATGGGGATTGACTGGGGATATGGATTCGATACGCCGTTAGGAGGCAAAAGGGGAGGAAGTAATTTCCATTTCATTTTAGGGCAAGAGTTTTAGATAATTAAGAATTTTAAATTAAAAAAATGAGAATATGTAGGGGCGTAATGCTTAAGCCCCAATCGAGAAATGAGTATCAATTCTTCTTTTTTGTTAATATTACATAAAATATAAAAACAACAATAAACCTCTTGATTGTATTTGAAGTCTATTAAACTGTGAACAAAAAAATATATGCGATGAAAAGAAAAGGTTTTTTATTAGTAGCGATGGTCATGTTGTGTACGATGGCAACGATGGCCCAGAAATTTGCCTTGATAGATATGGAGTATATTCTGAGTAATATACCTGCCTACGAGATGACTAATGAGCAGTTATCGCAACTCTCAAAGAAATGGCAAGGAGAAATTGAGGCGCTTCAACAGGAAGCACAGAATATGTATAAGAGTTATCAGAGTGACCTTGTGTTTCTCTCTGAGGAAATGAAATCTAAACGCCAAGAAGCAATTGTGATGAAAGAACAAGATGCCAGAGAGTTACAACGACAATACTTTGGCGCAGAAGGCGAATTGTTTCAGAAACGCTCCAGCTTAATGAAGCCTATTCAGGACGAAATTTATAATGCGGTAAAGGAGATTGCAACAGACAAAGGATATGATGTAGTCGTTGACCGCCCCACAGCAATGAGCATAATATTTGCCTCACCTAAAATTGATATAAGCAACGAAGTGCTTATAAAATTAGGTTATTCAAAATAATTAGGTACATTTGCACACTTTTTTAATAATTGTATTTGAAAACAATTTGTAATATTAATTAATAGACATAGAAAGATGAAGAAACTTGTAGTGTTATTGTTATTGCTCCTACCGTTGGGAGCATTTTCACAGGAGATTAAATTGGCGTTTGTAAATTTTAATGAGGTTTTTGATTTAATGCCGGAGTATTCGGATGCTGAAATGAAATTTGCTGCAATTAATGCTCAGTATCAGGAGTCATATAAACAACTGGAAACAGAGTTGACTGCAAAATATGAAGAGTATATGAAAATCGAAGCTGAACTGACTGAAAATCTTAAATTAAGAAGACAACAGGAAATTCAGCAAATACAGGAACGAATTCAAAATTTCGTACCCCAAGCCGAACAGGATTTGCAACAGGAACAGTCAAAACTAATGGCGCCCATTCAGGAAAAAGTTCTTAATGCAATCAAAGCCGTCGGCGAAGAACAGGGATATGCTATTTTAAATTCACAAGTATTTTTTCATACCGGACCTTTGATTGATGCAACACCATTAGTAAAAGCAAAATTAGGGATCAGGTAGAGTTGAATTAAGAATTAAAAATTAAAAATCTCAAACCGGATAAGTGACGAGGGATGATTTTCTCTTTATATGAGAAATCATCCTTTTTTATATTGTGTGTGTAATTCGTAAGTACTAAAAAATATGCCAACAACAAACGCACCCATAGGAATCTTCGATTCCGGTTATGGCGGATTGACAATCTTTGAGAAAATCAGGGATTTGTTACCGCACTACGATTATCTTTATCTTGGAGATAATGCACGAACACCTTACGGATCGCGTTCGTTTGAAGTAGTTTACCGGTTTACTTTACAGGCCGTCAAGCATCTTTTCAATGCCGGTTGTCCGTTGGTTATCCTCGCATGTAATACGGCATCGGCAAAGGCTTTGCGGACAATTCAACAAAGCGATCTCCCTCGTTTCGCTCACGACCGACGCGTACTGGGAGTCATCCGTCCTACCGTTGAAGTCGTTGACCGGATAAGCCGTACAAAACATGTAGGCGTACTGGGAACATCTGGTACAATTACTTCTCAATCTTACCGGCTTGAAATAACCAAATTATTTCCGCATATTAATGTTGTTGATGAAGCCTGTCCGATGTGGGTTCCGTTAGTCGAAAACAAGGAAAATGATTCTCCCGGAGCCGACTATTTTATAAAGAAACATATCGACAGTTTATTATCAAAAGATACTGAGATAGATACAATTATTTTAGGCTGTACCCACTATCCTTTACTGATCAACAAGATCAAGCAGTTTTTGCCGGATGGAATTACGGTTTTTTCGCAAGGCAGGCAGGTAGCAGACAGTCTAAAAGACTATTTATCGCGCCATCCCGAAATAGATTATCGCTTAACGAAAGGACATACAACTCATTTTCAGACAACCGAATCATCCTCCAAATTCGCTGAAATGGCCTCGCTTTTCTTAAATCAACCCATTGATGTAGAACAAATCCCCCTTTGAAGGGGGCCGGGGGAATGGAGTGCATTTCAATTTGTCGCATTACACTTTCTCATTCTTTGATTGCCCTGAAAGGGCAACAGCATCAGGATAGGGCATCGCCCTATTATTCAGGTGTGTCAAGTCAATTAGCCCTGAAAGGGTGAAATAAGGATATCGCCCTTTCAGGGCTTTTTCGGGAGGGGTCATTCAATCCGTAGGGCTTCACCCTACGCTATTGATTATAAGGCTTTCAGCCTTAATCTGACAGCAATGGGTCTTCACCCTACGCTATTGATTACAAGGCTTTCAGCCTTAATTTGTGCGACAAATTGAATTGCACCCAGGGGGATGTCTACATTTTCAACTAAACTCTAAACTCTAATAACTAAACTCTAATAACTCACCGTCTTATTTCCTTCCCAAACGGCGTCAAAGCTAATTTGGCCATTTTAAAGTGCTGATTTCCAAAGGGGATGCCGATAATAGTAATACAAAGCAGGATGCCGAAAAGTAAATGAGTCAGGCAAATACATAATCCGCCAAAGATAATCCACCATACATTTAGTATAACAGATAAACATCCGCTACTTCCGTTATCAACCACCTTGCTCCCGAACGGCCATAAAGCCAACATGGCAAGTTTAAGCGTTTGAAATCCGAAAGGAATACCGATAATGGTAATCATCAAACCTAAACTTGCTATCACATATTCAATGGCTGTAATCAAACCGCCGAATATCAGCCAAATAATATTACCTAAAAGTTTCATAATCATTTGTTATAATTGTTTTTTTAATTGGGCGTAAGCCTTACGCCCCTACAAATTTTCAATTGTCAATTGATTCCTGATTCGTAATTCCTAATTCCTAATTGTTTTAATACTTGTTGCTTCACCACCTCAAAACTATCCCTTAACTCAGCTCTAACCGGATAAGCAGGAGGCGATTCCATTGTCAAAGGATTGATGGGAGTGCCGTTTCTAAAGACCCTGAAATCCAAATGCGGGCCGGTAGATAACCCGGTCGAACCGACATATCCGATTACTTCTCCCTGTTGTACTTGTTTACCTACCTGAATGCCGGTAGCAAATCCGCGAAGGTGCATATAGGAAGTGGAATAAACCGAGTTGTGTTGTATCCTGACATAGTTGCCACCTCCACCGGCCTCATATCCCCGAGCCACCACTTTACCGCTACCGATCGATTTGACGGGCGTACCGGCAGGCGCCACATAATCAACGCCATGATGTGCACGATTGACCCGTAAAATGGGATGAAAACGGGAATTGGTAAAACCTGAGGATATACGACTGTAGTTTAATGGCGCTTTCAGAAAAGCCCGCTGAAGACTTTGCGCCTCTTCATCGAAATATTCTACGATGCTGTCCTGCACAAAAGGGATAGCTGTAAATGTTTTTTGGCCGTGCATAAAAACAGCCCCGTCAATGGAAGAAATATTGATCGACAGCGTATCGTCAATGAAAGATTCTGTGTATAGTATTTGAAATGAATCTTTGGGTTGAATGGCAAAAAAATTAATCTGCCAGGCAAAAATATCTTCCATTTGAATAGCGAGCAACGAGTTGGCGCCCTGGTTTACGATAGCGTTCCAAAGAGAAGATTGTATGCTTCCGGATACAATTTTTTGTTTTTGCGTAATGTCTCTTTGATAGGGATACACATCAATTTCGTCGTTCATGAAGTCGATAATTACATGCTCAATACGGGATTTGGCAAAAATAACGTACCGGACGGCTTCCAAACTATCTTGAGTCGATAAAGCATAATAATGCAGTCCGGGTAGCAATTTTTTAGGATCAAGTAACTCGGACGATGCTTTATAAATACGTTCACTCTGGATAGCCGAAAAACCTATTTTTGAAAAAATACCCGACAGATTATCACCCGATTTGACGGTATAATCTGCCACATTAAGCGAATCAACACAAATACCGAACAGATAGGTACATGTATCCGGAACCGAATAATTATCCTGTTCCGGTTCAGGCGTACCCTGCCTGCAAGAAGTACCCAAAAAACACAGGAGGCACACACAGCAGACAAGCGCAGATAGCCGATAATATGTTTGTTTAATTATCATTTGAAATCATCGGTATCTACTTTCTTTCAGGGTTTTATTACGATTGCTTCTCGTTCGGTTACGTTTAATGTCATATTATATTAATTCCTTCCTGTTCTACATTTTTATAAAACGGAGTAATTTTTCTTTTTTCCCAATCATTCTCAGTATATATCTTAACACTTATGTAGGTTTTATATCTAATCCCCATTTCTGCAAAAGGATAACCATAAGTATCTTCGTCATCAAATGTTTTTCTGTCTTTATTAAGCAACACAATCAAATCCCAATCCGAATCCGCCCGCGCATCGCCTCGCGCCTGCGATCCGAAAAGGATTACCTTTTCGTTGGGTAATATCCGACGCTTTAACGCTTGTATTGCTTTGAAAATTTCCTGATTCATAGATGACAAGTATGTATTCAAGTCACAAAGATATACAAAACGAATGAAAAAACAAAAACAGGTAAAGAAAATCAGACCGATTAAATTCAGTATAATATGTATGATGTTATTACAAATAAAGTCTTTATTTGAATTTTACAATCATGACGACAGGATTATCTTCTTCATCAAGCGTCGCAACCAATTTTTCCAACTCTCCTTTTAATTTCTTCTCTTCGAAAGCTTCTTTTAGGTTTGGTAGCTGTATCAGGCGGCTTGCAGCCATATTTTTTTGGCGGATATCGATGCCACTTGGCGACCAATCCCTGCCGGAAGGGTAATCATCGTTCACAAACTTAACATCGTTGATCTCTCCGGTATTAAATTCATACATCAAATCTACACTTTGAATTTGCTTGTTTGGGTTGTTCTGTACTGCAGCAAAATCGTACGTAATTATCTCCAATAACATGAATTTTTCGGTGGTAAGCTGAGGAGTAAATACGGTTCTTGGCTCTGACGAATGTACCGAGGGGGTTTGTACAAGCAAAGGGGTCAGTGCCTTATCCGTTGTAAGTCTGTAGATTGTATCCGACGAAATATCCGCAATCACAAAATCGCTGCCAAAAAATTTGTTATTGGTACCGGAAATCTGAATCACTTGTGTTAGCTGTTGTCCGGTTGCGTCCGTAACGCTGACATATCCTCTATTTGAATATCTTACAGGCAATCTGATATCCAGTTCGGAAACAATACTTCCGTCTTTCTTGGACATAAACAAATACGGTTTTTCGCGGTATTCATGCTGCCTCAGTCCGTTTTCGTCATATACAAGCAAAGTTGTATCGTCAAAGTTGTATCCTGTAATACTTAAATCATCCGGATATTTTAGTGTTCGTTTGTATTCGCCTGATAATGAATAAACCAAAATTCTGTGCATTGAGGCAATATCAAAAACGAATATTTCCTCACTCTTTTCGTCAAATACAAAGCCCATAATGTAATTATACTCCTTATCTCCCTGCCCTCTGTGATTGAAATGACAGGCTATTGTTCCGTTTCGGTTGAACATAAATATTTCACCCTGCCTGATATCATACACAACAATGTAATTGTCTGAAATGTAAGACAATAAACTGGATTGCCCCAGTAATACATCGTCGCTTGTTTCCAATGCCACATACTCAATATCGGCAACGTCTTGAAGATGAATCTCTTTCCTGGGATATTTTTTTGAAATATCAAAGATTCCCATTTGTGATTGCCGGCTGCCTGATTGACAACCACACAAAATCACCGTTAACAACATAAAAATAATTTGCTTTTTCATAATCTTTTGCTGTTTAATAAACTACTCTTGTAATCGAAACGCAACAGGTATATTCATCATCACCGGAACAGCTACTCCCTGATGTTTTCCCGGATTCCAACGAGGCATTGCGTTAATAACGCGTTGCGCTTCGCTGTCGAGTAAGGGATCGATGCCGTTAACGATCTCTACATTTGTGATTGTTCCGTTGGAGGAAACAATAAACGAACAAAGCACGCGCCCCTCAATTCCTTTTTCCATCGCTTCGACCGGATAACGGGTATTATTCAGCATGAATTTAATTGCTTCAGTGATCCCTCCGGGAAAAGTAGGTAGTTCATCGACGCTCTGAAACACCTTGCCTATATTTTCATAAAAAATGGTTTCATTATTATGTTCATTCATCCTGTTTCCGGACAAAATGGTTGAATCATTGATAGCGCCGATATGATTGGCGGCCAAGAATAGAAAAATCAACGGTAAGAAAATGGTATAAACAATCAGTTTGCCGGCGGAAGATGGCTTGGTATGAAGCATAATGATTCGTTCTTTCAATGACGATGTGTTAAATTGATTGACAATGAATATGTTGGAAGGGACGTTGGCTAACCGGAGTAAATTGAATTGATAACTTCGGGAATCAATACCGCTTCCGATTACCCGATTGTCAACCAAAAACTCAAGGTTGCGATGTATTTCATTTTTAAGCATCCAGGCTAACGGGTTGAACCAGCAAAGCACACAGGTCAGTTCCGCAAGGAGTATATCAATCGAATGATATTGACGGACATGCACAAGTTCGTGGGAAAGTATCTCACGCATTTCAACAGATGTACAGCTATTCGGATTAATAAAAATAAGGTTGAAAAAAGAAAATGGATTGGATTGGTCTTTCAAACAATATACTTTTGTCCCGTTTATTTCGATTGGATTACAACAGAGGCGAAGCCTGATGATCCCGGCTATCCGAATCATCATCCTGATCAAATAAAAACCTGCAATCACGGCATACAATCCCAAAACAATTATTTCAAAAGAAATGGATTTGACGCCAATTGAAGTTGAGTATGAAGCGTTGATAAAATCAGGCAAATATTGAATGGATGTGGCGGCTACTTCTTGTAAAACAGGGTTCAGCTTAAGCCAATGCGAAATATCAAACAACGGATAGATGCCCGAAACGAACCATATCGCCGATAATACAAACCGGTGTAAAGTAAAAAAGGTATCTCTCCGGCAGCATATCCGGTAAACAAGGTAAAAAACGGCAATAGCTAAGTTTACCTTTAACAAGTAAATAAGGATTTCCATCGTGCCGTTTTTTTATTTATTGTGCCGGATAATCCCGATGATTTCATCTAATTCGTCGGCAGAGATTTTTTCTTCCCTGACAAAAAAAGAGACCATTTCCTTGTACGAATTTTGAAAATAATTACGGATAAACCCTGACATAAATTTTCGTTTATATCCGGTTTCATCAATAAGCGGAGTGCATAGATTGGTTGTCCCGATACGACGAAGTTTGATATACTTTTTCTGCTCCAGATTTTTAATGATAGAGGCAAATGTAGTGTAAGGCATCGGATTGTCTTTTAATTTGTAATAATCCCGAATCGTCCCCTCGCCTTTTTGCCATACAAGCAGCATGACGTCTTCTTCCTGATGTGTTAATTTTTCCATATTTTATTCATTCATTTACTAATTTGTCGCAAATATACGAATTATTCGTATTATTAAACAAAAAAAATACTTAATAAATGTTAATTTTTCAAAAAAGAAGAAGAATGTATCTTTCTTCTATTTTTTTTAAAATTTATTGGTCTGTGTATATGTCACGACTTTTATGTACATTTGTCGAAAAAAGAACAATAGATTACAAAATATAACTATATAAAAAATGCAAAAATGAAAACGAATTATTTTATCCAGTCGATTTGCCTTAGTATCTTGTTATTCAATTCTTGTAAAACAGTAAATACCTATACGGTTGCAGATTTGCACGGAAAATGGACAATTATAGCTGTGAAAAATGAACCGGTTCAATCGGCAATCACTCCTTTTTTTGAATTTGATATGTCGGCAAAAAGAGTGCACGGAAATACAGGATGTAATACATTTAGCTCCGCTTTTGAAACCGATGCCAAAGACAAAACTGCTATCAGGTTTGTGGCGCCTGTTTCAACCATGATGGCTTGTATCAATATGGATACCGAATCCCAAATATTACAGATTATTCCCGATATTGCCTACGTAAAAAAAAGCGAAACACCCAACCGAATATCCCTTGTCGATAAATCCGGAAATACATTACTTTTGATGGAAAAGTAATAAAAAAAGCGCTTACCTTGTATCTATATCCGTAAAATCATTATTTTTGCAACTTAATTTTACAAAACTACGGATACAAAGATGAAAAAACTGAATCTGACAACCGGTTTGCTATGGGGAGTTGTTTTGATAAACGCCTTATTATTTGAAAGTTGTGGAGGAGAAAAAGGACGCAGTGAAGCAAGAAGTCCGGATCGCTACCAGGTGGAAACCGTGAGACGGGCGGACGCTACGGTCTATACCGTATTCCCTGTGCAAATCCAAAGTGAGAATGATATCGAGATT
>Ga0082212_10003226_pt1 | contig 23246 bp, 19 predicted proteins | sample TergutNt197P3_FD_71548 | JGI IMG/M metagenome (GOLD analysis project Ga0082212, IMG submission 71548) | Neocapritermes taracua P3 segment gut microbial communities from Petit-Saut dam, French Guiana - Nt197 P3 | ecosystem: Host-associated > Arthropoda: Insects > Digestive system > Gut ...
GCTGTCATGGGCGAAAACCTTGTGATGAACATGGAAAGTAAAGGTTTTACGGTGGCGGTATACAACAGGACGGTCGAGAAGGTAACGAATTTTCTGGAAAGCCGCGGGCAGGGCAAAAACATCATTGGCGCCGCATCGGTCCGGGAGCTGATAAACAGCTTAAAATCCCCCCGAAAGGTCATGCTGATGGTGAAATCGGGAAAAGCGGTGGATGACTTCATCGAGCAACTCATACCGTATCTTGAAAAGGGCGATATCATCATAGACGGCGGCAATTCTCATTTTCCGGACACCATACGCCGTACCAAATACGTTGAGGACCATGGGCTCCTCTATATCGGTACCGGCGTGTCCGGCGGCGAGGAGGGGGCGCTGAAAGGGCCGAGTATCATGCCGGGAGGTTCGCCTGCAGCCTGGCCGCACGTCAAGGATCTGTTTCAGTCCATCTCGGCGCATGTGGGAAAGGATCCCTGTTGCGATTGGGTGGGGCCCAACGGCGCGGGGCACTTTGTTAAAATGATCCACAATGGGATTGAATACGGCGATATGCAGCTGATATGTGAAGCGTATTTTCTCATGAAGCATTACCTGGGCATGGACGCGCAGGCCATGGCCGAAGTCTTCAAGGAGTGGAACCGGGGGGAACTCGACAGCTATCTGATAGAAATTACGCGGGACATCATCGCTTACCAGGATGCTGGCGGCGCCAATGTTCTGGAACTGATTTTGGACACCGCCGGACAAAAAGGCACAGGAAAGTGGACGTCCATAGCCTCTTTGGATGAAGGCGTTCCTTTGACGCTGATCGGCGAAGCGGTGTATGCGCGCTGCCTTTCGGCCATGAAGGACGAACGTATGGCGGCGGCGGCGGTGCTGACAGGCCCCGCTGTAAAATTTGTCGGCGACCAAAAACAATTTGTAAAAGACATCCGGAATGCTCTCTACGCCTCCAAGATCGTATCCTATGCCCAGGGATACGCCCTGATGAAAGCGGCGGCGGCGACATACGACTGGGATTTGAATTACGGCGGTATCGCGATGATGTGGCGCGGCGGCTGCATTATACGGTCCGTCTTTCTGGGGAAGATCAAGGAAGCTTTTGACCAAAAGCCGAATCTTGATAACCTTCTGCTGGCTCCCTTTTTTAAGCAGCAAATAGACGCGGCCCAGGAAGGCTGGAGAAGAGTGGTATCCTCGGCGGTGGTAAACGGCATACCGATACCGGCCTTTGCCTCGGCGCTGTGCTATTACGACGGTTATCGGTGCGAGAGGCTTCCGGCCAATCTCCTGCAAGCGCAGAGGGACTATTTCGGCGCGCATACCTATGAGCGTATCGACAAGCCCCGCGGGGAATTTTTCCATACGGATTGGACCGGACACGGCGGCGCGACCGCCGCCTCAACCTATACCGTATAGTGAAGGGGCTGGTATGTCATGGAGATTCCGTTTCAGGTAAATTTGCGGGGAAAGACGGCGGTTGTCACAGGAGGCGGGGGCGTCTTGTGCAGCGGTTTTGCCAAGGCATTGGCCGCATGCGGCGCCAAGGTTGCGATTCTCGATTTAAATGAGGACACGGCCCGGCGCACCGCTCAGGAAATCAGTGAGTCCGGAGGCATTGCGCTGGGGCTCGGCGCCAACGTGCTGGAAAGGGAAAGTGTGCTTTACGCAAGGGAAATCGTTAACGCGGAACTTGGTTTCTGCGATATTCTGATCAACGGCGCCGGCGGCAACCATCCGAAAGGCACAACGTCCAAGGAGTATTATTACCCGGAAGACGCGGAAAAGGAAGCCGATCTTATCACGTTTTTCAACCTGGATCCAAAGAACATTGCGTTTGTATTCAACCTGAACTTTCTGGGCACACTCATCCCGGCACAGGTTTTCGCGCGGGACATGATAGGGAAAGAAGGCGCGGTCATACTCAACGTCTCCTCTATGAACGCTTTTTCCCCTTTAACAAAAATTCCCGCGTACAGCGCCGCGAAGGCAGCCGTATCGAATTTTACGCAATGGCTCGCCGTACATTTCTCCAAAGTTGGCATACGCTGCAACGCGATCGCTCCGGGCTTTTTTGAAACCAGCCAAAACAGGGCTTTGCTGATCAATCCCGATGGTTCCCATACGGACCGATCGAAAAAAATACTGAATATGACGCCTATGGGACGCTTCGGCAGGGCGGAGGATTTGACGGGAACGCTGCTTTGGCTCGTGAGCGCCAGCGCGTCCGGTTTTGTTAATGGGGTTGTGGTGCCGGTGGATGGTGGTTTTGCCGCGTACTCCGGCGTATAGGGTTGAACGGGGGCAAACATGTAAACGGTAGGATTCTCCTGACAAATACCACGTTTTCTATTGAAAAGTAATAATCAGCAGCGTCCCGTCCCGTACCGAAACAACGCTCTTCTCTCCGACAAACGAATTGCTGACCCCTACGGGAAACGCGTTGGTCAGCGTAGCATCCGTCAGCGGGTATCGGAGACCGCGTTCCGTAACGCCATGAACCTCTTTGTCCAGTGCGAATACGGAAATGGTTCCCCTCTCGGTAGCGTCAAACTCGATATTTCCTGAACAAATAACGGTAGCCCGGGTGTTGCGGTCAACGAGCACTCCACGGGCGCCGCGCCGCGCCAGAAACGTAATAGCCTGAATGTTTGCGATCGTGTGGTCAATACGCCCTCCCAGTCCTCCAACGATTTCAAATGCTTGATATCCTTTGCTAAGTCCGAAGCGGATGGCAAGCATCATATCCGTGTCGTCCTTCTCCTTTGGGTGCGGCAAAACCTGCGTATGCTTCGGCACGAAGCCGAGAGAATCAAAATCACCAATAATGACATGGGAAGCGATACCCGCCTTGGTAAGGCGCGCGTATCCTCCATCCGCAGCGATGACCAGATCGTCAGCTTTCGGCGCAATGCGGATGCCGCCCTCCTCCGGCGACGCGCCGGCAATGAAGCAGGTGGCGCTCATGGCGGTCTCTCCCTTCTGCCGTAAATTTTCTCCGGCGCCGCAACCGACAAGGCCGGTACGCCAGGCATACCAAAGTACGCCCATCCCTTTCCCGAGCTTATTCTACCCCATCGCCGCCCTTCCCGCAAGGCGCTCCCCCGCATTCCATCTTTTTCAATTTAGGCATCAGCATTTTATCATTTGGCATTTCACCGATGGGTGTCTTATTGTACTATAACTTCAAATATCTGAAATCAAGCCGGAAGGGCGCCGTGTGATGAACGAAAACATCCTGGAGATCACCCACATCACGAAAATATTTCCGGGGGTCAAAGCCCTGGACGACGTGCGCTTCACACTGCGCCGCGGGGAAATTCACGCGTTAATGGGGGAAAACGGCGCGGGGAAATCCACGTTCATAAAGGTACTGACCGGCGTGCACCTGCCCGACGGCGGCGAAATCCTCATGGACGGGAAGCCCGTACACATGTCAAGCCCTCTTGTGGCGCAAAACCATGGTATCGCCGCCATCTACCAACACTTAGCCGCCTATCCGGACCTATCCGTCGCTGAAAATATCTTCATGGGCCACGAGCAGCTTACCCGCCCGTTCAATCGCATCAACTGGAAAAAAACAAACGCCGCCGCAAGGGATATGCTCCGCTCCCTCGGCTCGGACATCAGCCCCACGGAGCGGATGGGCGTGCTGTCCGTGGCGCAGCAGCAACTCGTAGAAATCGTTAAAGCATTGACGCAAAACGCACGCGTGCTCATCATGGACGAGCCGACGGCAGCGCTGTCCCGGCGAGAAAGCGAGGAGCTTTACGAGATCGTACGCAAACTGCGCGACCAGGGCACATCGATCATTCTGATTTCCCATCGGTTTGAGGATATGTACAAGCTGGCGGACCGGGTGACGGTGCTGCGCGACGCGAAATACATCGGCACATGGCCCGTAAGCGACGTTTCCAGCGCGCAGCTCGTACAGCACATGGTGGGCCGGAGCATCGACCAGTTTTTTCCGGCAAAGACCACGCCTGTAGGCGAGGAGTTGCTGCGCGTGGAGGGGCTTTCGCGCACAGGGTATTTCGCGGATGTGAGCTTCACGCTTCACGCCGGGGAAATTTTGGCGCTGACAGGGCTCGTGGGCGCGGGGCGAACGGAAGTGCTGGAGGCGCTTTGCGGCGTCACGAAGCTGAGTGAAGGCAAGGTGTCCGTCCGCGGCAAGCCCGTTGCCATCCAGAGCCCTAACAGGGCGAAATCCCTCGGTATCGGCCTGTTACCAGAGGATCGGCAGAAGCAGGGCCTGCTGTTGCCGTGGTCTATCGAGCAAAACATAACATTGCCCTCACTGCACCGATTTTTACGCGGTCCCTTTGTAACGCGCAAACATGAAACCACGGAAGCCGACCGGCTAAAACAACTGCTGGACATTAAGGCATCGTCGGTGGCAGACACGGCGGCGTCGCTGTCCGGCGGTAACCAGCAAAAGGTCGTCGTCGCCAAACTTCTGTCATCAAAAACGATGATTTTGATCATGGACGAGCCAACGAAAGGCGTAGATGTGGGTAGCAAGGCGCAGATTTACCAAATCATGTGCGACCTGGCCAGCCAGGGGTTCGGCATCCTGATGGTCTCCTCAGAACTGCCGGAAGTCGTCAGTATGGCAGACAGGGTCATCATCATGCGCGAGGGCAGGGTATCCGCCATCATTCCACGCGATCAGGCGACGCAGGAGAACGTGCTGACGGCAGCCATGCCGCTGGAAAAACGCGCATAAGAAAAGGCGCCGCCTCCTCACCTCTTTGTTATCCATCATGACTGAAAAAGGAGCCAGCTATGCAGGCAAACAAGGAACGTCCGCCGCTTTACACTTTCCTCATCAAATATCGCGAGATTGGGCTCCTGCTCATCGTGGCGCTGCTCGTCACGGCTGTGGGGCTGCGCAATCCTCAATTCGCAAGGCCGGGCAACCTGATGTTCATCGTGGAGGACACAGCCACACTGGCAATTCTGGCGGCGGGTATGCTATGCGTGCTGCTTGTAGGGTCCATTGACATATCGGTTTCGGCAATCATGGCGCTGTCAGGCATCGTAACCGGCGTAATCATGCGAGGATTCCTGGCGAATGTAGAGGTCCCAACCCTTGTGGAGGGAGTGGAGAAACTCGTTACAGTACGCGAAAGCCTGCCGCTTGGCGTGCTGATCCTGATCGGCGTCAGCGTGGGCGCGCTCTTGGGCGCGGTCAACGGCTCACTGATCGCCTACGGCAAAGTGCTGCCCATCGTAACAACATTGGGCATGCAGTACATCGTATATGGCATTTCCCACATCGTCAGCAATAACACGGCCGTATATCGCAAGGATATGAGCGATCTATTCGTACAGTTCACCCGGTCTGCGCTGCTGGGCGTTAACAACAAAATCTGGATCATGCTGGCAGTCTACGTCCTGCTGTTTCTGTTTATCACATACATGCGTCGGGGCAGGCACCTATACGCCGTAGGGTCCAACCGGGAGGCGGCGGAGATGCGCGGCATTCCGGTCGGCAATACCATCCTGATGGCACATGTAATCATGGGCGCTCTGGCCGGGTTGGCGGGGCTTCTGTACGCTTCGCACGATACGAAGATTACCCAGGACATGGCTATGGGTTATGAACTGTATGTCATAGCCGCCTGCGTGATCGGCGGCGTTGCCGTCTCCGGCGGGGCGGGCAAGATACAGGGCGTACTGCTTGGCGCACTAACGATCGGCGTCATCAACAACGGCCTGACGATGCTGCGCCTGACCGGCACCTCCGAGTTTTGGAAGAAGGCCATCCAGGGATCCCTGATCCTGATCGCGGTTGTCTTCAACGTGGTGCTGCAGCGGGTGATGACCCGACAGAACCTGCGAAGGAGGCATATCTGATGGACCAGGCAAAGCGCGGATTGCGTCTGTTTCTTCATTGGGAATGGATGCTCGTTGCCCTGACTCTGCTTGTTTATCTGTTTTTCAACTGGCAGGTTCCAACGAATTACACGCTGCCCAAGCTCTTGAACCAGACGCGTGTTTACATGGTCGATGTGGGATTTATGGCGTTGGGCATGATGCTGATTCTGATCCTCGGCGATATCGACATCTCCGTGGCGTCCACGGCGGCGCTGTCCTGCACGGTGATGGGCGTTCTTTACAACGGGGGTGAAGGAATACCATTCGCCGCCGCGCTGCTGGCGGCCCTGGTGATCGGCGCGCTTTGCGGGCTGGTCAACGGCTTGCTGGTAACGAGGTTTCAGGAACTCTTTCCGATGATCATCACCCTATCCACAGCAACGTTGTACCGGGGCATTGCGTACATCATCCTGAAGGATCAGGCTACAGGCGGATTTCCGGAGTGGTTCAATATGGGCCTGGGATACGGTTCTTTCAATGTATTCGGCGCGCAGGTCCCGATAATGCTGCCGTGCTACCTGGCGGTTATCCCTTTCTTTTACTTGTGGATTCACAGAACCGCGTACGGCCGCCGTATTTTTGCCACAGGCACAAACATAACGGCCAGCCGCTATTCAGGTTTGCGTACCGGCCGTATCAAGCTTGCCATGTTTATGATCAACGGGATTCTTGCCGCGGTGGGAGGAATTTTCCTGACGGCTCGCATCGGCTCGGTCAAGTATACAATTGCCACGGGGTATGAGATGCAGGCTATCGCTATCGCGGTGCTGGGCGGAGCGTCCACGGCCGGGGGCAAGGGCAGCGTGCTGGGCGTGCTGCTTGCGCTGGCGCTGATGACTTGTCTGAAAAACGGCCTGATGCTGATGTTCAACGACGCTTTCATCCTCAACCTTGCCATCGGCGTGCTGCTTATAGTCATCGTCCTGGTACCGGGGTTGATCGGCATGCTGCGGCAGGCTCAAAACGTCCACAAGCAAAGGATGGACGCGGGCAAATAACCAAACCGGCGGTCCCCTATGGCGCCTATGAAGCAATAAAACAGTCCTGTAAAAAAGGAGGTGCGCACCATGAACCGTTTGCCCGCCATTCCGGAAAGCGAATACCCAAAACGCTGGGAACAGGTGCGCGCCATGATGGACAGGGAAGAACTGGACCTGCTGCTTCTCTACTCGGACGACCGCGCCACGTTTGGCTCTGCGCACGCGCGCTGGCTGGCAGGTTTCATGACGCACTTTGAACCTACGTGCATCCTGTTCGTTAAAGCGGCGGACGAGCCGATAATGCTGGTCGGTCCTGAAACGCCCGGATACGCACGCATCCATAGCAGGATCAAAGACATCCGGGTGCTGCGGGAACTGACCCATCCGGATGAAGATTATCCTTATACCACAATTGAGCCTTTGGGGAAAATCGTAGCGTCGCTGACGGACGCCTCGTCGATTAAGCGGCTGGGCATCGCGGGACGTTCTCTGATCCCTTACGATCTGTTTCGGTCGTTTATGGACGCGCTGCCGGGCCAGTGGGTGTCCGCGGACGAACCCATGGGTGAAATGCGGCAAATCAAAACGGAAGCGGAGATCCGCGTAATCCGGTATGCCTACCAAATTGCCGAGGCCGGACTGGAAGCCGCGCTTGAGGTGATTGCGCCCGGCGCGTCCGAACGGCGCGTAGCCGCCGCCGCGGAGTACGCCATGCGTTCCATGGGGGCAGAGTGCTATGGCATTGATACAATGGTCGCGTCCGGTGTAAACAGCAGTCCCATCATAGCCAGAACCACAATGCGTGAAATCGGGAAAGACGACTTGGTACTGCTCACCTTCGCGCCCCGCTATGAGGGGTATCATGCCGCCATCGGGCTGCCTGTGCTGGTGGGGAATCCCTGTGATGAAGCCAGGCGCGCCGCAGAAGCCGCCATCCGGGCGCAGAAAGCGTGCGCCGCGATGCTAAAAGCCGGGCAAACCTGCGCGGCTGAGGGCGAAGCCCGCCGTATCATGCAGGAGGCGGGATTTGGCGGCAACTTTCTGTACTCGGGCATCCACAGCGTGGGTGTGATTGAGTTTGAGCCGCCCATCTTCGGGCCGTCCAGCAATGCGGTTATGCGGCAAGACATGGTGCTGTCCGTTGACATACCGGTATTCGACGGCCCGTGGGGCGGCCTCAGGTTGGAGGATGGCTATCTCATTGAGAAACATTCCGCCCGGCGGCTGACCCGATTCGACTATGCGCCCCATCGCTAGCCTAACCGGCGATATTATGATTTCAAGCGGCGCACAGCGCTTGCTGAAATAAAACAAATGAAGGAGGCATTCATTCATGCGCAAAATTCTATCTGTAGTTCTGGTGCTGATGCTCGCTCTGTGCGTGTTCCCTTCCCTGGCGGGAGCCGCCACAATGGGCGTCGTGTACAAACAGACGGGCAACCCCTTCTTCGACGCCGCGGTCCGTGGCTTTGAGGAAGCGCAGGCGGAACTGGGCTTCGAATTGACGCACAACGGCCCTGCAGACTCCTCCAACGAAGGCCAGATCCAAATCATTGAAGGCTTCATACAGCAGGGTGTCGACGCGATTGCCGTGTCGGCCAACGATGCGTCCGGCCTCGTTAATGTGCTGAAGTCGGCGATGGATCAGGGCATCAAAGTCATCTCCTGGGACTCCAAGGTGAATGCCGAAGGCCGCATGCTGAATCTTGACCCGTCCGTCGCCGAGAACATCGGCAGGGTGCAGGTCGAAGAGATCTCCAAGCAGATCGGCGGAGCAGGCCAGATCGCCATCTTGTCCGCAGGCGCCACGATGGACAACCAGAACACCTGGATCGAGTATATGAAAAAAGAACTCGAGAAGGATGAGTACAAGGACATCGAACTGGTGACAACCGTGTACGGCGACGACCTGACCGATAAATCCTACCAAGAGATGCAGGGCCTCATCAACTCCTATCCGGATCTGAAGGGCGTTATCTCCCCCACAACGGTGGGCGTGGCCGCGGCCGCGGTATGCATCCAGGATAACGGACTGACCGGCCAGATCAAGCTGACGGGTCTGGGCCTGCCATCCGAGATGGCGGACTACATCAGCGCCGGTGTGTGCGAAGGCATGTATCTGTGGAACCCCATTGACCTGGGCTACTGCGCGGCATACGCTACCATGGCGCTGGTGAACGGCGATATCGAGGGCAAAGTGGGCGAAACGTTTGATGCAGGCCGGCTTGGCGCGCAGGAAATCTTCGACGCGGGCGACGGCGGCGTGTTCTCCATCGTTGGCGATCCCTTCTGCTTCACAGCGGATAACATTGACTTCTGGAAAGACGTTTATTAAGCAAGTGATGCTGATCGGCGAAAAAGGCAGTTTCTGACCAATGGCAACGCACCCGCCTGGCAGTAGCCAGGCGGGTGTGAAATTTAAGCGGCAAAACGGCTTGAACATGCCCTGCCGAGGATCGAACAATCGTAGGCGTCAAAAACGCCTGTTCTTCTTTGCAAACCCAGTATAACGTAGTATAATTTCTTCGTTCCATTTCGAAAGGAAACCAATATGGCCACAAGGTCCTCGGCGCTCAAAAACAAACTGTTCATCACATACGCGGCGATCATCACGTTTGTCGTATTCCTTTTTACGGTATTCCTGGTGACGGGTACCGCCACGCAGAACCGGCAGACAGAACTCTACCATCAGCAGGAAATATACCGTAACAGTTTGGTGGAGATCGAATCCATCCTCTGGCAGATGGACCGCCTGGCCATGCAGATTGTCTCCGACAACGAGATCCTGAACATCTTCATCGCGCTGGGCGCGGAGGAAAAAGAAGGCAATTACTTTGCCACAAACCTGATTGACTTCATCCGTATCAGCAGCCTGTTATCCGGTATTAACGGCACGGACAACTACGCGGCCCGAATTTGTGTTTATAACCGCGGCGGCGACTATGTCAGCGCAGGCACGCTGTATGAGACGCCCCAGCGGATCGATCAGGCGCTCCTGGACACGGACGCCTATGACAGAACGGTGGAGCGCATTCAGCATGGCGGTCAAAACCGGCTGGTCTCCGGCTTCGACCCTGACCGCTGGTCCAGCAATCCCGGCGTCCGGCTGCTGTCCCTCAAGCGCGCGCTCACATCGTTCAGCGGCACAGTACACGGACTTGTGGACGTGCAGATCACCATCGACGCCCTATCCCGCCTAGGGTTCTGGGGTCTTTCCGAGGCGGCTGAACCGCTATCTCAAGAATACCTGCTCACAGGTCCGGATGGAGCCATGGTCTATCCACTCGCGGCGCGGGATGACCTGAAGCCGGCATTGGAGAGGATATATACCGCCGTCCATGCGGGCGGGGAAGCTCCTGAAGGTTTTTTTTCATTCCGGGAGCGAATCGGCGGGGATGAATGCATTCTACTGGCATCGAAGGTCAACCTATCCGATTGGCTGTTTGTCCGTATCCTGCCGATTGGTTCCCTTACGGCGCCATACGTGAGCAGCTATCTGATGATGGGGTTCGTCAGCCTCATCCTGCTTCTGCTTTTGATCGTGGTCGTCTATTATGCGTCATCCAGGATTGCGCGGCCGCTCCGAGACCTTGCAACTTCGCTGACGAATGTGAACTTGAATAATATGCGCACAGCAATTGGCGAGACTCAAACGGAATACTCCACTGAGGAGCTGGCTGCTCTGAGCAGCGCCTACCGCACGATGCTCTCCCGTTTGGACAGGTCGATTGCCATGGAAATCCAGGCTCATCTGCGCGCGCTACAGTCCCAAATGAACCCCCACTTCCTCTATAACATGCTCTCCGTCATCATTGAGTCCAGCGAAGAGGAAGGCTGTACGCGTACGGTATCGATGTGCATGAAGCTGTCGCTCATGCTGCGTTACATCGCGGATTACAACGGCGATAGCGCATCCCTTGCCGACGAGGTCGCCCATGCGCGCAATTACCTGGATTTAATGAAGGAGCGATATGAGGAACACTTCCTCTATACAATCGAGACGGAGGAGGGAATTGACCGAATCATCGTGCCGAAGATGATCCTGCAGCCATTAACCGAAAATTGCTTTACCCACGGGTTTAAGGACAGACGTCCCCCCTGGCAGATCCGTATTACGGTTCGTATCGTTGGCGCGCGCTGGGTTTTATATGTATACGATAACGGGATAGGTATCACAGAGGATACGATCCAAGCCATTCACGACCGTGTGGCCGCGTATCGCGTGGATATGGCGACGAGCTATCAGCAGCTGCGCCTGGGCGGTATGGGCCTTGTAAACACGCTGATCAGGCTGTCGCTCTATGAAAACGAGGAGATTTCCTTTGCCATCGAAAACCACCCGGAGGGGGGCACAGTCGTCACGATAGGAGGGAGCTTGCATGATCCGCGTGCTGATCTCGGAGGATGAGCCGCCGACCGCGCGGCGCTTGAAACGCCTGATCGAAACGACAGATCCGGATTTTTCAGTGGTCGCAATGGCGATGGACGGGGAGCAAGCGCTGATGTTGCTGAAAAAAATGCCGGTAGATATCGTATTTACCGACATCCGCATGCCGATCATGGACGGCTTGCGGCTGATGGACGAAATCAACAAGGCGTATCCGGATATCGTGGTTGTGGTCGTGTCGGGCTATCAGGACTTTTCGTACGTATCACACGCAATCCGAACGCGCGTTGTGGACTATCTGCTAAAGCCCGTACCTCAGGAGGCTATGGAACAACTCCTCGTCCGTCTGAAAGCGGCCTACGCCCTGCGGCGACATGAACGGATGACGCGGCGTCTATCCGCACAAATCAACCGGGCGTCGCCAACCCTATCTTCAAACGCCGACGGAGACGGCGCGGATGACGAGAACGACGCGCTGCTGGGCGTCTGCTTGTTTTGTGCCGGAGCGCTTCCTTTGAGCGAGGATGTAGAGATGTACCCCGGCGTGGCGGTGTGGACGGACGTTTCGCTGGAGCAATGGGCCCTGGAGGCGTCCGCCGGAGCAGAGCCTTTCACATGGGCTTTTATGGGAAATACACCCGTGGAGCGCATTGTTATTTACCGTTCGGACAACAGTGAACCGGAACGCTTGGCCCGCGGGATGTATACGCGATTGAACGAAGCCGCGAAAGCGCCCGTAAGCTGCGTGTGCCTGAAGGAGCCTGTTGCGCTGGCGCAAATCGGAGGTGTACTGCGGCGGCTCCGTGCGTGGTTGCGGCATACGATCCGCATCGGGCAGCCGGTTTTTCTCGCCGTGCTGCCGGGAGATGCGGTTCCGGCTGCGCCGGCGCCCATAGGCGATCGGGACATGGCGTCCCAGATCGCTGATTTGCTCTGTGGTGAATCAGCCGGCCGCAAGGATGGCAGCCGTGTATTCGAACGCGCGGCAGCGGAAGGATGGACGCAAGAGCAGGTGCACAGACTGCTGATGGAAGCCGTTTCCCTGATTGAAGCCGGCCGGCTGAACCGGGAGGAGGCTGCGCAGTACCGTGAGGTACTGACGGACCTGGTTTGCTCGGCGCTATCGATCAAGGAACTTGTAAGCGGCGTCCTCTCCCTGCAGCCGGCGGGCGACAGGTCGAGCACGGCGTTGACTGAGCGGCAGACCATACTTAGGAACATTGAGCAGTACCTGCACGATAACTACCATCTTCATGTGAATAACCAGACACTGGCCTCGGCATTCGGGTATGTGCCCAGCTATATCAGCATGCTGTTCCGGCAGGCGTACGGGGTGTCGCCCGGGGAGTATCTTACGCAGATCCGCCTGAAACAGGCGAAACGGTTGATATATGGCCACCCGGACATGCTGATCCGCGAGGTGGCGGAACGTGTGGGTTTTAAAAATCAACATCACTTTTCACGAACATTCAAGAAAAAGGTGGGTGTTTGGCCTACGCACTATGTAACGGAGAGGAGTGAATCCACCGAATGAAAAAGTGTATGATCGCCTCATGCTATACCGTCATTCCGGCGCTTTGCCTGTTTTTAGGAGGTTGCGCCGCGGGCCGGCCGGAACCCGCGCCCGACTTGCCGGTTGAATCTGCCGAAAGAACATATGCCATCGTCGTTAAAAACACAGAGAACCCGTACATGTCAGTCATGTACGGCGGTTTTCAGCGGGCCTGCGCTTCACTGGGGGCTCAAGCTGTGCTGACCGGACCGGGGGCAAACGGAGAACCCACACAGGCGGAGATCCTGGAAACATTGATCGCCGAGGAAGTGGATGCAATTGCAGTGGCGGCTAACGATATGGAAGAAGTATCGACTATGCTCCTCCGCGCGATGGAGGCCGGCATTCCCATCGTATCGCTGGATTCGATGGTGAACCCCGATGAACGGAATGTTCATATCCAACAAGCGTCGCCGGAGATGATCGGCCGCGTGCTCATCCAGGCAGCCGCACTTATCATGGATAACAACGGCTCTTTTGCGATCCTGACGACAACTGAAACAATGCCAAACCAAGCCAGCTGGCTGCGCTGGATGCACCGCGAACTCAGCGAGTACCCGGAGAAGTACCATGGAATGACGCTTGTGGAGACAGCCTACGGGATGGATGAGCACGGATCTTCTGCTGAAGCAACGCGGCGCCTTCTTCGGGATCATCCCGACCTAAGCCTGATCATCTCGCCTACGACTGTCGGTATGCAAGCCGCGGCGGGGATCATTCGCGAAATGAATGCCGCAACGCGCATCACGGGGCTGGGCCTGCCCTCGGAGATGGAGCCTTTCATCGTGGAGGGGATATGCCCATGGATGTATCTATGGAATCCGTCAGAACTCGGATATCTGGCCGCATACGCAGCGGACGCGCTGGTGGACGGGTTGATGACAGGCGCTGTAGACGAGATTCTTCATGCCGGAGAGTTGGGAGAAAAGATTGTGACGGAAAGCGAGGAAGGTGGCACTGAGATCGTCCTCGGCCACCCCAAGGTGTTTGATCTGACAAACATCGCAGTTTGGGGAGACTTGTTTTGATACTCACCAAGGATAAAGAGGAGGAGAACCCATGAACATCACGCGTAAACCTTATGGAACCCTTCCCGACGGCCGGGCTGTAACGGAGTATACCCTGCAAAACAGTTCCGGGGCAAGCTGCTCCATCCTGGACTACGGCGGAACCATCACGCGGATCCTGGTGCCTGACCGGGATGGTAGGCTGGGGGACGTGAACCTGGGCTTTGATGACGTGGCTCCTTATGAGCGGGACGAGGCCGGCTGTATGGGGGCTGTTATCGGCCGCTACGGCAACCGGATCGGCGGGGCGAGGTTCACCCTGGAAGGCCGCGAGTACCTGCTGGCAAAGAACAATGGAGAGAACAATTTACACGGCGGACCACAAGGCTTCAACCAGCGGCTGTGGCGGGCTGAGCCCGGCGAGAAGGACGGAGCGCCGGCGTTAACGCTTACCCTGCTGAGCCCGGATGGGGACATGGGCTTCCCGGGGGCCCTCACCGTGGAAGCGACCTATACCTTTGACGAGGAAAACGCCCTGGGCATTACCTACCTGGCTCATACGGACAAAACCACCCTATGCAACCTGACCAATCACGCCTACTTTAACCTGGACGGTCACGAAACGGGGACGGTGGATGGGCTGGAGCTGCAAATTTTCGCCGACGGCGTCCATGAGGTGGGAAAGGACCTCATCCCCACCGGCAGGGTGCTGCGGCCTGAAGATACGGTATACGGTTTTGAGAGGCCCACACGTCTGGGGGGGGTATTGGCCCTGACGGACAGCGACCCGGCCCTCCGTAACGCGGGCGGCGTGGATTTCAACTACCGCTTGGGGCGGGACCGAGAAACAAAGGTCTGCGCAATTCTATATTCACCGGCCACAGGGCGGGAAATGCGTACTGAAACCGATCAACCCGGCGTGCAGCTATATACCGGGCAGCATTTAAATTACACTGGCAAGGACGGGGTTCGATACGGGCGTTTTGCCGGACTGTGCCTGGAGACCCAGCATTACCCGGACAGCCCCCACCAGCCCCATTTTCCCTCCGTGGTGCTTCGCCCCCAGGAGGCGTATTTCAGCCGCACAGTATATCGCTTCGGCATCAGGGATTAAGTTCATTCAAGTATACGCCGGCTATTGAAAGGAAAGGTGACCCCCATGACGGACATGACCAGAGCCGCTGCCTGGGCGCTGCTTACGGAATTCAATCAGGACGAGTTTCACCTGCGCCACGGGCGGATTATGGAAGGCGTGATGCGTTGGTACGCCAACAAGCTGGGATATGGGGCCGAGGCGGATTTTTGGGCGGTTGTCGGCTTGCTGCATGACCTGGACTTTGAACGCTACCCGGATCAACACTGCATTAAGGCGCAGGATCTGCTGCGTGAGCGCGGCGCGGACGAAAGGTTGATTCACGCGGTGGCCAGCCACTGTTATGGCTTGACTGTGGACATCGCGCCGGAGCACGAGATGGAAAAAGTGCTCTTCGCCGCCGACGAACTCACGGGGTTGATCGGCGCGGTGGCTATTATGCGGCCGTCCGGCAGTTTGGATGACCTGGAAGCGCGCTCTGTGAAAAAGAAGTACAAAACCAGGTCCTTCGCCGCGGGCTGCTCGCGGGAGGTTATAGATCGCGGTGCGGAGATGCTTGGGTGGACGCTGGATGAGTTGATTGAGCAAACCATACAGGCGATGCGTTCTTTCTTCCCTATCGCCGCCTGCCCAGCAGACGGCTGACACCCAGCAGGCTAAAAATCCAGCCCAGCGGGCCGCAGCCGCAGCCCATGACTCTGCGCCCTCTATGGGCGGCCTTGCTTCCACCGAACACAAGCCATATTAAAATTGCCAGCACCACCAGCCCGCCGAAAGACAGCCCTTCGTTCTCCCGCGCTTTTTTTCGGGCATTGTTTTCATATTCTCTATCGGCGAAGCGGTTAATGGCCTTATTCAAAACATCGGGAATAAAGGAAGGAACGCGATCCGGGACCTCCGGAGCCTTTGGAATCTCCGGTACCGTATCCGCCAAGGCAGGCGCAGCGGGTATGGGAGTGGGTTCCATATCCTCCTGATAGGCCGTAAAAAGCCTTTGGGAATCCATGTCCACAGAGAACTGCTTTTCCAGCAACCGCCCAAAGGCTGCAAAGAACCTGCCAAAAGCATCTCCATATTGCTGTTCCTCCAGCAATCTCCCAAACTCGGTTGTACCGAGTAAAACATGCAAATTATGGTCGCTGACGGCTTTTTTAAACCCTTCGCCGGAAGCCGTGGCAAAGCTGTCCTCTCCTACTGCGGCCAGCAGCAAAAAACCGTTCTCACCCATTTCCCAATGGCGAAACAACCGGTTGGCGTAATCCTGAACGGCCAGCCCATCCAAAAAATGAACTGCGGCGACTTGCACTTTCACGCCGGCGCGGGTGTGCGCCAGGGCGGCAAAAGCCTCCATCTCTTTTCGCATCGATTCGGACAGCACGCCGGCGTCGTCCGTGACAACGCCCATGTCCGTGGGGAACCGTGCCTCAGCCCAAGCGAAGGAAGGAACCAGCGCTACCAGGATCATCACCAGCGCCCATCCTAAATATTTCTTTTTCATCTCATCACACTCTCTTCCCGCGCCCTCTTGCCGCGCCGTCATATATGCGTTCGTTCTTCATCTTTTTCATACATATCATCGATATAGCTCACAGGGCTTTACACCCAGCAGCCGGGCCAGCGCACCCCCTGTTCGGGTGTCCAGCAAGGCGTTAAAATCGGCCGCCGTTTGGTTATAATGGTCAATCACAGGGCTTTCCGCCAGATACCCCATATCCGCCGCCAGCATATTCAGATACGCCTGATCCCGGGAACTTGACAAAAAGCTGGCAGATCCTTGCAATTTTTCAGCCACCTGCGCAGCCGCGGCAGTCAGGCGGTCATCCTCCCTTTTTTGGGCGGAAAGATCGTCCTTGCTGTCCCGCAGGTTCTTGGCGGCTGTTTCAAGCGCCCGCACATCCGGGTCGTCGGCTGCCAGATGCCTGCGGGCTACCATGCATAGGTTCAACCCGTCAGCACCCCGAAAGCGCAGCGCCTCCATCAGCCCGCCGTCAACCGCAAGCAGGGCCGTCACCTGCCTGCGTTCATCATTAAACCCGGTAAGGGTACCATAAATCAGACCAAAAAGAACCAGAGCGAGTGCAATGACGCAACACACGCCAATGGAGAATTTGGATTTCATGATCGGGTTTTCCTTTCTGTGGTCTTTCAATTTCGGGGTTGTCCAACCGCCTTTGGCCTGTCAGCCGCGGAGGATGTTAGTGCCGCAGTTCCAGCAGCTTCTTTTTCAGCTCGCCTTCCATCATGATCAGGCTCTTCTCCGCCTCAACGCGCTTGGCGCGCCCTTCATCCTGGATTCGCATCACTTCATTAATGGTATCAATCAGGCTTTGATTGGTTTGGGTCAGGGTCTGCAGGTCGATAATTCCGCGCTCCGCCTCCTGGGCGGTCTGTATGGTGCCCATCTTCAGCGTTTCCGCATTCTTTGTGAGCAGTTCGTTGGTCATATCCGTCACAGCCTTCTGGGCCCGCAGGGCCTCCTGGCTGTGCTGCATGCCCAGCGCCAGCACGATCTGGCTCTTCCATAGGGGCAGCGTGTTGGATAATGTGCTCTGAATACGCTCAACCAGCAGGCTGTTGTTGTTTTGCAGCAGACGGATCTGGGGAGCCATTTGCAGCGCTACCTGGCGGGTCAGCTTTAGGTCATGGAGCTTCTTTTCAAAGCGGTCGCAGGAAGTCGCCATGTCATTAGCTCGCTGGGCGTCCATGGCGTCGCCGGAGGCGGCCGCCTTATCCTTAAGTTCCTGCAGGGAGCTGGCCCGTACTTTGGCTAGCTTCTCCTCCCCCGCCACGATGTACATGGTCAGCTCCTTAAAGTACTGAGTATTCATATCGTAGAGGTGATTGAATAAACTCACGTCTTTCAGCAGCCTGACCTGATAATCCTCCAGGGAGCCCGCGATGTTGCCTACGTTTGCTTCCACCGTTTGGAATCTGGTTTTTATATCCTCCACCGACCGCTTGGCGTTCCAAAACAGCCTCTGTACCCCCTTGGGGGCTTCCGCCGAATCCCCAAAGCCTCTGATTTCATTCACAAGCTTCACCAGCATGTTCCCTACATCGCCGGTTTGATCGGTGCGGACGGTATTCAGCGCGCTGTCGCTGAAATCCGCGATCTTTTTTTGAGCTTCCGCGCCAAAAAGCAGCACATGGTCCGGGTTGTCCAGGTTGATCTGTTCCACAAACGCCTGGATGCTCCGCCTGTCTTCCGCGGTAAGCATGGAGGTGTCCATGTCCTTCAGGGTGGTTTCCACTGCCTTTGGCGCGGCGTCCATGCCTAAGGTCTGTACAGCTTCGTCCAGAATAGCCTTGTCCTTAGCCATGGACGATGTGTCCAGAGTCAACACAGGGGCAGAGTGTTCGGCAATGGGCGCGGCATTGGCAACGGGCGTTGCGCCATTGTTTTCGGTCATGGGGTATCCCTCCTAATCCTTGGGGCCTCAGGCCCCGTTTACACCGGCTTCGCTGCGGGCTGAGCCACCGGCCTCTTCGCCCGCCGCAGAGCCGCTCGCTGCATGTGCGTCCACCTGGCGGTCAATCCAAGCCGCCTGCTTGGCTTGCAAAGCCGCCCGCTGCAGCTCGCTTTCCGCCAGGCCGTCTCTTTTAAGCATCTGTTCCAGCACGTCGATATCGGTGGTCAGATCCAACACATCGTCCCGATACAGGTTGTCCAGCATCTTTTGACAACCCTGCAGCACCACGCCCAATCCCTCGTCAATCCGGCTGCGTGCTTGCTGAGAACCTTGCCCGGCCTCATTCCGCTCCCCCAGCATCCGATAGCCTTTGACCAGCTTTAGCGTAGTAGGCAGGTAGTAATCCATAAATTTACGGATCTGACCTGCCTTGGCGGGCTTGTCATAGACCGCCCGGAACACTTCCGCGGTTTGGCTTTCCAGCCGGGTTAGCTTGTCGGTAAGGGATGGCTCCTCAATGAGCTTGTTTTCATCGTGAAGTTCGGTGATCATTAACCGGCCCTTGGCCAACAGGGCATCCACCTCCGAATTGCCCGTATCCGTAGCGATGTTTTTCAGGCTGTCCGGCTGCTTTTCCTTTACGGATAAGTCCAGTCCTTCACCCATCACCTTCACCACAGCGCCGAACAGGAAGCTGAGCACAAAAGCCAGGATGTACCCGCCCAGGGTATGGGGGTGGAACACGGCGGAAAAGACCGCAAACACTGCGCCAAACGCGATAATCCCCGCGCCAAGCCCCTTGGTCCTTTTTGGATTCCTCGTCCTGCTGCTCATTGGGTACTCCTTTGCTGATATATCCCGCTGTTTTGCGGGCTTCCGGGCGCGCTTTAGTGCTATTATAGCACAGTTGCGTGGAACGGAAAAGAATACGGAGTCAAAAACCGCTGAGTGGAAGGTGAAAGTTTTATGAGAATCTGATGAGAGTAACGGGGAGCTTTACACCATGCTTCCGTTTGAATCACGCGGAGCTTTTATACGATTGTTTCTTGCCCACATGAGTAGTATGAACAGTTCGATCACATACAGCGTCCCCAAGCTGGCGTATAAGGCTGTCATACTAAAACCGTTGATCAAAAATAGTGCAAATTGATTGCCTACCAATCCTGCCGCGCCCCACGCGCTCAAAGTCAATCCCAGCACTGTGGATAATTGTTGGATACTGTAATGTTGATCCAGGATGTTCGGTAAACAGCTGAAACCACAGCCATAGAAGAAATTAACGACCCACATCATCAGCAGCGTTGCCGTCAGTTTGTCGGCGTTCAGCGCCGCCGCAAAACAAACGGCCAAGGAACTACCCGCCATGATAAAGTAGGGAATATGTTTGCGTTTTAATCTGTCTTGCATCGAAGCCATGGATAACCTGCCCGCCAAATTAAATATAGCGCTGCCGATGCAATAGAGTACGATCTCTGAGATCTGCAGGACCGGATCTACGCCAATAAAACCATAAATTTGCTTTTCCTGGCTGATTAAAGCCAAACCGCATACGACATTTAGGAAAAACAGCAACCATAACAAGACGAATTTTTTAGTGAATATAATCTCTCTGATTTTCAGCGTTTTACGAAACGAATCCTCTGTTTCTGCCGTCATTGGTTTAAAAATGAGCAAGTATGCGATGAATATGCACACGCCATAAATCCCGGCCAGCAGATAAAACACGGAATAAACCGGGACAATTCTCAGAAAATAGGCGATCATGGGCGTGGCTGCCAGCTTTGCGAGGGCGAACCCCGCTACAGACAGCCCCGCGGCAAAACCCTTGTTTTTATCCAGCCAGATCATTAGCGTTTTCACCGGAGTGATGTAGCCAAACCCCAAACCTATACCCTGTATGACACCAAAGCCCAAAATTGTAACCAGTACGCTTCTGGTTTGGATGCCGAGTCCGGTAATGATCCAGCCCAGCGTAACCATGATAAACGTCAGTAAACTGGATCGCTTTACATCCTTTTCCACGAGTTTCCCTCCGAATGCGGCGGACATCCCCAGGAAAAAGATGGCCAACGAAAAGCACCATTCCGTAACCGATTGGCTAAAACCGGTATATGCGATAATATCTTCCTTAAACATCGTCCAGCAGTACACCGACCCGATGGAGAAATTGATTAAGAGCATGGGCAGGATTCCGTTAATGTACTTGTTTTTTTGCATCAAAAAGCACTTCTTTCCAGATGACATATAGGTTTGTTTCGTATAACGCCATTTCATTGCCATGCGAGGCAAATCAAATAAGCTGATCCAAACAGGATTATACACCATCGGCGGAGGACCATCAAGATGAAAATAGTCCATATTGTGAAATGATTTGTACGATTGACATCTGACGGATCCTTACTGAAAGAGCGGCCTGCCCGCCGCGTCATAAGTCAGCGGGCGCAAAAAAGTATGCCGATTGGGATCGGAAAGGGCCGTACCTTGAAAACCGGGGTACGGGCGTGCGTGAAAAACCAGCATGTCGCCGCCCCGGGCGTCGACGGTAAAGCTGTTGTGACCGGGGCCATACAAGCCATTCACCCCGTCGGTGCCCATTACGGGATCGGAGGACTTCATCCAACTAGCCGGATTCAGCAAATCGGCGTTCTCATCGGCGGTGAGCAGTCCCATGCAGTAACGCTCATCCGTCGCGCTGGCGGAATAGGTAATAAATACCAGTCCGTTGCGCGCCAGTACCGCAGGACCTTCGTTTACAAGGAAGCCCTGGCATTCCCAGGAATATTCCGGTTTAGAAAGCAACACGGCCGGCAGCCTTAATGTCCGGGGATTCTCCATCTCAGCGATATAGAGATTCGAATTTCCGGCTATGGCAGCGTCCCGCTGCGCCCAGACCAGGTAGCGGCGCCCGCGGTGCGTGAAGGTGGTGGCGTCCAGTGAGAAGGAGGACCATCCGGTATCAACGCGGCCCATAACCGTAAACATGCCCTCCAATGGATTTGCCGCCTTGTTTTCCAACACATAGATGCGATGGTCATAACAACCGTCGGCATCGGCGTCATCCTGGGAGGCGGCGAAATATATATACCATGCGTCATCCATAAAGTGAATCTCGGGCGCCCAGATATTTCTGCTCATCGGGCCCGACCCGCGCCGCCGCCACACGGCCTTGGCCGGCGCGCTCTTCAAACCGTCGAGGGTAGCCGCGCGGCGAAGCTCAATGCGGTCAAAGGAAGGCACGGACGCGGTGAAGTAATAATAGCCGTCCCTGTGCCGGCAGACAAACGGGTCTGCGCGCTGCTCAATGAGCAACTGCGTTTGATTGTCCATCGGGTTCATCCCTTCACACTGCCGGCGGTCATGCCTGCAATGAATGATTTCTGGTTGAGCAAAAAGATGGCCATAATCGGCAGCACACTCATAACCGCGCCGCTGAGCAAAAGGTCGTAGTTATTGCCGTAGGGCGTCAGCAAGGATTGAAGACCGATAGGCAGGGTCTGCATCTCCGTGGTGCGCAGCACGATCATGGGCCAAACCATCGCGTTCCAACTGCCCATTGCCATTAGAATGGTCATGGCTCCGAAGGCTGGCAGCATCAGCGGCAGCATCACCTTAAAGTAAATGCCGTACTCGGTACAACCGTCTATGCGTGCGGCCTCCATGAGCTCAGACGGCAGGCCCAGCGTGTACTGGCGGAAAAAGAACACGCCCGTAGCGGACACCAGGAAGGGCAGCACCACACCTTCCCGTGTGTTGATCAGTCGAAAAGCGTCCATCTGCTTGTACAGCGGCAGAATCAGGATTTCCACCGGAATCATCATCACGACAAGCACCAGCATAAAGAGCAGGTTACGCCCCCAAAAACTATATTTTCCCAATGCGTATCCTACCATGGAGGAGAAAAACAGCCCGCCGCATACCTGCATCAACAGGATGAGCGCACTGTTCAGGTACCAAAGCAGGTACACGCCGTCGCGCTCGGTATACAGCAGCCTGTAGTTTGCCAAATGGTAATTATGAAAGTCGAACTTAAACTGCAGACCGTTACGCACCATCTCCTGCCCCGATTTAAAGGAGGAGAGCAGCAGGAAAAAGAACGGCGCCAAGGCAAGCGCAGCCAGGATGCCCAGCAGCAGCGTACAGAATACCGTCGATACCCGTTTGCTGGCGGTCAGGCTTTGCATCAGCGCGCCTCCTTTTTAAACGAGCCGGTCATTCCCAGCTGAAGCACGTTAACCGCAAGTACGATACCCAGAAGCACGATGCCCGCCGCGCTGGCCAGGCCAAAGTTATTGCGGTTAAAGCCCTGGCTGTAGATGTAGCCTACGATGGTGGCGCCGATATCACCGGGAGTGCGCGCGCTGTTGAACAGCGTATAGCTCTCCGCAAACATAGAAAACCCGCCATAAATGCTGATGGTCAGCACATAAATGATGGTAGGTCTGACGGAAGGCACCGTGATGTGAAAAAATTGCTGCACAGCGTTCGCGCCGTCAATGCGCCCGGATTCGTAGAGCTCGCCGGGTATACTCTGCAATGCCGACAGGTAGTAAACGATGTTGACTCCCATCCATTTCCAACAGCAGAAGGTCACCAGCACGATCATGGTGGTGCTCTGCTTCGCGAGCCAATCCTGCGCCGGCAGCCCGAACGACCGAAGGGCGGCGTTGAACACCGCGTTTTCATTGGCCGAAAAGGCGTAGCGGAAGAACAGGCCCGCCATGACCACCGAGGTTAGCGCCGGAATGAACAGCGCGGATTTGATAGCGTTGGGGCGCTTGACCGAGCCGGAATTGAGCAGGCTGGCCAGCACCAGCGGAACCGGGATCAGGATCAGGCAGGTCCAGAAGGTATACCGCGCGCTGATGGCGACCGCCTTGATAAAATAATCGTTCTTCAAAAGCGCGTAGTTATCCAGCCCCGAAAATTGCGGGGGAGCGAAG
>Ga0082212_10003227_pt1 | contig 23244 bp, 23 predicted proteins | sample TergutNt197P3_FD_71548 | JGI IMG/M metagenome (GOLD analysis project Ga0082212, IMG submission 71548) | Neocapritermes taracua P3 segment gut microbial communities from Petit-Saut dam, French Guiana - Nt197 P3 | ecosystem: Host-associated > Arthropoda: Insects > Digestive system > Gut ...
CTGAATACCGCTTGCTATCGCAAGCGTCGAAAGCAGAGGCATGGACGCCTCTTCACGCTCCACAAGTGGAGCGCGCGAGTAGAACAGGATTGTGGCCCCGAGCGGAAAGGAATTCAGAAATAGCCACCATCCCGGCTGAGCGTGAATGCTCCTCCCCTCTTGCAAAAAGAGCGCGCGTCGCATATAATACAAGATACTGCAGGGTCATAAATCCGCATAATGGCACACCGGCCAGGATGCGCCATTATGTGTCTGGCGGAGGTACATGGGAATCGAACCCATCTGCGAGGCACTACCCCCGCACAACGGTTTTGAAGACCGCGAGGCACACCAGTTACCCTTTTACCTCCACGCCGCAGGGGTTACCGGTCAGAACCCTCACCGGTGCGGAATAGTTTCTATCAGTGTAATATTGGTTCACAAACTTGTCAAGAAATATCGTTGAGGTGAGCATATGAACATGCGGTTGGAATTACAGAAATTCCATGTCAGGAAAATCGCCTTTGGCCCGGAGACTTCGTTCGACAAAGGCACTCTGACGATCAACAAAGAGGAAATGACAGCCCTGCTTACGCAGGACAGCAGGCATTTTCGCGGCTATGAGATCGAACTTGTCAGCCCGGGGGACGACGCCCGGATCATCGACGTCAGCGACGTCATTGAACCGAGGGCGCGCAGGGACGGCGGAGACTGGCCCGGAATACTGGATAAGACGGTGGGGATTGTAGGCAACGGTAAGACTGACGTCCTGGACGGGGCGGCTCTTATAATGATCGACGACGCAGGCGACAACGGCAAGAACAGGCCAAGGCCATGGGGCAGCGTGATCGAGATGACCGGCCCCGGGGCGGAACTCACGATATTTTCAAAGACGCACAATATCTGCGTGCTGCCTAAAGCGGCCCCCGGGGTGAACGTAAAGGATCCGAATTTTAAAGTGGCGCTGAAGACAGCCGCCCTCAGGGCTTCCGTTTATCTTGCCGCCTGCTGCAGGGAACTGACGCCCGACGAAGCGGAGGTCTATGAACTGCCGCCGCTGTCGGAAGCCGCTTCGGGCAGAGAAGACCTTCCGCGTTTTGTATATGTCTGGAACATATACAGGTATTACCTGAAGGAAGAGGCGGCCATTTACGGTAAAATATACTCCTGGACGCCGTCTATGCTGCTGCATCCGAATGAGATTTTCGACGGCGCTGTGGTAAATCCGTATAAGGAGGGACATACCCTCGAGACATACTCGATCCAGAACCTGCCGGTGGCAAAAGCGCTCTATGAAAGGCACGGCAGGGACCTGCTTTTCCTTGGAGTGATCCCGACTGTCGCGCAAATGGAGGACTGTGACGTACAGTCCCAGATGAACACGGCGCTGAAGCTGGCTGTGCAGATAGGGGCCGACGGCGCGGTCCTGACGAAAGCGACCGGAGGTTCTCCCATGATGGATCTTGCAGCTTTCTCAGCTAATGCCACGCAATACGGTATCAAGTCGGTGCTGATAATCGACGACATGGCGGCAAAGCTTCCGGACGGCAGGTTCCGGACAAACGGTATCATATTCACAGACCCCCGGGCGGGCGCTATAGTGACCACCGGCAACACGACGGAGACTTTCAACTTTCCCCCGGTAAGCCGCGTGGTCGGAATATATAAAGACGGCGCCGAAAAGGGGATACAAGCGCGCATGACGGATATTATGGGCCCGGGCACGCAGCTCGGCAACTCGATGCTCATGGATGTGAAATACTAAATGCAGGAGGTTCAGGATGGGGCTTAAAGTCATTCATTACACAAATCAGTTCTTCGGCCAACTGGGCGGAGAGGAGCAGGCCGGCGCGGAACTGCAGATCAGATCCGGAGCGGTCGGGCCCGGCCTCGCGCTTCAGAAGGCTCTGGGGGAAAAGGGCGCAATAGTCGCCACCGTGATTTGCGGCGATAACACGGCGGCGGAAAACATCGATTTACTTCCGGGGTTGTTTTGCGATCTGATAAAAGAGTACGAACCGGATATTGTCTTTGCGGGCCCCGCTTTCAACGCCGGGCGTTTTGGCTGCGCGTGCGGAGCAGTTTGCGCCGGCGTTTCTGAAAAGTTGGGCATCCCTGCTGTCACCGCCATGTATAAAGAAAACCCGGGCGTGGATCTTTACCGGTCTCAAGTCTATATCCTCGAAACCGGAGACAACGCCAGGGAAATGGCGAAAATAACGGATAAAATGGTCAGTCTCGCAATCAAACTGACGGAAAAAGAGACTGTCGGGACGCCCTCTGCCGAAGGATATTACAGCCAGGGTTTTCTGGTCAATGTCAGGGCGGAAAAGTCCGCGGCGCACCGCGCGGTGGATATGCTGCTGGACCAGGTTCGGGGCAACGAGATCGTACCCGAACTGGAACTGGCAAGCTTTGATACAGTGAGCCCGGCGCCGGCGGTCAGGGATCTGAAACAGGCTAAAATCGGTCTTGTGACCGATGGCGGACTTTGCCCCGCAGGCAACCCGGACGGCCTGGAGTGGGTCGCCGCGTCAAAGTTCGTTTCAATAGAGATCAAAGGGCCCGACACTTTCGGGCCCGGAGAGTACTACGCAAACCATGGCGGTTACGATACGCGTGAGGTCAACGACGATCCGCTTAGGCTGGTGCCGCTGGATATAGCCCTCGAACTGGAGGAGACCGGCGTTATAAAGAGCCTGAACCGGACGATCTACAGCACCACCGGGGTGGCTACCCCGGTCGCCAACTCTCAGATAATCGGCAGGGGTATAGTGGAGAGGCTGCAGACAGACGGAGTGGAGGCTGTCATCCTCACATCTACGTGAGGAACAAGCACGCGTTGCGGTGCAACGCTCGCTAAAGAGATCGAGGCAGCCGGGATACCGGTGGCTCAGATCACCAGCCTTCCCAGCGTCGCTATCATAGCGCACAGCAACCGTATGATTCAAGGTAACGGTATAATCCACCCCACAGGGGACGCGTCGCTCTCCAGAGAAGAGGAGGTCGCCATTCGCCGCCGTATCGTAAGCAAGGCGCTGGAGGCATTACAGACAGATCTGGAAGAGCCGCGGCTGTTCGTTCAAGACGCCGGCTAATTGCCCCGTTGTTAGTCTGAAATATACCCCGCTTCGCGCAGTAGTTTTTTTGCCCGTTCGAGATCGGCGGAGGAGACCATAATGACCGGGCCTGTGCATCCCATAGCGCCCTCCGCGTAGACGCCGTTTTTCCGGAGAAGGCGCTCCGCGTCTTCAACGTCCGCGGCCTCTATGCCAGGTATGCTCTCAGTAACGGGCACGCGCGCCGGGGGCGCGGCGTCGGCGCCTTTTTCCACGGTGGCTTCCTTCCGCTCTCTAAGTATCTCATGAAGCCCGCATTTTTCGGCAAGCCCCAAAACAGCGGCGCAGATTTCGGATATACCCCCGTCGCAGATTTCGGCGGCATACCTTACCGCGTTTAGGATAACGGGAGTATCGGAGGCGCGCGAAACTATCAGGACGGGGCTTTTCATGTCTGTGCCTATACCCGGGCCGTATCCGTACCCGGAACACTCGCGGTCACCGCCGGAACTGTAAGCGGACAGCATTTTCATAAGGGTATTTCCGGTGAGAGGGTCGCATACGAGTACGTCGGGAGTGCCCAGCAGGACGTCGTTGCCACGCATGAGCGCGCCGCCGTCTTTTCGTGCGGATTCGACGAAATCAAGAGGGAACCCCTGGTCGCGCAGTTTGCGCAGCGACGTTTCGGCGCGGCGGGCGCCGTCTATGTTCAGCAGGCCGACCCCGGGACGCTCGTACCCGCAGGCTTTTGCCGCTATTATTCCGTATATCGCGCCGAGGACGAGGCTTTCGTTCCTGTCTGAAGAGGGGGCGCCGGTCGTCGTCGCGATGAACATCTCTTTTCCCCGGGACGGCGTTATCACACGGCCGACGGTGGCTGTGCCGATGGGGAAAAGGGCGTGCATAGTGACAGCCGCGTCGCACACATCCGCCTGAAGCAGGCGGTTCATTTCAGCGTGGCACGCGTCCTCGCCGTCACATCTGATATTTACCGCTCCGGGAACGCTTACAGTTCCTAAATAGTAGATGCCGCAGCCTTTTGAAACCGCGGCTGAACAGGCGTCCGCGACCGCTTTTTCACCGAGTTCGCTGCCAAGGCCTGTAACGGCCACGCGCGCCGGGGCGGCTGCCCTCCCGGTTTCGACAGCGTTTGCCGCGTCCGTGAACAGCCTTGCCGCTGCGAGACTGATATTACTCATCGGCGTTCCCCGCCAGGATGTCCGCGACTTTGCGCATAGCGTCGGAGACGACTTTTTTTACAGTCTCCTCGTCCGCCGACCCGGTGCGCGCGCCGCTGTTCGCCTTTATCAGGAAGGACACCCCGTCAAAGAGGTTTGTCATCCTCCCCAGGAAAAGGCTCCCCTTACCGATAAACATGGCGTTTTTTATCTCGCCGCTCATTATCCGTTCACGCGCGAAACCAATGAACGGAACGGCCGACGGGATGTGGCCCTGAGTCGGGGCCCAGCCGGGAAGCCCGTGTTCCGTGGTGAAACGCGCTATTTCATCTTTTGCTATCTCGCCCCTTGTGACCGCGAGGGCGCCGATCATTTTATAGTTTGACAACGGTACGTCGCCCGCGCCCGCGGGTTTTGTTATGTCCGGATTTTGAAGTTCCGGCGCGAACACGTCGACGTCAAGTATTTTGAGCCCGGCGCGCTCAAGCGGCTCCGTGACCAGCGAGGAAATGACCGCCTGAGGGGAAGAGCCTGTCCCGACTGTGTGTCTCCCTATTATCCCCAGGTCTATCTCCGGGGATACGCCGTCGCTTTGGGTAATTATTACCGAGAATCCGCCGAGCGAGTCTTCCAGTACGGGCATGCCTTTCTTCACATGCTCCTTGCCGTTCATGCCGAGTTTTGCTGTGCTGCCGCCGGCGGTCACTGCAACTGCTTTATATACCCCGGAACTGACAAGCGCCGCGGCGTGTATAACAGCGTGGGCGGGAGCGGCGCAAAAGTCGCGCATGTCACAGCCCGTCGCGTTGGGCAGCCCGGCTATCTCCGCCACAGATTTCGCGAGCCCGCCGCCTCCGCGTTGGTTCATGTCGCCGCAAGCCTCTTCCGAACAGTCGATGATGTACTCGATTTCGTCCTTTCGGACGCCGGAGTTACGCAGCCCGTAAAGCAGCGCGAGCACGGACGTCGCTTTTGACGCGATGTTTTCGATCATGACATGGGCTGAAAGATTTTCGTCGACGTCATGCGCGCGCTTGACGCAACCGACGAGCTGGCCTTCGCAGTACAGCGGTTCCGCGCCTGAATCCGAGATCAGGGATGATATCTCATTCCTGTTTATGCCGCTGTTTATCCGGGACAGAATATCCTCTCCGAGGATCGTATCGGCTTTGAGCTTCGGCAGCGCATAGTCAGTGAGCGCGTCAGTCAGTCGGATAAGGTCGAATGTGTCGCAGGCGCGCATTAAGAGCAAAAACTCAACGTGCGGCATTATCTCGCCGAATTTCCCGAAGCGTTTTGCGTCGGCGAGCGGTTTATCAAACCACGGAAGTTCCTTTTCGCGCAGTTCCTCAGGCGCGGCAGCGCCTATGAACACCTGATTCGGAGCGTAACTTACCGCGTCGTCATATTCCCGGAGCGCCCGGTGCAGCGCGCGGAGGTATTCGCTTTCGGGGTTTACTATGCGCTCCGTCGTCTGGGTAGTGCCCAGGTACGGTACCATATCGGGAACATGCGCGAGGATATACCCCGCGCCGCGTATAACGCTCATAATTATTGTTCCTTTCGGGAGTCTTTTTTCTTTCTGTTCAGAACCTTGCGCCCGAAAGACGGGATAAACGTCTAACTCGCCGGTTCTGAATAGTCGCCCATCTTTTTGTGAGAATTTTGCTAATACTCGCAGTACTGGTCTCTGATAGAGCTCATTTCGCTGACGATGTCGTCGATATCGAGCACCATTTCCATCATACCGCACTGTTCGTTATACACCGCGTCGTCGAACTCGGACTTGACTTCCGGTTCGCATACGTGGTAAACCCTGAGTCCCAACGAGACTCCTGTCAATGGTCCGGCAAATGTGGGGTCCCCGGCTGTCACCGTTTCGGCGGCAAGGCCGGAAGCCTCTCCTTCAGCGGCGCCGAGCAGAACTACTACGTTTTCCGCTCCGTACTTTTCCGTGAACTCAAGTACGCGCTTCTGATTTTCCAGATCCATTGCGCCTGCCGACGTTCACACGAAGCACTCTGTCGACGAGAACACGATCTCGGCCCCGGCGGACAGCGCGCATTCGGATATCGCCTGGCCGGGGATGCCGTCGCGGTCCCCTATGGCAATGACTTTTTTTCCTTCCAGCATGTTTATCAACTCCTTTTATACAGCGAACCCGCTCAGCATAGCTTCAAGATTTTCCGGGGTGGCGCCGTCGCCGACAAGTTCGCGGATTTTTTCGCCGCCGCTGTACACGGCGAGTACAGGCAGCCCGAGGACTTTCTGCCCGATCGCCACTCTGCGCGCTTTTGATGTGTTGAGCGCAGTGAACTTGAGTGAGCCTGAGTATTTTACCTCGAACTCCTCAACGCGCGGGCGCAGCGCCGTACAGGGGGCGCAGCCCTCGCCATAGAAGTCTACGAATACCAGGCCCTGCGCTTTTAAGACTTCTTCTTCAAATGTTTCTTTAGTTAGTTCAAGCATATATGTCTCCTTAGTGGTTAGAGGTCTGCAGATTGCGACAGGTATTTCTCCGCCTGCACTGCCGCTATCGCTCCGTCCGCTGCCGCTGTCACCGCCTGCCGCAAACTTTTCACACGGATATCGCCCGCGGCAAAAACGCCCGGGACGCCTGTGCGCATATCTTCGTCCGTTCTTATATACCCGTTTTCCAAATCAAGCTGCTCCGCAAACAGCGCGGAATTCGGCAGATAGCCCAAAAAGCCGAAGAGCCCGAATAGCCCGTCGTCCTCATCCGCAAAAAACTCGGTGAGTTCGTTGGTTTTGACGTTCCTGAGCGTCATTTTTTCCAGCAGGCCGTCGCCGCCGACGCTTTCGACCACGCTGTCCCATATAAAGCGGATCTTTTCGTTTGCGAACGCTTTTTCCTGGATCGATCTTGCGGCCCGCAACTCGCCGCGGCGGTGGATCACAGTTACTTTTCTGGCGAACTTTGTAAGGTAGACGGCTTCTTCTATAGCCGAATCGCCGCCGCCGGCCACAAAGACTTCCATATCCTCAAAAAAGTTCGCGTCGCACGTCGCGCAAAAGGAGATCCCTTTGCTGATGAATTTTTCTTCATTTTCACAGCCGATCGGTCGCGGGCGCGCGCCTGTGGCAATTATGACAGTTTTCGATTGATATCCGCCGCCGGCGCAGACGACTGTTTTTATTTCCCCGGCGAGATCGACCGACACGACGGCGTCGCCGACCCGCTGCGCCCCAAAGCGCGAGGCTTGACGCGTCATGCGCTCTGTGAGCGACGCGCCTGTTTCGCCTTCCGGCATGGCGCCGGGGTAGTTTTCTATGTCGCCGGTGATCGCTACCTGCCCGCCGTCTTTTGATTTCTCGATCAGAAGGGTGTTGAGGCGCGACCGCCCCGCGTATATTGCCGCGCTGAGCCCCGCGGGTCCCGCGCCGATAATAATCAAGTCATAAACCATACGGATACCCCTCCAACAGCGACCATTATACAACACGCCGGCGGCAATGACAAGAAAAAACGATACCATTATCGATCAGTTTGGTGTATAATGTGGCTATTCTACATAGTTAGGAGATAACCATGAGCGTTACGAAGGAGCAGATCAAAGACCTCGCGAAATCGATGGGAATGACTATGTGCGGCGTCGCCGGGATCGACAGGTTTGAAACGTCGATAAAAGGCAGGCACCCGTGTGATATTCTCCCCGGCTGCAAGTCAGTGATCGTCGTAGGGATGCGTTTGCTGGACGGCGTCGTGCAAACGAATTTCAGAACATTCGAAGACGGGCGGGCCGACCTGAAGGGCATATACGGCACATATGGATATTCTATGCTGCCGAATTTCGAACTTACATACGTATGCTACGCGGTGGCGCGCCTCATCGAAACGAACTCGGAAGAGATCGCCACACCGTGTTCGACCGGGCCGATGACAAACGGTATCCAGATCAGCATACGCCATGCCGCCGTCGCTGCCGGGCTGGGCCAGTTCGGCTACATGAGCATAGTGCTTACGAAGGATCACGGGCCGAGGGTCCGTTTCGGCGTGATCCTTACAACGCTGGAACTTCCGCCGGATCCTATGTATGACGGCCCCGCGTTGTGCGACCCGGAAAAATGCGGCATATGCGCAAAAGTCTGCCCGACCGGCGCGCTAAGGCCGTATGGAACGCATAAACTTGAGCATGTGGAAATCGGAGGGAAGACTTTTGAGTATACGCTCGTAGATTTCCCCAAATGCCGGAAAGCCCTGCAGGCTATGACGAAGGAACTGGGAGGAAGCGGGGATTATCTCACCGAGCCCGAACCGACCCTCGAGGATCTAATTGCCGCCGAAGAGAAAATGCCGATCGATACGATAGGGCTGCAGCACATCACGTCCTGGAACTGCGGGAAGTGTCAGGCTTACTGCGCGGCGGGGGATTGGGGCGGACGTTACAAAAAAACCGGACTGAGCGGGGGCGCGCAGCGCGCTTTCGTCGAAGAGAAGAAGTGAGGAAAAGTGCTAACTATTCAGGACCTTGCGCTCGAAAGACGTTAAAGTAAAAAAATGGGGGAGGTCACAGATTTATGACAAGAGAGATGCTTAAAACGCTGCTGGAGGATTTCAGCGATGATTCGCCGTTGAACTATATCACGATAAAAGACGAACCGGGCGCGTCACAGCCGGATGTGGCGGAAGCCGCGGGCGGCAGTTATGCGAGGAACGACCTTCAACCGCATGGCATTACCGAAAATATGCTCGGGGCCGACGAGGACAGCGGGCTTGTCGGTATGCGTTTTTACAGGCATCCGATCTTTGCGGTCGCGGACGCCGGCGATCCGGGTTTTAAAGAGATAAAGCGGCAATCGGTGGTGGGAGAGCATCACTTCATGCCGGAAGACTGGCTGCCCGGGGCAAAATCGGTCATATCGGTGTTTTTGCCGTTTTCATACGCTACGGTCGAGGCAAATAAAAAAGACCCGATCGTTCCGGCGATCGAGTGGGTCTATACGCGCGTGGACGGGCAGCGGTTCCTTCTGGCGCTTGGGGAAAAGATCCGCGACGCGCTTATCGCGGAGGGTTACAGGGCTGTCACCCCGTATACCGAGGACAGATATATTATGCAGACAAGTAAAGAAGCCGAGCCGGGTACGGAGCACGTGCCGCCTTATTCGACCAACTGGTCGGAGCGCCATGTCGCAGTCGTAACAGGGCTCGGTACCTTCGGGATGTCAACGAACTTTATTTCGAAAGCGGGCTGCGCGGGGCGGCTGGTAAGCGTCGTTACAGACTGGGACATAGAGCCGGACGCGCGCGACTACGACGACTGGCTCGGCTATTGCGACCGCTGCGGCGCGTGTATCCGAAAGTGCCGCGGGCAGGCGCACTATACGGACAGGCACGGCAAGGATCACGAGAAGTGCGCCGCGTTCATCCGCATGGCGTGCGAAAATCTGGCGCCGCGTTATGGCTGCGGCAAGTGCCAGTCGGGGCTCCCCTGCGATTATCAGCCGATGAGGCCGAAGAGAATTGAGAATTGAGAATTGAGAATTGAGAACTCCCAACTCCAAACTCCTGCGGGCGGCAGAATGCCGCCCCTACAAATCGCAACCCTCGTCTCCTAACTCCTGCGCGCCGTTACGGCGCGTTACTCCTAACTCCTAACCACTTGCGGTCCGCAGACCGCTTTAGCTTGCTATTATTTTTTCGTTTTGCTTTTTCTGGAGGAAGTCGAGCGTCAGCGCGAATATCAGTAAAAGGCCGGTTGCTATCCTCTGTATTGCGGGGTTGAGCCCCACGATAGTCAGGCCGGTGTTGAAAGTATTGAGCACCAAAAGCCCGACGAACGCGCCCGCCATTCCTCCTGAACCGCCCCCGAAAGCTATTCCTCCGAGAACAGCCGCCGTAATGCCGTCGAATCGCGCCGCGTTTATGCCGGTCATGCTCGCCGACTGCTGGCGCGCGATGAACACTATCCCGGCGGTAGCCGAGAACCATCCGCATATCATAAACAGCACATATGATACTTTCTTGTGGTTTATACCGGAAAGCATCGCCGCCTGCTGGTTCCCGCCGGCAATATATATCGTCCGGCCGAGCCTGGTCCTGTGCAGTACTATGCCCGCGATGATCATCAGCACAAGGGAAAAAATCGCCGCGACGGGGACGTAGCCCCAGAGCATCAGCTTCCCGAACTGTTTCATAAACGGGTGTACGACGTCTATCGCCCTTTTGTTGGCGATCACATAAGTGAAACCGGTACAGATCGAACTCGTGGCAAGCGTCCCGATAAAGGGGGCTACACGCAGTTCGTTTACTATAGCGGCATTGATAAAACCGATCGCGACGCCTGTGACCATAGCCAGAATGATAGCGGGGACGAGGGGCAGCCCCTCGCGCACGACATATGCCAGGAGCATGGCGCACATTGTGCCGTTGGCTCCGGTGGACAGGTCAAGTTTACCCGAAATCATAAGCAGTGTTATGCCGGTAGTGAGGAGCATAGTCAGCGGCATGGCGTCGATTATCCTTGTTATGATTTTCAGTTGCAAAAAGATACTTTTACCCGCGAAAACTTCCAAAACGCTTTTGTTTGGCGTCGCCAGGATCGAGAATGCTATTATCAGGACAAGCAGCAGAAAAAACATAATTACGATCCTGATACGAATGATCCTGTGGAACAACGGTTGCTTTTCCATCTCTGTCCCCCTCCTACGCTAACATGGCAAGGGAAAGGACGTTTTCTTCCGTCGCTTCCTCCCGCATGAGGCTGCCGGTGATGTGGCCGTTATGCATGACGATGATCCTGTCGGCGACATTGGTGACTTCCGTCAGTTCGGATGAAATGAATATCACCGCGAGGCCGGCGCGCGCAAAGTCGCAAACCATCTGGTATATCTCCGCCTTTGTCCCGACGTCGATCCCCTTTGTCGGCTCGTCCAGGATCAGCAGCTTTGTCGGTATGTGCGAGTTGGTCCATCTGCCCAGAATGACTTTCTGCTGGTTCCCGCCGGAAAGTTCCCTTACGAGTTTTCCGATACTGGGAGTCCGGATAGTAAACTTGGCGACCGCTTCATTGGTGACCGCCGCTTCTTTTTTACGGTCGAGGAAGATCCAGTCGCTGATCTGTTTGAGGATCGGAATAGTCGTGTTCTCGCGCACGGAGCGGAAAAGCAGCAGGCCCTGCTCTTTGCGGTCCTCGGGGCAAAGCGCTATTCCGGCTTCTATGGCGTCTTTCGGCTCTTTGAATTTCACATGCCTGCCCTCGAAGATTATCTCGCCCGACTTGATGTGGTCGGCGCCGAAAACAGCGCGCGCGACTTCCGTCCTGCCCGCGCCTATCAGCCCGGCAAGCCCGAGAACTTCGCCCTGGCGAACTGTGAAACTGATGTCGTTGAGTAAGTCGGTGCAGAGGTTTTTGACTTCAAGCACCACATCGCCCGCTTTTTCGCTGCGGACAAGATTCGCGTACGTGTCGCCGACGTCCCTGCCGATCATTGCCTTGATGAGTTCCTTCTCGTTTGTTTCATCCGTCTTGAAAGTCTTGACAAGCTTGCCGTCTTTCAGGACGACGATATCGTCGGTGATTTTAAATATCTCAGCCAGACGGTGGGACACGTAGATTATTATTTTACCCTCCCTCTTGAGCTGAAGGATGATATCGAACAGGATGTTTATCTCGGAGTCCGTGAGAGGCGCCGTCGGCTCGTCAAAACAGATTATGTCGGAGTCGCGCCGGTATGCTTTCATGACCTCGACCATCTGCTGGTGCGCGACGGAAAGCTTGCCAACGAGTTCGTCCGGGTCGATCGGAAGCCTGAATAACTTAAGTATTTCGCTGGTTTTGCGCCGGAGCGCGCGGTTGTCGATCGTACCGAGTTTGGTTTGCGTGAGGCCGCCGGAGAATATGTTTTCCTTGACCGAAAGCGCGGGGACTATCTGGCGCTCCTGATAAATAACGCTGACTCCCGCCTGTATGGCGTGGTATGGCGATGTAAATACTTTTTCCTCGCCGTTAAGCGTTATTGTTCCCGAATCAGGGCGGATATCACCGCTCAATATCCTGAGCAGCGTGCTCTTGCCCGCCCCGTTTTCGCCGAGGAGCGCGAGAACCCGCCCGCTTTCGGCGCGAAACGATATATCGTCCAACGCCTTGACGCCCGGGTATACTTTATTTATACCGGTAAACTCTAAAATATTGCTCATATTCCATCCGCCTTTATTTCATCCGCGGTGATTTTTGCGTGCGCTTTAAGCATCTTCTCCCTGGAGCGCTCGTTAAAGTAATCGACGGTCAGCGCGATGATAAGCAGCCCGCCCGACGCGAACAGCGTCCAGTAAGCGTCCAGCGCGAGCGAGGTCAGGCCGCTGGTGAAGAAACTGAAGAGGACCACGCCGATAAAGCACCCGACCATCCCGCCGGCGCCTCCTGTGAAAGCTATCCCGCCGAGGATTATTGCCGTCAGCGCGTTGATCTGGTGTTCAGCCAGCGTGTTCGGGTTTGCGGACTGAAGCCTCGAAACCAGCACAATGCCTGCAAGAGAAGCGAGTACACCGCTGTTTATAAAGAGCGCAGTGCGGATTTTATTTGGATTGACGCCGGTAAGTCTTGCCGCCGTGATGTTGCCGCCGATAAGGTATATATTGCGCCCGAACCTCGTGTAGCTCAGCATGAACTGGTACAGGATCATCAACACAGCCATTATCACGAACGGAATGGGGAGGACGCCCCAAAATGTCCTGCCGCCCCACCAGAACGACTCGACCGGTACGGGCACGTTTTGCGCGCTGGTCAGAGAAAGTGTCACACCCCTGAGAACGGTTCCAACGGCGATCGTCGCGATAAAAGACATCATTCTGACCTTCAGTACCAGAAACGAGCTGATGGCGCCAATACAACCACCCGCGACAAGCGTGATGACCATTGCATATCCCCACGGGATCCCGGCTTTTATGAGCAGCGCGCACAAAACGCCGCTGAAGAGGCAGACGTCGCTCGTCGACAGGTCTATGTCGCCGCTTATAAGTAAAATGCCCATCCCGATAGCGATGATCCCGGTGATGCTCATATCCTGCATCTTGCCGCTCAGCGCCCCGGGGCTCAGGAAGTGGACGTTGATCAACCTGAACACCACTATGACTATGGCTGCTATCAAAGCCAAAAGAAACTCTTTGGATTTGACTATGTGTTTAAGGCGTTTGGCTGTCATGGATCGCCCTCCTAACGGGCTGCTGCGGCAGCCCAAGTGGTTAGTGGTTAGTGGTTAGTGGTTAGTGGTTAGTGATTAGCGGCGCCGGCAGATACCGGCAATACGCCGGGCAATATGCTATACGCAGCACCGAATTGCCCGGCGTATCTGATTTTCAGACTACTGACTTATATGCCGAAACGGGCGGCAATATCCGATATGTAGCTGCTGAAGTTTTTCAGCGTCATCATTTCGGCGGGGAGTACCAGGCATGTGGACATATCGTTCGGGCCCTTTTGATCGCTCCAGAGATCGTCCATAGTAGCTCTGCCGTCGGCCATCGCTATAAGGGCGAAAGCTGCGTAGGCGGCGTAGAGGACAGGGGGAGCCGAGTAGTTGGCTATCCACACGCCGTCGTAACCTGCCTCCCATTCGCCCGGCAGTATCGCGGCGCCGGATGAAGTAGCAAGAACCTTGTCGGTCGTCATGTTGAGGGCTTCGACCGCGCGGCCTACGCCCAGGGCGACGTCCTCAACCGTTGATACGATGAACCAATATTCCACATTGGGGTTTGCTGAGAGTATGCTTGTCGCGACGCTGAAGCCGACTTCGGCCGATATAGTGTCGTGCGACGTGTCGCCGTAGAAGTGGGTGTTGCCCGGATACAGCCTTTCGAAAGCCTGCAGGGCGCCGTCGCCGCGCGCGGCGAGATCCAGGTTTGCGGACCAGTCCATAATGAGGAGGTTTATTTTACTGCGGTCGATATCGCCCCAGTATTCCTTGTATACGCCGTCGAGGAACTCGAGTTGTGTGATCCCGTTTTGGATCTGGTCAAGCACCAGGGCGGGGACGAGGTTCGAGCCGTTGGCGTCGATAGGCTTATTGAAGATACATACCGCGGGGGTGTCGTTGTCCCTCAGGATCTCCGAGACGCGCGAGGACAGTTCCATCGTGATGTCGATGACCAGTCCGTCCGGATTTCTGAGCAAAATCGTCTGAAGGTCTGAGATGTAGCGGTCGGCGTCGCCTTCGGCGGTAAGTTGTTCGACTGTGAAGTTGTACTTCTGGCCGAGCAGTTCAAGCGAGTCCAGAACCTGATAGATTATGTTCGCGGGCCTGTAGTTGAAGTAAATGAAGTGATAGGAACCGCGCGCCGAGTGGTTTACATCGTCGGTATAGAACCCGACCGTTCCTTTCGGGCCTTCAGGCGGCGGGGCGCCGGGTTCGGGCGCTTGTCCCGGAGGCGTCGACGACTGCGCCGGTGGCTGCGCTGAAGGCGGGGCCGACGGCTGAGCCGACGGTTGGGCCGAAGGCTGCGCTGCCGGTTGCGACGGCTGCGCGGGCGGCGCCGCGGGCTGCTCGTCTTTGTTGCAAGCTGCCAGCATCGCAAACGCCATGATCAATACCAGGGATAACGCTATGATTTTTTTGGTTTTCATGCTAGTTTCTCCTTTTTCATTTTATACTCCCATCCCGGGGATTGAGAACCCCACAGGATCGAATACAAGTTTTATTAAATAATGACGGCGCCTTCGTCTATCGGGCGTACGCGTTCCTGAAATATTTTCAGCCAGCCTTCTTCGCCGCGCTTGTAGTAGTCCGGTGCGGTTTTGCGCCGCTGTTCCAGTTCTTCGTCGCTGACGCCGACGCTGAGCGCGCGGTTCGGCGCGTCGATCGTTATGACGTCCCCGTCGCGCACCAGGCCTATCACGCCGCCGGCCGCGGCTTCCGGCGTCACGTCGATGACCATAAGGGCCATATTGCACAGCCCTGAAGCATGGCCGTCGGTGACGATGGCCACGTCGCTCCCAAGGCCCATCCCGTCGAGAGCGAAAATCAACCCGCTGGGGCCGCCCATGCCGGGAGTGCCTGTCAGGCCGAGGCCGGTGAGTACCACGACGTCTCCCTTTACGATCTTTCCGTCGCGGATCGCTTCGGTCGCCTTTTCAGGGTCTGTAAAGACCTTTGCCGGACCCGTAAAGCAACTCGGTTTGTAGCTGTCGTCGGTCTGAAGTTTTATCACGCCGAAATTGGCCGCCAGATTTCCCTTAGCCAGGATTATCGACGGCCTGTAATTGAACGCTTTATCCATCGGGCGGATTATTTCACTGTCGATCTCCACCGAGGCGGAAAGGTTTTCGCGCACGGTTTTGCCGTTGATCGTCTTTTCGTCAAGCTGTAGTTTGCTTTCGAGTTGTTTCATCAGCGCGAGCGTGCCGCCGGCGGCTTCCATGTCATCGATGGAGTATTTCCCGTTCGGGCGGACCGCTGTCAGCAGCGGGATTTCATCCGCGAAACTGTCGAACATCGCGAAAACGTCGATATCCGTCTTTGCTTCCTTAGCAACGGCTTGCAAGTGTTTGATGGAGTTTGTGGAGCCTGACATGGCGAGCACCGTTTTTACGCAGTTTTCAAACGCGCCGGGAGTGAGGAGGTCGCGGGGCTTGACGTCTTCGTTGACGAGCTGAACAACGCGGCGGCTGGCGGCGGAGACTGCGTCCCACATTTTAGGGCTGTTGGCGAGGACAGGGGTCGTGCCGGGCAGGGCAAAGCCGAGCGCTTCACACGCGACGTGCATCGTGTTGGCTGTGCCGAGACCCTGGCATACGCCGGGGCCTTTTATTGCCGCTTCGCTCATCTCGCGTATCTCCTCGTCGGAAATACGGCCCATCTGGTAGTGGCCGAAATGCTGCCACAGGTCTTCTATATCGAAGTGTTCGCCTTTGTAGGTGCCGCACGGCTGATACCCGCACGCGACTACGATCGTCGGAATATTGGTGCGCGCGGCGGCCATGAGCTGGCCCGGAAGCGTTTTGTCACAGGACGCAAGGCAGAGGATGCCGTCAAGCATGGCGCCCTCGACGCTTGATTCGACGTCGTTCGTAATGAGGTCGCGGCTGGCTTGTATGAACCCGCCGCTGTGTCCGAAATACATAAAATCAGAAGGCGCGACAGTTCTTATCTCAAATGAGACGCCGCCGGCCTTGTATATTTCTTCCGCCGCAAACTTTGCTATTTCGTCGAGGTGTGAAAAGCATATCGCGAGGTTGGATGAAGAATTTATGATCGCGATCTTCGGGCGAAGCATGTCCTCGTCACTCAGGCCCAGATTCAGCCACATTGATCTGCGGATAGGGGAGTTGAACTTGTTACTGCGATACTCTGCCATATAAGCGGTCATACCTTTCGTGGTTATAAATTATCTTGTTTTCCACCGTCATTGTGTTATAATTATGTGGAATTATACCACGCTGAGTTCTTATATGCAAGAAATATAGGAAATATTTCTAATCAGCCCTGGAGGAGAGTTTTATGAAATATCCGCGCCCTAAATACCCGAGCGACGGAACCGGCGGTTACACAGAGGTCGGTACGCAAACGGTCAGGATAGCGTACAGCCCCGTAAGCGTCACCGCGCCAAAATTTGACACGCCTGTCACGCCGCGTGAAAACTTCCGCAGATCGATAGAGAGAAAAGACCCTCTTTGGATGCCGAACTCGCTGACCGATAAAATCACCCTTGACGCAAACGAGGTCGCCCTGCATGAGGTCCGCGGGATGAAGATGCACACGGATTTCCTCAATAAGGCGACCGTGGATTATGAGTTCAAGGACTGGTTCAACACAGACTGGACATGGGTCTGTCAGGCCGGGGGCGCTATGCTGACGCCGGGAACGCAACTCATTGAGGACATTACACAGTGGGAGAAAACTGTGGTTTTTCCCGACCTGAGCGAGTGGGGCTTCAGGGAAAAGGCGGCTGAGTTTATGAAAACGGCATATGACCCTGACAAAGCTCTTTCTTACGATATGGGCAGGGGCATGACGGAGCGGCTGGTTTCGATCATGGGCGGTTATACCGACTCCATGGAGGCCCTGCTGCTCGAGCCGGAGGCGGTGGCTGATTTCTTTGAAGCGTACACTGATTTCATGATCCGTGTTTTTGACGAGATATACGCCCTGTACCCGCTTGACATAGTGACTGTACATGACGACTGGGGAACCGAGCGGGATACATTTTTCTCCGAGAGGGTCATGGAAGAACTGGTGCTGGAGCCGACAAGGCGGCTGGTAGACCACATCAAGTCGAGCGGCGTGTTTATCGAATGGCATTCATGCGGCAATGTCACGAGGTTCTTCCCTTACATGTATCAGCTGAAGTGCGATATCGCCCAGGTCCAGCGGCGGGCCGTAGACATGCCGAAAATGAAAGAAAAATTCGGGGACCGGATAGGTTTTTGCACGGGCGTCGAAGGCGTGGACCCCGCAAACCCGCCGCCGCTGCAAGAGTACAGGGAGGCGGTTTCAAAAACTGTCGATATCTACGCGCCGGGCGGAGGCAGTTATCTGATGCTGTACACGCCGAATGAGGAACTGATGTGGAACGCCTGTACGGAGAACTACTGCCACAGCAGGGAATTCTACGACAACAACAGGGGTTAGGAGTTGGGAGTTGGGAGTTAGGAGTTGGGAGTTAGGAGTTAGGGGACGGGGGACCACAACGTACCGCGTAAAGTTAGGAGTTGTTATACAATGAAAAGTGTAATTATCGAACCGGAGCGAAAAATACCTGTGGAGTCGTCGTGCGACGTACTGGTCGCCGGCGGCGGCATCGCCGGAATAGCCGCCGCTATGGCTGCTGCCAGAGGAGGAAAAAGGGTGACGCTCGTCGAGCGGGAGTACGCGCTCGGCGGAATGGCGACTCTGGGGCTGGTGACGATATACCTGCCGCTCTGCGACGGCGAGGGCAGCCAACTGGTATTCGGGATCGGCGAAGAACTGCTGAAGCTGTCGATAGAACACGGGGCGGAAGCGAACTATCCGGACGCGTGGCTGAACGGCGGGAGCCTGGAAGCCCGGAAAAAGACCCGTTACATCACCCAGTTCAACCCGCATCTTTTTGCGCTCAGGTCGGAAGCGCTGCTGCTGAAACTCGGCGTGAAGATACTTTACGGCACGCTCGTATGTTCGGTGTCAAAAGAAGACGGCGCGATCAGCCATGTGATCGTCGAAAACAAGTCCGGGCGCTCCGCGATTTCCGTGGCGTCTGTAATAGACTGCACCGGCGACGCCGACGTCTGCCAGCTCGCGGGCGCCAAAACAGTGCTCCACTCGGGGGGCAACGGGCTTGCAAGCTGGTACTACTACATCCAGGGGGGAAAGGTTTCGCTGAAGATGTTCGGCCTTGCCGACGTCCTGCCGGGGCGCGGGCCGGACGACGCCGGCGCTACAGACGGCAGGCAGTACGAAGCAGTGAAAGTCGAGAGTTTAGACGAAAATCTGCGTTTCTCCGGCGTCGACGGGGATGAACTCAGCCGCGCGGTGATCGCCGCGCACGAAAAAATGTTCGAAGATATCGGCGGGTTCCACGCTAAAGACGCGAGCTACCTCCCGGTTACGATATCCACGATACCGCTCGTCAGGATGTCCCGCCGTCTGGCTGGGGTTTTCACGATGGACGATTCGGGGGACAAAATGTTCGTTAAGGACAGCATAGGGATGACGGGGGACTGGCGGAAGAAGGGCCCCGCATACGAAATACCTTACGGAACACTCTACGGAGACGACGTCCCGAATCTGCTCGCCGCGGGACGTGATATTTCTGTGACTGACAGTATGTGGGATATCACCCGCGTGATCCCGTGCTGCGCTGTCACCGGTGAGGCCGCCGGAACCGCGGCGGCTATAGGCGGAGATTTCGCGAAAATAAACGTTGCGGAACTCCAGGAACGCCTGACGGCAGGCGGAGCAAAACTGCATTTGGAGGAACTATGATGTCTATGCCGATACTGACCGACGCGGAAAAAAGGATGCTGCAGGGAGACGAGGGCGCAGTTAAACAAAAATGCATGCAGTTTTTGGTCGAGATGTGCCAAATAGCGGGAGCGGAACGCCTTGTCGATCTCGACGGTACGGGAGACATGCACACGCCCGGCCTCGACCTCAGCAATTACTACATGATCACAGAAGATGAACTGGCGGAGTTTGCGGACAGCGGAGGAAGGTTTGCGATACCCACGTTCGCGGACAAATCGCCGTTTTACGAACAGTCGCCGATACACGGCTGGGAGAAATGCAATGTCTGCGCTCAGCAAAATCCTGACAGGCACATGGACGACCCCGCGTTTCACGAAAAAGCCATGCACAGGGATATTTTCAGGATACTCAGTAAAATGGGACTTATGACCACTTTTTCATGCGCCAACTATCTTGTCATGTCGTACCTGCCCAGCGTAGGCCAGCACTGTTCGTGGTTTGAGAGCAGCCAAATGCCCTATTGCAACGCGACTCTCGGAGCAAGGACGAATTTCGACGGTACATTCGCGACCTGCCTGCTTGGGAAAGCGCCGTACTACGATATGCATATCACGGAAAACCGCCTGGGCACTGTACTTATCGAGTGTTCCAGGACGATCCGCACCGATATGGAGTTCGACGTATACGGCTTTGCGCTCGGCGAGGCTGTCGACGTGGAGGTTCCCGTAGTTTTAAACACGATAAGGCCGACGACGACGCAATATCAAAAGTTCAACTCAGCGGTCGCGACGGGCGGAGCCGTGAGGATGTACCATTTGCCCGGAATAACGCCGGAAGCGCCGACGATCGAACACGCGACGGGAGGAAAACCATTCCGGGACAAGATAATGATAGACGAGGGCGCGCTTCGCAGGACGTATGACATACTCAACTACCATACAACAGACGATGTGGACCTTGTATATCTCGGATGCCCGCATTTGAACATAGTCGACCTCATGCGGCTTTCTGTAATGCTCGACGGGAAAAAATGCAAAGTGCCGCTATGGATCATGACAGCCCCCTGGCTGTACGGACCCGCCAACGAGCTTGGCTACAACGAGATTTTTGAGAAGGCCGGAGCCCGTCTTATGTCAGGTGCGTGCCTGGCTTCCATGGGCGCTGTTCCGGACGGCGTACGCACTGTAGCCGTAGACACTGCAAAACAGGCGAATTATATAACAGGCTGCTATCCCGACGACGATCACCGGCTGCAGGTTTGTTACGGCTCTCAGGATGACTGTATTAACGCCGCGATAACCGGTAAATGGCGCGGTGAGTGGAGGTAAGTCATGGAAAAGAAACGTATTTACGGCCGGAGCGAGTATCCGGGGGTAGTGGAAGCGGAAGCGCTTGTGGCGGGAAAGTACATACAGGGTTTTGCTAATGTAAAGCCCGACCGGGGGTATACGACCGAGCGTAACCACCCGCTTTTTAAGGTTCCCTACACAGATAAAGTTCTGGTATTTTATTCCCCGCGCGGTTCGGGCGGGATCCGGATGTACGGGTCCGGCGCGAAGCCCGCGGCTTTCATTTATTCGAAAACCAGCCCGCTCATGGTCGGTCTGGCATTGCAGGCGCACGTCCCCATGATGACGGGGTTTGACGAAGACCCGCTTAAGTATATAGAGACAGGCGACGTCGTGCTTGTCAACGCGGACGAAGGGTATATCGAGATCACGAAGAAGTAACCAAATGCGGCTTGCGGACTGTCAGGAGTCGGGAGTCAGGGGTCAGGAGTCAGGAGTCAGGAGTCAGGAGTCAGGAGTCAGGAAATGGACACGTCAGGCAGAAAAGACGCGCCGGCCGAAGCAGAGGGCAGGCTCTGCTCTCTTTTAGAAAACTGCACAAGCGGGGGATGCGGGGCGAAAATCAGCCCCGGGCAACTGTCGGAGCTGTTGAAGGGTTTGCCGGCTTTTCAAAGTGAGAATTTGCTTGTGGGCTATGATTCGTCCGACGACGCGGCTGTCTACAGAATCGATGAGAGATACTCGCTGGTCACTACGGCGGATTTTTTTCCGCCGATGGTGGACGATCCGAAAACTTTTGGCAGGATAGCCGCCGCAAACGCTTTGAGCGACGTCTACGCGATGGGCGCAAAGCCCTTGACGGCGCTGAACCTGGTTTGCTTTCCTCAGTCGATGGACACGGGAATATTAAAAGAGATTTTGACCGGGGGCGCTGAAAAGGCTGTCGAAGCATCCGCCGTTCTTGCCGGAGGGCATTCCATATACGACAAGGAGCCTAAATACGGAATGGCTGTGACGGGCGTCGTCGAAAATGATAAGATACTGAGGAACAATACGCCTGTGACAGGCTACAAGCTTATATTGACGAAGCCGCTCGGCGTGGGGATCATCATGGCTGCGAACAGAGAAGGCGACGCAAGCGCTGAAGCGACAGAAAAGGCTGTCGCTTCAATGGAAAGGCTCAATAAGTACGCCGCTGAGAAAATGCCGGGGTTTGGCATAAGCGCATGCACAGACGTGACCGGCTTCGGACTTTTGGCGCATTGTCTGGAAATGGCGGCAGATAAAGCGTCGATAGCGCTGTACCCGGACGAAATACCGTATTTTGAGGAAGCTTACCGGTATGCCGGCGATGGCTATGTGACAGGCGGGGGGCAAAGAAACCGGGCGCATCTGGCGGACCGGGCTGATTTGAGCCGCCTGACCGCAGCGCTTCAGGAACTGCTCTTTGACCCTCAGACTTCGGGCGGGCTGCTGATATGCGCCGACCCGGTCCACACCGCCGATCTGCTGGCGGCGATAAAAGCAGGCGACCCCGGCGCGAGGGTCATCGGGGAAATCGTAAAAAGGGAAAAAGAAGTGATAGTATTTAGTTGAACCGCGGGGGCGTTCAGCTGAACGTATCCGCACAAATATAAGAACTGGAGGAAATTTTTATGAGTCTGTTTGATAATTTGAAGGATACGGGCGCAGCGGCAGCCGGACAAGCGGCAGCCGGACAAGCGGCAGGCAGCAATACCGGAGGTAAGCCCGTATCGGTGGTTTTTCCCTCGATACCAGCTTCATTGGAAGCGTTTTCCGCGCTGCCGCAGGCAGCAATGCAAACTCCCCATGAAACTGCGGCGATGTTTGTATTGGCACTCGGATTATATAAGGTCGATAAGAACATCTCAATCGCGATGATCAATTATCTGAAAGGTCCCCAGCCGATGAGCCAGCGCGACATCAGCTTCCTGGCGGACCGAATGGCGCAAAACGGCAAGATCGCTTTTATCGCCGAATCGTATTTCAGCGGCGCCACTCCACAAAACGATTATGCCCCTGCCGAGCCGTATACCGTAGTAATCAGCGAAAACCCGTACAGTTACCAGGAGCAGGGCTACGCCCGCCTGTTTGCGCATTCGGGCGGGGCGGACAGCCCGCGCGCTATCACCATGCGCCAGGCGAAGGACAGCAAGTGGTATCTATGGGAGTATTCATCGATCCTTTTAGACATACGCGCGCCGGAGTCTACGAACCCATGGGCGTAGACTTACGGTTGCAGGATAGCCCGCAAAGCCCTGCAGTGGTTGTTCGGAATTTCCGAACAACCATGCTCCGGAAAGCTGCAAGGACCTACAGGAAAACCCGCAAGTCCTTGCAGTGGTGGAGAATAGGGGGCTCGAACCCCTGACCTTCTGACTGCCAGTCAGACGCTCTCGCACATTGAGCGGTAAACCACCCCAAAGAACGAGAAGTTTTTTCGGGTGGTTCTTTTTGACGATATGCCGCGAATGCTTGCGATTACACGGCTTTGACAAATAATCACACCCCTAATGACTGGCATTGTTCAGAAGTCTCCTCCATAGGAGTCCTCCGTGTATTACAGAATTTGCGTACCAAGCGTTCTTATTCAATTTCATACGGATGACTGGCATTGAGCACCCCGCTCGAATGGCATTATTAACCCCGCATGACTGGCATTATAATACTAAATAACTGCTTTAGTGTAAATAGGTATCTTCATTGAACAAAACTCCAATTTTGCTCAATTATTACGCCGGTGATCACTGGTCGGTGTTACTGGTGGATATTGATCCTCAGGCGGACCTGACCACTGCGCTCGGTTGGCCGGACAGCGAC
>Ga0082212_10003228_pt1 | contig 23243 bp, 14 predicted proteins | sample TergutNt197P3_FD_71548 | JGI IMG/M metagenome (GOLD analysis project Ga0082212, IMG submission 71548) | Neocapritermes taracua P3 segment gut microbial communities from Petit-Saut dam, French Guiana - Nt197 P3 | ecosystem: Host-associated > Arthropoda: Insects > Digestive system > Gut ...
GTTATTCATAAGAACACCGCCGACAGGAGGAAATCCCGCCTGACCAAGGCGCTCAACCGGGCTGTCTAAAGCTGCGTTGATACGCAGCTTCGCCTGCGGAGCGTAGCTCATTTTAGGATATTTTCCAATATATCCGCTATGCGCCGGGAAGCGAATCCGTCCCCGAATGGGTTCGGGCTTTCCGCCATCCGGCGGTATAGTCCGCTGTCTCTGAGCAGCCGGGAGGCCGCCTTGAAGATCGCTTCCTCTTCCGTACCGACCATATCGATGATCCCCGCGTCTACCCCCTCCGGCCTTTCTGTCGTATTACGCATCAGCAAGACCGGTTTTTTTACTGCGCTGGCTTCTTCCTGTATGCCGCCCGAGTCCGTCAGGATCAGGTGGCAGCGGCTCATAAAGTTGTGGAAGTCAAAGACGTCGAGGGGCTCGATCAGGCGGATGCGTTCGTGCCCCCGGAGAAAGCGGTCCGCGATCCTGCGCACCTTGGGGTTTTTGTGTATCGGATAGATGACCTTTGTCTCGGGGTGGTCGTCGGCGACGCGCCGGATAGCGCCGAACATCTGCTCCATCGGCCGGCCCTGGTTTTCCCTCCGGTGGGCTGTGACTAAGATCAACGTCGAGCCTTCGGCCCAATCCAGCTCCGGATGCCGGTACCCCTCCCGTATCGTCGTGCGTATGGCGTCCAGTACGGTATTGCCCGTGACGAAGACCCTTGCCGGGTCTTTTTTTTCGCCGAGTAGATTCTGCGCCGCCCATTGGGTCGGGGCGAAATGATAGCCGGCCAATATCCCGGCGCACTGACGGTTGAACTCCTCCGGATATGGTGAGCGGATGTTGTATGTGCGCAGCCCTGCTTCGACATGGCCTATTGGAATGCCCAAATAGAACGCCGAGAGAGCGGAGGCAAACGTCGTCGTCGTGTCGCCGTGGACAAGGATCGCGTCTGGTTTTTCTGCTGCAAGAATCTTCTGCATGCCGAGCATGACTTTTGCCGTTATATCGAACAACGTCTGCTCCGTGTCCATTATCGACAAGTCGTGATCCGGAATGACGCCGAAGGCATCAAGAACGGAGTCCAGCATCTCGCGGTGCTGCCCTGTTACGGTGACGACAGTCTCAAAACTGCCCCTGCGCTTAAGTTCCAGCACGAGCGGGCACATCTTGATCGCTTCCGGCCTCGTACCGAACACAAGCATGATTTTTTTCATATTACCTTCCATCTCAAACATTTTCGGAGCAAACAGGAAAGAAAAGATTGAGGCGCGCGAAAACTGTACACCAGATTCGGCATTCTTTCATTTACAGATTCCAGCTCGTTATATATATCTTTTGCTCTTCAGTCGGCACGTCGATCGTCAGACCGCAGGCAGTCAGCTTCCTGCGCGCTACTTCCGAGTCGATATCCGCGGGAACAGTGATAACGCCCGGAGTCAGTTTGTCGCGGTTCCTTGCCAGATACTGCGCCGAAAGCGCCTGGATGGCAAAACTCATATCCATTATCTCGACAGGATGGCCGTCTCCGGCCGCAATATTAACGAGCCGCCCCTCGGCGAGTACGAATATCATCCTGCCGTTTTCAAGCTTATATCCCATAATATTCGGCTTTTGCTCATGCTTTTCAGCGTTGGCGTCGAGCCAGCCCACGTCGACCTCAACGTTGAAGTGGCCGGAGTTGCACAGTATAGCTCCGTCCTTAAGCTTGCTGAAATGCCGGTTTGTGATGATATCCTTGCAGCCCGTAGCGGTTATGAAGACGTCCCCTATGGGCACAGCCGCGTCCATCGTCATAACTTCGTAGCCGTCCATCATCGCCTCAAGCGCTTTAACAGGGTCGAACTCGGTGATTATCACTTTGGCCCCCAGCCCCTTTGCGCGCATCGCGATGCCTCTTCCGCACCAGCCGTATCCGGCGATGACGACGTATTTGCCCGCGACGATGAGGTTCGTTGTGCGGTTTATGCCGTCCCAGACTGACTGCCCCGTGCCGTACCTGTTGTCGAACAGATGCTTGCACTGCGCGTTGTTCACGGCGATCATCGGAAACTTGAGCGACCCCTCAGCAGCCATTGAGTGAAGGCGCTTGATGCCGGTGGTCGTCTCCTCGCAGCCGCCGTATACGCCGGGGATGAGATGCTGAAGCTTTGTATGCATTATGTTGACGAGGTCGCCGCCGTCGTCGATGATAATGTTGGGGCCGGGTTCCAGCGCCTTAGTCAGATGCCGCGTGTACTCTTCAGGAGTTGCGCTGCGCCAGGCGTGGACTTCAATTGCCGGCGCGTCGGCGCTTCCGGCAGCCAGAGCGGCGGCTACGTCGTCCTGCGTTGAGAGCGGATTACAGCCTGTGGCGTGCATTTCGGCGCCGCCCGCGGCCAGGACGCGGCAGAGATTTGCCGTCTTTGCCTCCATGTGTACGGAGAGCGTGATTTTCATGCCTTCGAACGGCTGTGCTTTCTGAAAATCTTCCTTTATCGCGCGCATAAGCGGCATGTTGCGCCATGCCCAAGCTATTTTCTGTTCGCCTGACGGCGCGAGTGATATATCCCTTACTTCGCTCATACTAAGTGTCCCCCCTCAAAATGCGGATGATTTACGGAAACTCATTGGCTCAGTCAGTCAATAAGTCAGTCAGTCAGTCAGTCAGTCAGTCAGTCAGTCAGTCAGTCAGTCAGTCACGTTATCATCCGGTGACCTGTTACTCAGTTTCTCATTTAGTCCTGCGCGCCCGTCAGCGGTTTCTTGTGCCGATACGGTCGCATACCTTGTTTACCTCACGATACACGCGCTCGCTGTCGATCGTCAGGAACTCCCTGTTCTCCATGAGAATGCGCCCGCCGACTATGACTGTTTCGACCTCCGCTCCCGTCGTCGAGTATGCCAGAGCCGCGACCGGGTCGTTCATGGGCTGCATGTTCGGGCGGTCAATATCGAGTATGACCAGATCCGCGGCTCCGCCCGGTTTTACTTCGCCTGTGTCGCTTCTGCCCATAGCTGCGGCGCCGCCCCTTGTGGCGATGCTGAAACCCTCTCCGGCGGTGATGGCCTGCGCGTCATGGTTGACGCCCTTGTGTATCAATGTAAGCGTTGCCAGTTCGCGGAACATGTTAAGAGAATTATTGCTTGAGGAGCTGTCCGTCCCTAGCGCGACCTTGACGCCGGCCTTCAGCATTTTCATTATCGGCGCCACTCCGTTTGCAAGTTTTAGGTTGCTGACAGGGTTCGTCGCGACGTACACGCCCCGAGCCGCGAGCAGCTCGATGTCGCTGTCGGTTGCATGCACACAGTGCGCCGCGATGGTCGTATCCGCGAGAAGCCCTGTTCTATCGGCAAGTTCGATGGGAGTGCAGCCGTAGCGCTCTCTGATAGTGTCCATCTCCGCAAGGCTTTCCGACAGATGAGTGTGTATGGCAAAGCCTCGCTGTTTTGCTTCGGCGGCAACCTCGCGCTGATACCCCTCGTCGCAGGTGTAGGGCGCGTGCGGCGCAAGCATGAATGTCAGGTTATCGCGGCCTTTCCAGCGGTCAGCCGCTTCAAGCGCTTCACGGAGCCGCGCTTCGCCGCCCTTCGGGTCCTCGGCGCCGCCTTGCAGGCCTCGCGAAAGCGCCGCGCGGATACCGGAGTCCTCGACGGCGCGCGCGAGATCGTCCATGAAGTAATACATGTCTATGAACGCTGTCGTGCCGGAGCGCAGCATCTCCATCACGGACAGCAGCATGCTCCAGTAGCAGTCTTCGCCCGTAAGCTTGTCTTCGAGCGGCATGATCCTGCCGAAGAGCCAGTCGTTGAACAACAGGTCGTCGGCGCAGTTGCGGAACAGCGACATCGACGCGTGAGTGTGCGCGTTGACAAAGCCCGGTATCAGCATTTTCCCGGCGCCGTGAATGGTTTTATCCGCTGTGAAACCTTCCGGCGCGGCTGAAGTTGACGCTATCTTCCCGTCGGCGATATAAACCGTGCAGGTCTCCGCGCCGCCGGGTAAAACTGCAAGTATGTCTTTTATCAATATGTTCAATGTAAAACCTCCATATCCCTCCATATCATTGACGCCTGCTTTTAGGTATTAAAACCGGGTTGCTCGATGTACAAAGTATACCAAGAGTGTTGAGCAGTTTCAAGTAATATGAGTAAATGCTTGTAGTTTTAAGCGATCATCCTGAACTATTCAGGACCTTGCGCTCAGAAGACATTTTTCTGCTTCCTTTCCGCTCAGTGGCACATCCATGTGCCAATTCGCGCGCTCCGGCATCCATGCCTCCGCTTTCGGAAGCAGAATAAACGTCTTCCTCACCGGTCCTGAGAGGGTATCTGAACTGTAACATCACCCTGAACTGTAAATTCACGGTGTTACGGTTCGAAGTACATCGGATAGCATAGCGGCGAAGCGCGGTTATATCCGCGACATATAGCGCGTGAGGATCGCGGCAAATTGGGCGCGCGTCGCGTTGCCGCCCGGGTTCAGTTCATACGCGTTCATTCCCGATATGAGGCCTGTGGATACAGCCCAGGTCATGGCGTCAGCAGCCCAGACGCTTATCTTGTCGGCGTCGTAAAACAAATTCGTATACTTCGCGAATCTCGGCGTGTTCCCCCCGTTAGCCAGGAGTTCGAATCTGTGCAGCATCACCGAAAGCTGCTCGCGGGTGATTCTGTCGCCCGGCCCGAAGCGGCCGTTGCCGTAGCCTGTGATGACGCCGTTATCGAATGCCCACATGATCGCGGATGTGTACCACTCCTCGTCAGGTACATCCGTGAAGACGGGGGAGTACTCCTGTGCGGGGCTTCCCGCCAGACGGTACAGAGCCGCAGCCGCCATTGCCCGGGTCAGCGCGCCGCCGTGGTTGAAAACTGTTTCCGAGACGCCGTTCATAAGAGCGTTCTCCGATGTGAAGCGGACATAATCGAAGAACCAGTCCGAGTCAGCTATGTCCTCATATGGATTCAGCCATTCCTGTTTGCTCTGAGTGCCGAAATCAAGGCTTATTATCTTCAGTGAGCCGGGGCGGGAATCATCTTCTGTGTATATGTAGCTTTGCTCAGCAAGCGACCAGATGATCTTACCGTTGAGCAGCACAGGGCGGTCATACGCGGGAAGGCGGACTCCCGGAAGTTCCTCCGGCCCGGTGAGCATCGAACCGGTGCGCGCATCGACGACGGCGCAGTATGCCGCATAAAAGTTATACGATGAGTAACCCCAATCGTCCGTGCGCTCCTTGAAAACCTCCCAGAACACAGCAACTTTATCATTCTCAAGCGCGGCGATTTTCGGAGAGAGAGCGTACTCGCCTTTGGAGAGTCTCGTCAGCCATATCACTCCGTAATCAGTAAAGCGGTTGGAGTCCCGGTCAAATCCCGATCTGGCCGCGCCCTCGCCGGAAACGAGGTACATATCGGCTTTGTTCCGGGTCTCCCGGAGATCCTTTTTGAGCACCTGTATAAACACGTCGCGCGGGCCGGCGTCTATTGGCAGGCTACTTGCGGGCTCCCTGACAGAGCTTGCCGCAAACACATAGGCAGAGGCTGTCTCCGCGATACCGCCCATTTGCGCAAATGTGTGATTATACGCGTATCCGGCGGATGCGCCCGTACCTTCGAGCGCGGATGTAAAGTGAAAGGTCTGAACAGAGGCGCTTGTTCTCCCGTCATAGCGCGATGAAGCTGCGGTGTCTTTTGCGCCAACATAGCTCAGAACAAAAGCCCTGGGATACGCATCGCCGTGATCCGCGAACAGGAATCCGCCGTCACGAGTCGCTATTGCCTGCTGGTCAAACGAGTGGCTCACATAGAGCACCGGCAGTGTAAGCGGGCGCATTGTGTTTTTATCAGCATATACGACAGTGGAACTCTGGTGGTTCCTGCCGTCGCCGCTTCTGAACATCAGCCGCCCGAAATGCGCCGCGATCCTGTCGCCGCTGATCGCGATGGAGGCGTTCCCATACGCGAAAGGGCTCTTTGTGCCGTTGGAATAGCCGTCTCCTGAGATGTATTCAGCGGCGCCGAGTTTTTTACCCGTTTGGCAATCATACTTGACAAGCTTGAGATTCACCTGTTTTTTTGCATTGGAGTCTTCACCCTCAATATATGCGCCCCAGAGAATGTAAATATTACCGTCTTCATCGCCTGCCGCCGCGCCGAAATTTTCAAGCTCGCGGTCCAGCGTCAGGCTTCTGCAGAAATTCATCTCTTCATCGAAGACGGATATCTTCAGTAAATCGCCCGAGTCATACGCGACGCAGAAGAAACCGCCGCACAGGAAGTCCTTTTTGCCTCCGGCTTCTGTGCAGTATGGAATGCCGTAGTATGTGTCATACTGGCTTGTATAGTTCATGGACGAGTAGTAGACCTTTGAAGCGGCTGCGAAACCGGGTTCGTCAAAAACGGTGGTATGCGCACCGGAACCGGAGGGCAGCGCTACGGCGTCAGAGGGTAATTCCGCGGAACCGGAGGATAACTCCCCGGTGTCGGAAGGTAATTCCATAGCGTCGGAGGGTAAATCCACGGAGTCAGAGGATAGATCCCCGGCGTCGGAGGGCAGCGCTCCAGCGTCGGTGAACTTCACACCGAGACACACGGACAACACCCCGGCGTTAGTTGTTGACGCCATGAAACCGTAGAAAGGCGAGATCATGAATATAATTAGCAGCAAGGCCAAAGAACGCTTTATCATTATCTACCTCGTTAATTGTGATTTATCATCCCGCACGAGATCTCTGCAGGGTTACAGGCATGCATGACCAGTGAGCTTCAGGATATGAACCGTGAAATGCAAGGGCTATTCTCCGGGCGGTGCAGCCCTTATTCTTTCACCTGAAGAAGTTCAAGAGGCCTGCGCCTCGTTATTATTACCGCGCAGATAAGAGCGCCGGTCGAGCATGCCGCGAGGTGCAGCGCAGTGTATGAGAGCAGTTGGCTTTTATATGCAGCAAGAACGAGACCATGGATAACAAGCAGCGCTGCGGCGGCGCAAAGCAGGCCGCAAGCGAACAGCGCAGCCTGCTCCGATACGAGCATTGCCCGCGCCCGTTTCTTCGTTGTGCCGAGTACGCGCATGATCGCGTACTCTTTCCTCTTGCGCATAATGAACAGATACACTGTAAGGCAAATCGACAGAAAAACCGACAGAGAAAAAAGAACGAGTTTGATCACCGCAAGAGCGTCGGAACGGTTGAGCTGCGCTTCTACCGCGGGCCAGCCTCCGTCGGAGAAGAGGAGATTGAGGCCAAGAACGGCCTGGATCGTAAACGCGGGCTCATCCATAAAAGGTGTTATATCCTTCGCGTTCCCGACGACGAAACTGAACTCACCGGGTTTTACCATATGATCCTGCGGTACTTCGCATGGCAGGAACGTCAGCGGCACGAAAATCGTGTTGTTAGAGTATGTCCAGTTCTGATTCTTGTCCCGCTCTCTCAAAGAGTCGGTGTCTGCATAGGCTCCGACGATCTCAAACTCGATCTCGTCTGTGAATGTATCCGCATAACGTTCGCGGACAGATGCGACGGCGCCGACAGCGGAGTTTTGCTCAAAGAGCTTATCTCCTAACTGAAGGCGTATCGTGTCCCCGATTCTCAGGCTGTTTTGCCGCATGAAGTACTGGCTCATAACGCATACGTTGCTCTGCTGTTCACTGTCCGCGTCATTTAGCATACGCCCTTCTTTTATTGCCATGCTGCCCTCGGCGAAGCGCATTATCGACGACATATCGTCCGCGTAAACCACGTCAAACGTGTGCAGATCCGTGTTGGTGATCTCGATCATCTCACGCAAAGGCGCAAACTCGTCAAGCTCCAGATAATTCTCCGGAAGATCCTTAAGCGGGTACACCTGAGGCCACCATCCGATCGTGGACGGATCGGAAAGAACGGGATTTGGCAGACTTCGCATGCTGCTGCTGTGCGCCATTTGAGTAGCCGGCACAGGATCGAGACGTCCGATGATAAGGTATCTTTCACCGGGGACAAGGCTTTCGAGAAAGTCATAACTGTACACATCATCGTAGTAACTCTCTCCGAAATGCAGTATGGCGCTGTATCTCTCCGGAACACTGGCGTTGAAATAACCGAGAGTATAGTCGTCCGGATATCCTTTCGCGAAAGCGAACGCTTCCACAGGGAAGTCGTATCTTCCGTCTCTTTGATTGTTATATCTTGTGAACCAGGCGCTGTCGCCCGCGAGCAGGTCTGCATCCTTAAAGAACATTGCCCGCGCGCGCCAGTCAGCCTCCGGCATGGATAATGTTTTGTTGCTGCCGAAAAGGCCCTCATCATCTTCTTTGATCAGTTCGGGCGGAGGCTCAGGCGCGTTATGGCCGCCGGCGCCGAAGTATGATAGGAACTGATTATGGTCAAATGTAGCTTCCGCAACGAATCTGGCGGTATAATTGAAGTTTTTGTACTTGAGGTCGGAACGCATGAGATCGGAACGCTTCAAGTCCGGAGACACTCCGGCGGTCATGTACCTGACGCTTACAGACGTCACATAGGGCAGGTTTGATATGGCGTCGATGTCTGACTGGCTGATGGTTTCATATTTCCAGGAGTTCAGGATTGTCTGATCATAGCTGTACGGGTTGTGCCCGATGCGATCATCGGTATATAGCCAGGCGTCAGTGCCTGCCAGTGTGGCTGTGCTGTACCGGCCGGCGGGATAAAGCGGAAACGGTCTTATTGCTTTGGCCTCTACTGCGCCGACGCCTTTATAATAGCCGGCGGTCCGCTCGAACTCGCGCGACATCACGGTGTATTCGGCGATGTTGAAAAAGAGCATGTATGAAGTGGCGGCAAGCAGTAGAATCGTCAGAATGGTCTTGACCGGAGTGCGCAGCGCAGTCTTGATACTGAGTAAGTTTTTCATGTCAACACCTCCCCGAACGCAATTATACAATACGGTAAAGCGCATATCAAGAGAGGACAGAGAGCAAACAGGTTGCACTTCTGAGGGCGTGTTACACTTCAGAGGGGTGTCCGGGAGATGCTTTTTTGAGGCTACTACAAATGTTCCGGGGTATATGAGCAGTGGCTTCCGCCTCCTGCTTCGCAACCAGCCTCAAAAAAGGCAGTCTCCCGGACACCCCTCTGAAGTGTAACTATTGGGATTGCGACGCGGAGGCCGCAATGACGATGGTGTCATGAACTGTAACGTAACCCCTGCCCAAAATGCATATTCACGCCGCGATACTTGACAACGCATGAGCGTTTTTGTTAGTATACGTTAGGTTTTCGGACAGTCCGGATGATTACGACGCAAAAGATAAATACGTGGTACAGGACATACCGGAACGGAAAGAAAAACGCGAGGAGAGCATATTATGCCTATCACTGAAATACTTGAGAAAAACTGCGAGCTGTTCGGGAGCGACGTGGCTCTGGTCGAGATAAACCCCGAAAGGCATGAGACCAGGCGCGTGACATGGAAAGAGTACAGCCTTATTGAGCCTTCGCACGCCCCGCATTACCGGCGCGAGATAACATGGTCGGTGTTCAACGAAAAGGCGAACAGGTTCGCGAACCTGCTTATAAGCCGCGGGATAGGGAAGGGCAACAAAGTAGCGATCCTGCTCATGAACTGCCTCGAATGGCTGCCGATCTATTTCGGAGTGCTCAAGACGGGCGCGATCGTAGTGCCATTCAACTTCCGGTATACACCCGATGAAATAGAATACTGCGTAAAGCTCGCCGAAGCGGATATACTCCTGTTCGGTTCCGAGTTCATTGGCCGGGTCGAGGAGATTGCGGAGAACATTACGGATAACAGGATGCTGATCTTTTACGGCGGAGGCGAATGCCCGACGTTTGCCGAAGACTACAACGAACTCACCGCGAACTGTTCAAGTTCGTCGCCCGATATCAAACTCACTGACGACGATTTCGCCGCGATATATTTCTCATCAGGGACCACGGGGTTCCCGAAGGCTATCCTGCATAAACACAGAAGCCTCATGCATGCGTGCATGACAGAGCACGCGCACCACGGGCAGACGAAAGACGACGTCCTGCTGAGCATTGCCCCGCTCTATCATACCGGGGCAAAAATGCACTGGATGGGGAGCTTCTATGTCGGAGCCAAGGCAGTCCTCCTGAAAGGGACAGAACCGAAGTATATACTCGGGAGCTTGTCCGCGGAAAAGTGTTCGATCGTATGGCTGCTCGTGCCGTGGGCGCAGGATATTCTGGGCGCTCTTGACAGAGGCGAGGAGAAACTTTCTGATTATGAGCTTGAGCAGCTCCGCCTTATGCATATTGGGGCGCAGCCTGTACCTCAGAGCCTGGTCAAGCGCTGGAAAGAGTACTTCCCGAAGCATGATTACGACACAAATTACGGCTTGAGCGAATCGATCGGGCCCGGTTGCGTGCATCTCGGTATAGAGAACATCCACAAGGTTGGAGCGATAGGGGTGCCGGGCTTCGGATGGGAAGTCAAAATCGTCGGCGAAGACGGAGAAACCGTTAAGCAGGGTGATGTCGGCGAGCTCTGCGTCAAAGGGCCTGGCGTCATGGAGTGCTATTACAACGATCCGGCGGCGACGGGCGAAGTGCTCAAAGACGGATGGCTGTTCACCGGCGACATGGCCGAACAGGACGAGGATGGGTTTTACTTTCTCGTTGACAGAAAAAAGGACGTTATAATAACCGGCGGTGAGAACATATACCCCGTGCAGGTCGAAAACTTCCTCTCCGCTCACCCGGACGTCAAGGACGTCGCTGTGATAGGCCTCCCGGACGCGCGGCTCGGAGAGATTTCCGCGGCGATAATCGAGATCAAGAAGGGGCATGAATGCACCGAGGAAAGCATCACCGAGTTTTGCCACAGCCTCCCTCGCTACAAACGGCCGAGGCGCATCATTTTCGCGGATGTACCGCGCAACGCTACCGGGAAGATCGAGAAACCGAAACTGAGGCATATATACGGCGCCGACGAAATCGTAGCGGCTCAGACAAGGGAATAAGGCTTAAGAGCAGAGGATAGAGAGACGGAGTCAGGGAACAGGGAACAGGGAACAGGGAAGACAATTGAGCGCCCTGGAGTTGGAAAGAGGTAACGTTATGAAGCAACTTATGCTGGGAAATGAAGCTGTCGCAAGAGGGCTGTACGAAGCGGGATGCGCGGTCGCGTCGAGCTACCCGGGGACTCCCAGTACTGAGATAACAGAATGCGCCGCGGAGTATGACGAGATATACTCCGAATGGGCGCCAAACGAGAAAGTGGCTGTAGAGGTAGCTTTTGGCGCTTCGCTCGCCGGAAAACGGAGTTTCGCAGGGATGAAACACGTTGGGCTGAACGTCGCCGCCGACCCTTTGTTTACAATTTCGTACACCGGCGTTAACGCCGGGATGGTGATCGCCGTCGCGGACGACCCCGCGATGCATTCTTCGCAGAATGAGCAGGATTCCAGGCATTACGCGGTCGCGGCAAAGGTTCCGATGCTTGAGCCGTCGGACTCGCAGGAGTGCTTGACATACACAAAGTATGCATACGAGCTGTCGGAGAAGTACGACACTCCCGTTATACTGCGCATGTGTACGCGCGTCGGGCACTCGCAGAGCATTGTGGAGACGTCGGAGCGCGATGAAGTTCCCGGTAAAGAGTATGTTAAGAGTGTTTCAAAGTATGTGATGATGCCGGCTTACGCCAAGGCAAGGCATCCGATAGTCGAGCAGCGCACGCGCGATTTAGTTGCTTTGGCGGAGGATACTTTTTTGAATCGCGTCGAAATGGGAGGCGCTGAGATAGGGATCATCTCATCCGGCACCGCATACCAGTATGTCAAAGAGGCATTCGGCGACAGTGTGAGCGTGCTGAAACTCGGCATGGTCAATCCGCTGCCGGAGAAGCTGCTCCGCGACTTCGCTTCCAAGGTGAGCAAAATAGTTGTTGTTGAAGAACTTGACAGCATTATTGAAGACCATTGCAGGAAGCTCGGTATCAGCGTTACTGGCAAGGATATCTTCCCGCTGACGGACGAGTTCTCGCAAAACATGGTCGCGGAAAAACTCGGCGTTCCGTCGCCGCAGGGCAAGACTGTCAGTGAAGCGACGCCCGCGCGTCCGCCTGTGATGTGCGCAGGCTGCCCGCACCGGGGAGTCTTTTATGTACTCGGAAAGAGAAAGGCAACCGTACTCGGAGACATCGGGTGTTATGCGCTCGGTGCGTCCGCGCCGCTCTCGGCTGTGGATACGACCGTTTGCATGGGAGCGTCGGTTTCGAACCTGCACGGATTCAGCCGCGCGGGAGGAAAAAACTGCGTGGCGGTCATCGGGGATTCGACATTCATGCACACGGGCCTGAACGGGCTTGTGGATATCGCGTACAACGGTTCTGATTCCACCGTCATAATTCTCGACAACTCAATAACAGGGATGACAGGGCATCAGGAAAACCCGACGACCGGGTTCAACATCAAGGGGGAGCCTGCCGGGAAAGTAGATCTTGAAGCGCTTTGCAGAGCGATCGGCGTGGAGAACGTACGCGTAGTCGACCCTTACGATCTTGACGAATGTGACAGGATCATCGGTGAAGAAATGCAGGCCCCGGGCGCTTCGGTGGTTATAGCTAGAAGGCCCTGTGTCATGCTGAAATCTGTGAAAGCGAAACCTCCGCTCACAGCGGACACGGAAAAGTGCACAGGCTGCACAGCCTGTATGAAGCTGGGCTGCCCCGCAATAAGCGTCAGAAATAAAAAAGCAGTCATAGACGCGACTCAGTGCGTCGGCTGCGGCGTTTGCGCCAAGCTTTGCAGATTCGGAGCGCTCGATGGAACGGGCTGATGCAAGAGGGTACCTGAACAGGGTGAAACATGGTGATAATATTAGTGTTTGGAGTTCATGATGCAAACTAAAAATATAATGATCGTCGGCGTCGGCGGACAGGGGAGCCTTCTGGCGAGCAAACTGCTCGGAAGGCTGCTGACGAACGAAGGGTACGACGCAAAAGTTTCGGAAGTACACGGCATGAGCCAGCGCGGCGGTTCCGTCGTCACGTATGTCCGCTACGGGGAGAAAGTCTACTCGCCGGTCATAGACGTCGGACAGGCGGATGTGATCGTCGCTTTTGAAATACTGGAAGCTGCGCGATGGCTCGCATACCTTGCTCCGGACGGGCAGGTCGTGACCAACACACAGCAGATCGACCCCATGCCTGTGATCACCGGGGCCGCGGAATACCCTGAAAATCTGGCTGAAAAAATGCGTGACGCGGGAGCGAAAGTTGATGATATTGACGCGCTCGCGCTCGCTAACGAAGCCGGGTCGTCAAAAGCTGTGAATATAGTTATGATGGGAAGGCTTTCCGGATATTTCCCGTTCACGGAAGATGCATGGATGAAGGCTCTGGGCGAGACAGTCCCGGAGAGATTCCTTGATCTGAACATCCGCGCATTTAAACTGGGAGCGCTTGCCATGGCAAACGCTGAGTAATTCCCGCCACCATCTTTACATCGTCTCTTTCCGCCCAATCCTGCGTCTTTCTCGGTTAAATACTCCAAGTATTCGCCCTCAAAATCCACAGGATTGGGCGAAAACATCCAATGCAAATCTAGTGACGCGCATTACTCAGCGCTTGCCTTGGCAAACACTGAATAATACGCAAGCGAGTCATTCTGGGCGCGATATTATTATCAGGCTGATAAAGCGCAACTTGGTACGATAAAACAACGAAAGGATAACCATAAGTGGAAAACTACTACCAGCCGGAGGTTGAACGCATGCCTCCGGAGAGCATGCGAAGCCTGCAGAGCGAGCGCCTTGTAAAGCAGGTAAGGCATGTCTATGAAAATGTCCCTTATTATCGGGAAAAGATGGACAAAAAGGGCGTTACGCCCGATGACATAACGTCGGTAGAGGATCTACATAAACTGCCGTTCCTAGCAAAAGATGACCTGCGCGAAGCATATCCGTACGGGCTGCTCGCGCTTCCTGTCGAGGACACGGTCCGGATCCACTCGACGAGCGGTACGACAGGGAAGCGGGTCGTGTCATTTTACACGCAGCACGACGTTGACCTTTGGGAGGATTGCTGCGCGCGCGCCCTTGCCGCGGCCGGTGCAACGCGAAGCGACGTGGTGCAGGTAGCGTACGGCTACGGCTTGTTTACAGGCGGACCGGGACTGAACGGCGGTTCCCATAAACTTGGGAGCCTCACGCTCCCTATGTCGTCAGGCTTCACCGACAGGCAGCTGCAATTCATGTGCGACCTTGGCACGACTATACTCTGCTGCACTCCTTCATACGCCGAGTTTCTGGCAGAGACGATAGAAGAGCAGGGCCTCAGAGGTAAAATCAGCCTGAAAGCGGGGATTTTCGGCGCCGAAGCATGGAGCAGCGAAATGCGCGCCCGGCTCGAAGAGAAACTGGGCATAAAGGCGTACGACATATACGGGCTGACCGAAATAGCGGGCCCCGGAGTGTCTTTCGAATGCTCTGTGCAGGACGGCATGCACATCAATGAAGATCACTTCGTCGCCGAGATAATCGACCCCGTCACCGGCGAAGTCCTGCCGGAAGGCGAAAAAGGCGAGATCGTGTTCACATGCATTACAAAGCAGGCTTTCCCGCTGATTCGCTACAGGACGCGCGACATTTGCGTGCTCAGCCGCGGAGAGTGTTCATGCGGCAGGACGCTCATCAAGATGTCCAGGCTTATGGGGCGCAGCGACGATATGCTCATCATCAAGGGCGTTAACGTTTTCCCGTCGCAGATAGAGACGGTCCTCATCGATTACGGCTTATCTTCGAACTACCAGTTGATCGTAGACAGGGTGAATCATTCCGACACTCTGGAAGTACGCGTTGAGCTAGCGGCAGAGATGTTTTCGGACACTGTCAGGGCAGTTGAGGGCCGCGAAAGGGAACTCAGGGATAAAATCAAAAACATGCTGGGAATTGCCGCGAAGGTCACGCTTGTCGCGCCGAAAGCGATTACACGCAGCGAAGGCAAAGCGGTGCGGATCATAGACAACAGGAAGTTATAGTTTGCATTCCAGGTGCAATCATTCACGTGACTGTTCCAATCAAGGTCTGAAAACGCTTGATACGCTGCAAGCGGCGCCATGCGGACAGGACTCTGTGAACAAAGAAAGAGGATGTAGATGACAATAGAACAGTTATCTGTTTTCGTGGAAAACAAACCCGGGAAGCTGGTGGAAGCGCTTGAAGCGATAGCGGGAGCGGGGATAGACCTGCGCGCGCTGTCGCTGGCGGATACGGCGGACTTCGGTATATTGAGGGTGATCGTAGACAAGCCTGCCGAAGCGTTCAAAGCGCTGCAGAGCGAAGGGTATCTTGTCAAGTCAAGTGAAGTGATCCCGGTGTCGGTCGGTGATAAGCCGGGCGGGCTTGCCGCGGTTCTTCGGGTTCTCGCGGACAACGGGGTCAACGTCGAATACACATACGCTTTTGTCGCGCACTCTTCCGACAAAGCTTTTGTCGTTTTACGGGTAGGAGATAATGATGCGGCAGTCAGGGTGCTTTCGGATAACGGTATATCTATGCTGTCCGCTGTAGAAATGTATAACATGTGACCGCGGCTTATACGAGGTGAAGTGTTATGTTCAGGATAATATCGCGGCGCGAAGCGGCGGACCTTATTAATGACGGCGACTGTATTGCGATAAACTCTTTTCTGGCGCTCTCAAACCCCGAAGCTTTGCATGACGCGCTGTATGAACGCTTTATCGAAACGGGCGCGCCGAAAGACCTTCGGCTGTTTTGCGCAGCGGGCTTCGGCGTCTGGGACAGAAATCGCTTCGCAGACCGTTATATCGAAGCCGGAGCCGTGAAGGAGATCGTCGCGAGCCATTACAACAGTATGCCCGCGGCGAAAGAAATGGCGAGTCAGGGTAAAATTGAAGCGTACTGCCTCCCATTGGGAATGCTGTCGCACGCTATTCGGGCGGCGGCTGCAGGAAGAGAGTGGATACTCAGCGAGGTCGGCGCCGGGATCTACTGTGACCCGCGCGTCGATACATGCGCGCTGAATGACATCTCAAAAAAAGAACTGGTCACAGTATGCGAAATAGAAGGAACAGAGTTCCTTCGTTATCAGACTCCGAAAATCGACGTTGCATTTATCAAAGGTACTACAGTTGATCAGAACGGAAACATTTCCTTTGAGAAAGAGTATCTTACAGTTGACGCCCTGGCGATGGCGCAGGCGACAAAACGCAACGGCGGTAAAGTCATCGTGCAGGTCGAGCGGGTAAGCCATGTGTTCGCGCGGCCGCGCAATGTTATAGTGCCGGGTATTCTTGTCGATTATGTCGTTGTTGACGAAAGCCCCGCAGTACCGGAAGATTGGGAGTATAATCCCGCGTTATCGGGAGATATCCATGTTCCGTCAACGCTGATGGATTACTACATCAACAAACTGTCCACGACCGGCGGGCGGCGCGCCGATACAGGCAACAGCGCAGCAGAAATCATAGGGCGCCGCGCTGCGGGGGAGCTCCGCCCCGGCCATATCGTAAATATCGGCATCGGGATCCCTGAGATGGTGGGCATACATGCATCAAAAATCGGTATCCTGAAAGATATCGCGATCACTGTGGAAGCGGGCGGAGTCGGCGGACTGCCGGCGCCGGGTCTGGCTTTCGGAGCGACAATAGGCGCAGACATGATCTGTGATATGTCAACACAGTTTGATTTTTATGACGGCGGCGGGCTGGACATCTGCTTCCTGGGAGGCCTGGAAGCGGATATGCACGGCAATGTCAACGCTCACAGTCTGGGTGGCAACTACTCCGGGATCGGAGGCTTTGCGAACATCACCTTCGCTACAAAGACGATAGTGTTTTGCATGAGCTTCAACACAAAGGGGCTTGCAGCGGCGGAAGTTAACGATGAAGTACGTATTATCAGCGAGGGGAGTGTACCTAAGTTTAAAAAGGAGATAACGGCTGTCAGTTTTTCCGGGAAAAACGCAATAAGGCGCGGGCAGCGTGTTATTTATATAACGGAGCGATGCATTTTCGAGCTGACGGAAACAGGCTTGCGGCTCAAGGAAGTATATCCGGGAATAGATGAAGACAGCCAAATTCGTAGTATGCTGGATTTCAAATTGCCCGGCTGAATATCAGGATACCTGATAGAAGTTGTGTGACCCGGTATTCAACCGGGTCACACAATTGAATGCCGGGCCACCTGGTTGGATTTCTAGATGCCCGGCCGGATTTCTAGATGCCCGGCTGGACTTCGAGTTGCCCGGCCGGACTTCGAGATGCCCGGCTGGACTTCGAGATGCCCGGCTGGACTTCGAGCTACCCGGCCGGACTTCGAGCTGCCCGGCTGAATACTGTCAGTTAGCAAGTTTGTAACCACCGTCGACGGTAAGTATCTCGCCTGTGATCTGCTCAGCAGCTTCCGACGCTAGAAAAACGACGGCTGCAGCGATTTCTATAGGCTTGTTCCTGCGGTGCGTCGGCGTCTTCTCCATCCACGACTCATTCAGTTTCGCGTACTGAACCGGATCCTGCGCAGCGCCGAGCTTGCTCTCCGTATATCCCGGAGCCACTGCGTTGACGCGGATATTGTACTGCGCCCATTCATGCGCGAGCATCCTGGTCATGTGGTTCACTCCGGCTTTTGACGCGCTGTAGCTGACTGTGGTTTGCGGAGTGTTTACTATCTCGCCTGCGTTTGAGGTTATATTGATTATAACGCCTCCGCCTGTCTCGCGCATTTTCTTCGCCGTGAACACGGACATAATGAAGACAGCTGTCATATCAAGCTTTATTACGTCATGCCAGTCGGCGAAGTTGTTTTTGTCAGCCTCGATCGACTCAAACCACCGGACAAGACCTGAATTATTGACGAGAACGTCAATTGATCCGAACGCGGCGAACGCCTCCTCTACTACGCGGGCCGGATCGCCGTCGGCGGTCAAGTCGCCGGTATAAAACCGCGCTTTAACGCCAAACTCCCGTTCAAGTTCTTTTGCGGTTTCTTCGCCGTCCTCTTTACTGCGGCCCATGATCATTATATTAGCGCCCATTTCCGCAAAGGCTCTCGAGATACCGAGTCCGATGCCGGAGTGCCCGCCTGTTATAAGTACGTTCCTGCCGCTGACAGAAAACGCGTTTTTCATAGATTCGATCATTTGAGATGCTCCTTTACATTTTCGCCGAGCGGTATTTTTAAGTTAAGCTTTGCATCTATGCTAAGATGTGTCTCTGTGTTAAGCTTTGTATTAATGCTAAGCTGCGTATCTGTGTTAAGCTTTGCATCAATGCTAAGCTGTGTATCAATGTTAAGCTGCGTATCTGTGTTAAGCTGTGTATCTATGCTAAAAAGAACCGCGCGCCTATCCTGAAGAGGAGCGGTGCGCAGCTTTTATTTATGGCGTCAGGCTTCTTGCCGGAAAAGGCGTAACCGGGGGATCGGGTATCTCGAACACGCTTTCTTCTTTGAATGTCGCGACAATCCTATTGTCACTGGTTCCCGTGTTCGGGTTGAAAGGCGCTTTGCACGTTATCAGCGTGACTCTGGCGTCGCCTTCAAGACTCATAATGATATCTGCCGGGGCTGTAGCAAGCGCATACACGAAAACGCTTTCAAGGCGGAACGTAAGGCTGCTGCCGTCGTCGTACAGGATCTGCATCTCATCGCCGACGTCCAGCGTGTCCAGCGAGAATAACTGCCCGTTGGCTCCGTTCCACCTGTTATGACTCCCGAAGATAGCGTTACCTTTGTTTCCGGGGATCGAACTGACGCGCCACCATGAGATTATGGAGCCGGAAGGAGCGATCTCCATGGAAGTGCCCTTTGCGTTGGTACCTGTGTCCTGTATTGCGGCGTCAACGTCGAGGGCGGGGATATACATCCACACGGGCCAGGCCTCTATAGGATCAGGTTCCGGCTCGGGTTCAGGTTCCGGATCAGGCTCGGGTTCAGGTTCAGGCTCGGTTTCCGGTTCGGGGGATACTTCCTCCGGTGAGATATGCTCTGCGACCGGGCTCGGCTCCGGCTGCAGGAATACAGCCGCTTCAGGAGTTTCCGAAAGCGGAGTAGTTTCAGCGTATGATTCGGTGTTTGATGTGACGGCGCCAAAAGCCGCAACGATAAAAGTCATTGCGGTAAGCGAAACAACGATAAGTATTTTCCTGATATGCTTTTTGAAAATCATATATGTCATCCTCAACGGTTATATTATACTACAAATACAGGGAAAAATCAATTTATACGCCGCAAGTATTGCATTTTTATTGTTTTCTGTTATTATGTCTGTGAGGACGGAATCATAACAGATACAAAGACTATATTTTGAAAGTAGGTATGCATTTAAATGAAGAAAATGAAGAAAACTCTGGCTGTCTTGCTGGCCCTGATGATGTGCCTGTCGCTCTTCACGATCGGCGTTTCAGCAGCGGATGACGACGTCATTACGATCGACATCTACAGTTTCAACGACTTCCACGGCACGGTGGACAAGTCCGCCTCCGGGTCGAACCCCGGCGCGGACAGGTTTGTCGCAATCGCGCAGGCCCTCATGGCTGACAACCCGAACTCAGCGATCGTCAGCGCGGGGGACAACTACCAGGGTTCGCCTCTGTCGAATCTTTTCTTCGGCGAACCGGTTTCCGACATGTTCAAGTACTTAGGCGTACAATACTCCGCGCTGGGCAACCACGAGTTTGACTGGGGCTCAGAACTGATTTCAAAATTCGCGGAAGACGGCGAAGTCACTTTCCTTGCGGCGAACATCTTCTATGAGGATACCGGAGAGGCTCCGGATTATTGCGTACCGTATGGTATCCTTGAGTTCGACGGCGTCAAGGTGGGGCTGATAGGCATTACAACAACGGAAGTTCCTTCGCTGGTCAAAGCGGAAAACGTAGCGGGCCTTGTATTTGCGGATCCTGCGGAGACTGTCGCGAAATGGGAGCCGATACTCAGGGAAGAGGAAGGCTGCGATATCGTGATTGCGCTGACCCATATGGGCGCTCTGACTGAAGCTACCGAACTCGCCGAATCAGAGGCAGGCGCGAATCTCGACGGCATTTTCTCCGGGCATGCGCATCAGTGGCAGGACGTCGAGGTCAACGGCGTGCATATAGTATCAGCCGGATACAACGGCAGAGGAGTTGCCCTGTTGAGCTTTGAGTTCGACAAGGCTGCGAGCGAGCTTGTCGGAGTTACATCCAAGGTCTATGTCCAGAATGATATGAACACTGACGCAATTCTGCCGAATGACCCGCTCGAAGTAAACGCGGACGTCAAGGCGATAATCGCCGAGTACAACGCTGATGCTGGTCCTCTCTTCGCAAAAGGCGTCGGCGTCTTCGGCGAGCTTATCGAAACCCCTGAAGACCAGGCCGCGTGGGCGACGCAGGTGGTTTGGGACTATATCTACAAAGCAACCGGTGAGAATTACATTTTGTTCCAGAACTCCGGCGGATGGCGTAATACAGGCTCGGAGCCGCGCCGTCCCAACGATGTGGTCACAATGGCTTATCTGTATACACTCATGCCTTTCGATAACGAGATAGTTCTGCTGGAAATCACGGGCGCAGACCTGCTAGCAGACCTCCTGAGCGATGAAGCTGAGGTCACCGGTTACAAGTGTATCGCCGGCGCGTATGAGAAAGACGGCGCCTGGTATTTAAGCGATACGGACGAAGAAATACTGGACGACGATACAGTCTACCTTGTAGCGTGCAACGATTTCATGCTCACGGGCGGCGACTACTACAACTTTGCAAATAACCTCGGGTTCTCATTCATGGGCGTGCCGCTCAGGGACGCTATGATTGTCGAACTCATGAGCAGATCGGGTCTTGACGACCTGCTCGATCCTCCGTATATGTTTGACCTCGATCTTGAGTCATGGTACATGAACGCGGTAGGCTATGTAATGGATAACGGGATCATGAATGGAACAGGCGCGTTTATCTGGTCGCCGGAGCTGAGCGTGAACCGCGCTACTGCGTTTGCGACGCTGTACAATTTGGAAGGCAGGCCTGCCGTGACAGGCGAGAACTTCAGCGACGTCGCTGAGTCCGACTGGTTCTATAACGCGGCGCTTTGGGCAAAGAACACCGGCATAAGCGAAGGTTCGGACGGGCTGTTCGTTGGCGCGAGGAACATCACGCGCACGGAACTCGCGGCAATATTCGTCCGCTATCTGGATACTTACGGGTATGAGCTTTACGACGCAGATCTTAGCGGCTATGCCGACGCGGGCGACATTCCCGGATGGGCTGTCGCGCAGGGTGTACTGGACAAAATAGTCGCGACGGGAATAATCTCCGGCAGGAGCGCGACAGAGCTTGCGCCGAACGCTACCGCGAAGCGCTCGGAACTGGCGCAGATGCTTTTGAACATGGCTGACTTCATCGACGGCCTGGATTACGCTGTCGGCCGCGTCGCCGCGCTTATTTACGGCGGTAACCTCGAACTTGGCATCAACGGGAAAACTCTGTTCAACGCTGGTTTTGCGATCGGAGATATTGTCACCGTCACAGTCGGCGATACCGTGCTCGACATGCCGATCTGCGCGGGCTACAACGACGTCGACGTAATGGACATCCTTGTGCGGGTTCCTAACGGAAGCCCGGACAGGGAGGTCGTAGTCGCTATCAACATGAGCGAGTTTGCAACGAAGTACGAAGGCGCCGTCGGCGACGCCGTATTCTTCACCATGAAGGAAAAGGGCGGTTATCTGGACGAGATCGCTTCGCGCCCCAGCGAAACAGGCCGTACGACTAACCGCGAGGATTACGAATCCGACGAGGTGTTCGCGAACTTCCGCGAGATGACGCTCGGAGACATCGCGCCCGGAGTCCTTTACCGCAGCAGCAGCCCGATCAACCCCGGGCTAGGCCGCGCCGCCTACGCGGATAAATTCTGTGAAGAAGCGGGAATTGAGGCTGTAATAAATATGGCGGACGACGAAGCAGTCATTGAGCGCTACTTCGCTGCGGAAGCCTTCGACTCGCCTTACTACAAGAGCCTGTATGAAGACGGAAAAGTGATCGCCCTCAACATGAGCGTGGACTTTTTCTACAGCGCTGCCAACAGGGAGAAGCTGAAGCAAGGTTTAGAGTTCCTGTTGGATAACGAAGGGCCGTACCTCATCCATTGCACAGAGGGCAAGGATCGCGTAGGCTTTGTCGCTGCTCTCCTCGAAGCGCTTATGGGCGCGACGATCGACGAGATCAAAGACGACTATATGCTCACATATATCAACTACTTCTTCTTTGAAAAGGGAGATGAATCCTACGAGAAGTTCGCGCAGTCCGCTATACTCCCGCTTATGTGCCTGATGGCCGGCGTCGAGAAGGGGACTGACCTGAGCGAGATCGACCTTGCGGAAGCCGCCAACGAGTACCTGCTTGGCATAGGGCTTGAGCAGGCGCAGATCGACGACCTCGTCGCCGTTCTCTCCGGCGCCGAAGCCGGCGGCGCGCTGGCTGCGTAGCTGGGGATCGTTCCTGCAGCTGTTACGAGTAAACAGAGCGGCGGCCATCTGTGGATGGAACCGCCGCTTTGTTTGGAGGGGTTTCAGATATTGGAGTATCTGATGAGGAAGTAAGCAAAGTTAGAAAGAATTATCTATGCAGATGATAATGAGTTGATCAAAGGTTGTAAAGAAGAGTTAATGGAAGAAGTTCCGGGAGTTCAGGTAGAAACAAATGTTTTCGACAGATCTATGGTCGAGTAAATCGTTTCATACGTTCTTTGCGGTTGAGGTAATGTGCGGAGTTTCAGGCTGTTGTCGAGTTTGAACTGGGAGATAAGACCTTCGAGGGCGGTGGACTGCCCGCTCATTTCCTCCGCGGACGCTGCGCTCTCCTGCGCTGTGGCGCTGTTTTGATGAACTACCTGAGTCACCTGGTCTATACCGATGTTGATCTGGTCTATGCTTGCGGCTTGTTCTTCGGAGAACCTGGCTATCTCGGTAACGATCTTCGTGCTCTCGTTGATACCTGATACGATTCCGACGAGGCTGTCGTGCGTTTTCTCCGCGATCCTCGCGCCCAGCTCGGCCTTTTCCATCGAGTTCTGGATCAGCTCGCCGGTCTCCCTCGCGGCTTCAGCGCTTCTGGCTGCCAGGCCGCGCACTTCCTCCGCGACGACGGCGAAACCTTTGCCGTGCTGCCCGGCCCTTGCCGCTTCCACGGCGGCGTTCAGGGCCAGAATATTGGTCTGGAACGCGATGTCGTCGATGACCTTGATGACCTTGCTGATACTCTGGCTGGCCTGGTTGATCTCCCGGACGGCGGACATCATCTCGTCCATCTGACGGCTGCCTTTTTCCGC
>Ga0082212_10003229_pt1 | contig 23230 bp, 23 predicted proteins | sample TergutNt197P3_FD_71548 | JGI IMG/M metagenome (GOLD analysis project Ga0082212, IMG submission 71548) | Neocapritermes taracua P3 segment gut microbial communities from Petit-Saut dam, French Guiana - Nt197 P3 | ecosystem: Host-associated > Arthropoda: Insects > Digestive system > Gut ...
CCGGTCTTTTTGCCGCCAGGCGGCGCGGGAAAACCTTGAAAGGCAACAAGCATTCCTGCGGTTTTCCCGCACCACCTGACGACAAAAATCCTCGGCGGATTAATAGAAAATGTTTTCGTTCTCGGGTATAAGTATAACTCATCCGCCGACAAAATGCAATAGTAAATCTAAAATTTCTAGATATTATATATTGACATCTAACCAAATTAGATGTATACTTAAAGCCCCGGGGAAAGGAGTGGCGCTCATGTCCGGCAGGGTCGTTTTGCACGCCGATCTGAATAATTTTTACGCCAGCGTGGAAATGCTCTATCATCCCAAGCTGCGCGGGCATCCTGTGGCAGTGGGCGGCAATGCTGAATTGCGGCATGGGATCATTCTGGCCAAAAATTATGAAGCCAAAGCCTATGGCATCCAAGTGGGAAATGCCCTCTGGGAAGCCAGGCAAAAATGCCCGGGGCTGATCATCGTCCAGCCTGATTATGCTAAATATCTGCGCTTCAGCCGTTTATTCAAAGGAATACTGCTGGACTACTCCGACCAGGTAGAACCGTTTGGCCTGGATGAGAATTGGCTGGATGTTACCGGCAGCCAAAAACTGTTCGGCACGGGGCAAGCTATCGCCGACAAGATCCGGGAGAGGGTAAAGTTTGAGCTGGGTGTTACCGTATCAGTGGGGGTAAGCTTCAATAAAATATTCGCGAAACTGGGCAGCGACATGAAAAAACCGGACGCTACTACGGTTATTTCCCGGGAAAACTTCCGCGATGTGGCCTGGCCTTTACCTGCTGCTGACTTATTAGGCGTTGGCCGGGCGGCCCAGGTCAGGTTTTTGAAATATGGGGTCAAAACCATCGGCGATATTGCCAAACTGGAACCGGCGCTATTGCAAAGCTGGTTCGGTAAATGGGGATTATGCCTTCATCATTATGCCAACGGTCTGGATAATTCTGAAGTTAAACCCATCGGTTATGAAACCGTTGTCAAATCCGTAGGCAATTCTACAACCTGTCCCCGGGATCTGGAGAATGAAGAGGATGCTCAGATCGTCTTGCAAAACCTGGCGGAGAGTGTGGCCGAACGGATGCGGGATTTGGGGCTGATGGCAAAGACAGTTCAAATCAGCCTGCGCAGCAATGATTTGATTTGGTGTGAGCGGCAGATGGCGCTGCCAAAGCCCAGCATGATTTCAGCAGAGCTAACTGATGCTGCTCTGAAACTGCTGCGAAAAAACTATAGCTGGGATAAACCATTACGCAGTGTCGGCATCCGCGGCGCCAATCTTATTCCCATCAATAGCCCAAGGCAGCTAACTATTTTTGATGATGAAAAAAGGCGTGAGCGCAGGGAAAAGCTGGAGTATGCTATTGATGATATCCGCAGGCGGTTTGGACATCACTCCATCAATAGGGCTTTATTGGCGGCAGATGAGAAATTAGGTAAGCTTGACGCCAAAACAGAGCATCTTATGCAGCTTCAAGGCTATAATTGACGGGCTGCTTTGCAGACCGGGTTTTGAGTTAATATGAAACATTGATGTTATGGCGAGGTGTGCGGCAAGGGCGGTGAACCAAGTGCCTGACTTACAAGAATATCTTAGCAATGACTACAAAGTATATGTGGATGTCAATGTCGATCATCTATCTGACGGCACTATTCACCCCTGCTATTTTTTCTGGGAAGATGGCAGGCGCTATGATATAGACAAGATACTTGATATCCGGCCTGCTGCCAGCTTGAAAGCAGGCGGCTTGGGTTTGCGCTATACTGTCCGGGTGATGAATAAGAAAGTTTTTATGTTTCTGGAGGAAGACCACGGCGCTTGCCGCTGGTTTCTTGAGCGCAGATGATTATTAGCATATATAAATTGATTTGACGATAGATTGCGAACAATTAGGATTGGCAAATCCGGGAACAGCATGCTCCCTTATTGTAACACCATAATACCCATCAGCCCGAACCTGCCATTTTCGAATAGCAGATCCAGGCTTTCTTATTGTTGAGTTTACTTCAAAACTCCAGAAAACTTCCAAAATTTATGTTTTTGCAGGCAACAGGGTTTTTAGCACCTCTAGAAAAATCATAGTTGTCTCTCATAACACACCTCCATAGTATCCGGCCTCTTGCTTGTTAGCCTTTCTTGCAGAGATTATTCGAATTATATTTGGGGTTGAGTAACAATTTTCAGAAGAAAATTACCTTTGACTGCTTTTTGAATAATCGTTTAAATATTCACTGTCCGATAATTTTTATAAGCACACGTTTATCGCGCATACCGTCAAATTCACCGTAGAATATCTGCTCCCATGTTCCAAAATCAAGTTTACCGTCTGTTATGGCGACAACAACCTCGCGCCCCATAACAGAGCGTTTCAAATGCGCATCGGCGTTGTCCTCATAACCGTTATGATTTTACATACCTTTGGTTGCCACTTTTAGGTTTATTAGGTATCGTCATTTTCAACTGTCCAGATTGAAGCAACGGTTTAAGCACATTTTTACGAAAATATTCCCTGCTTGCAATCCCATAATGCCTTTGCATTTCATCTCGCTTTCTTGGCGTTATGCAGTATTCCAACAATGACTGTATCTTTTCATCATGCTCACTAACTTGCGCACCATCATGCTCACCATCATGCTCACTAGAGGTTTTGCCAGCAAAATGGTCTAAGTCGAATTCCTCATGCATTTTTATGGTGACTTGCATGTAGTCGCGCCCCTCGCTTGTTTCAAATATCGGTGGAGGCGAACCATTTTTCTCAAGCGCACCAAGTATCTTGGTTATGCCAGTAGATTTTTTCTCCGATAAATCAATTTCTTTAAAGAACTCTCCAATACGTCTGTTTCTGTAACGTCTGCTGATGGCTTTGCCTTGCTTCAGCTTATCCATATCAATGTAGAGCTCAGGGCCCGGATGATTGATGATTATGATGCAATCAATATAAATCCGTACTTCTATTTACTAACTGATATTTTTCCAGTACACATTTCCCTTATTTAATCTCTTATTCACCCCAAACCATTTCAAATTCCATTGCCGGTATGTGTTTCCTCGAATTCTTCAACCCATTCAGAAAGTTTGCGTTGCAGCAAAGCCTTATCCGGCAAGTAAAGGCTATACGCCGATGCATAGATATTGGAACCTTCCGGTAAAGTTAACTCAACAATATTGTCATTCTTTTGACTGCATAACAAGATGCCTACCGTAGGCTTTTCGAAATCCTGCTTAATATAGCGGTCAAAGTAATTAACATACATTAACATTTGCCCTAGGTCTTGATGTACTAGCTCATCAATCTTGAGGTCAATTATAACATAGCATTGGAGCAACCTGTTGTACAGTATAAGATCTACGAAGAATGATTTTTCATCAAAGGTGAAGCGCTTTTGCCGTGCTTCATATAAAAATCCTTTGCCAAGCTCAAGCAGAAACTTCTGCAAATTATCAATAAGGGCTCGTTCCAGCTCACTTTCACTATACGCTGACCGTTCCTCAAGCCCTGTGAATTCTAGCACATATGGCGTTTTAAATATATCACGGGGGCTTTCAATAGTTTGTCCTTTGTTTGCCAGCGCCATAACCTCATCTTTATTACGGGAGAGTGCCAACCTTTCGTAGAGCGAACTGCTGACTTGGCGTTGCAAATGTCTGACTGGCCAATGCTGACTTGCAGTCTCTATTTCATAAAAACAACGTGCTGCTTCATTTTCAATACGCGTCAGAATTTGGTAATGCGACCAGCTTAACCTGAATTGGTCAGACAGTGTCTGACCTTTTTGTTTTCGTCAAAAATGCTCATCAGAGATTTGCTTTTTCCAGAAAGGTCAGACAGCGTCTGACCTATTGACGGTGCGTATACAAGGTAAAAACTTCTGAATCCTTTTAGGTTCGTAACCGAAAAACCTCTGCCGTACTGTTCGGTCAAATACTCTGATAAGCCTTTTATTAGTTTTGCGCCGTACTGAGCCCGCTTTTGTCCTTGCTGTTCGCGCTCAACAATCATACGCCCGACTTCGTAATTTGTCGCAACAATTGTACTGTCCATCTGTTTTTTTGCATATTTGCGAGCTATGGCAAGCAAGTCTGCCACTTGAATAAAAAATTCTGTATCATCAATATATGGCGCAAGGGTGGGTGTTTTATCATTCATTATATAGCCCTCCAATACCGATATTTATCAAATAATTTAAAATAAAAAGCTTCGAAATGTGCATTGAGAGAGTCTGAAAAATGGAACGGATCAAAACAACTCAGTTCAGTATTCATCATTACCGAGATTGCGAAAGTATCAGCAAATAGCTCCGTTGCATCCTTGTCTCCTTGATTGATCTTTTCTGTATATGGCATTGAATTATGAAACTCAATAAACTCATTTGGAACATCATCTGCAGAGCCGGTCAGTGCAATCTGAAGAGCATGACCAAGTTCATGCAGAAACACATACTCAGGTATTACTGAGTTGTCTTTCATATTATACATCAAAATAACGCTTGATTTTTCACCTTCGTCTGTTCCGCACAACGAGTTGTAGATGCGATTTGTGTTGTTAAAGTTTAAAATAACAAGAGGTCTGTTTGCGGACACAACTTCCCAGAATGGGAATTTCGCAGTAAGCGTGGATAGTATTTTCCCCTCTTGCTCAACTGTTAAAAAGTATCCAGTTGGCCGAATAATTGTTTCGTCGATATAAGTTATCAGGCTCTTAATACTATATCTCACTTCTCGTACCCTACCGAGCATTAAGCCGCTTGAGGCAAAGTAATATGGCAAGGAATCCTCTGCGGGATAAATGTAATACTTTGGCTTGTTGTCTTCAAATAAATTCCAACTTGTATTTAAGAGCAACCATTCCTGTAATGTTTGAGATAATTTTCTACAAAATGCCGATCGGTTAATATCCTGCTTAGTAAGGACTTTGTCAATTACCTCCAGGTGGCATTTTGCCTCAAGTAAGTCTTTTGATGCCAATAAATCATAAATCATATCTTGCACAATACTACTCCTATCGCTAATTCTATTAAGAGAAGCCTACGCTGTCATCGTCGTCGCCAAATTCATTTTCAAATGGCCTAAGCCCCATTTCCTCCCAAGTTACACCATAGGGAGCACCACCTGATGTATAGCCAGCTATATAATAGAATCTGTCGTCCTGCCATTCGTTGTATTCCTCAGCTAACTGCTTTTCTTCTTTTTTTCGTCTTAGTTGCTCTATGCGGGCGGCTTCAGCCTTAAGCAGATTATCGACATAGCCCGGCTTAAATTCATGACCGATCTCCTGAAGCTCGCGGACAGCACATACCGTATCGACTTTAAACTTTTTACGGTAAGCCCGGACAATTTTTGTACCTTCATAAGTCGGGAGCCAATTTTTCGCCCGAGCTATACGCGATTCTTTCTTTTGTGTCCGCGTTGGCGCCTTTTTCTTTTTTTTCACGATAACAATCAGTCCCCGGATATTTTATTGGTGGACTTAAATAGCCCTCCAATATCGTAATTTTAACACAATACAATGCGAGAGTTCAAGAGTCTTTTAAATATTTATATCCAAAAGGGCTTCTAGCATAGCTTTGCCTTTTACTACAGCTTGGATTGAGCCTAACTCTTCCTAATTATATAGTTGCTTACACCTATCCGAAACTTTAGCCTTTTACACAGCCATCTCTAATCAAGCAAAATAGAGATGGCTTAATTTTTGAAAGGGGGGAAATAAATAAGCCTATTTTGAAAGTCACACCGGGATTATACCGAAAAAATATTTTTTGGCATGTCGATTAGAGAATTTGTTTTCTCTTTACTGGCTGTAATAGTTGCTGTCGGTATTTACTTCATGCTGAAATCTCATCTGAGCATGGGAACCGTATCCTGGGTTTGCATACTTGGTGCGGCTCCTTTCGCTGCCCTGGGCTTTATTAAGTACAATGGCATGACGGCCGAAAAATTTGTTTGTGCCTGGATAAAGTCTGAGTTCCTTATTCCTCAAAAACTGACCTTCAGGGGAAGCAACCTTTATTATGAAGTCCTGAAAAATAATCTTGGAGGGGGAAAGCAAAGGTGAAAACACTGGCAAAGCTTTTTCGGCAAGATAAAAAAAGATTTGTAGTTCCCAAAAGCGTACAGGATGTTATACCCATCCGTACTATTTGGGATGACGGTATCTTTATGGTAGAAAACAAATATGCCAAGACCTTCCGCTTTGAAGATATAAACTATGCCATAGCTTCCAGAGAGGATCAGGAAGCTATGTTTTTGGAGTACTCGGAGCTTCTTAACTCTTTTGATAGCGGAGCAACCTACAAAATCACTATCATAGTCAAACGCCTGGATAAAGAAGAATTCAGCAAATCTATCCTGATTCCTTTAAAAGGTGATGATCTGGATAAATACCGCCGGGAGTACAACAAAATCCTCCTTGATGAAGCAATCGGCTCCAATGGTTTTGTTCAGCTGAAGTATATAACCGTGAGTGCAGCCAAGAAAAATATTGAGGAAGCCCGTAATTATTTCTCCCGGGCCGGTACGGATTTGGCAGCGCACCTTAACCGGCTCGGCTCCAGAGCTATTGTACTGGATGCCGGGGATAAGCTGCGGATATTTCATGACTTTTTCCGGCCCGGCGAAGAAGGCAGCTATCATTGGGATGCCCGGGATGCCATGAGAAAAGGACACAGCTTCAAGGATCAAATCTGTCCGGATACCTTTGAATTTAAAAAAGATCATTTCCTGATGGGCGACAAATATGGCCGGGTAGTATTCCTGCGGGACTACGCCAATTATATAAAAGATAATATGCTAGCCAAGCTTTGTGACTTCAACCAAAACATGATAGTGAGCATTGACATCATCCCAGTTCCCACCGACGAGGCCGTGCGCGAAGTAGAAAAGCGGGTTCTCGGTATAGAAACCAACATAGCCCAGTGGCAGCGCCGGCAGAATAATAACAATAATTTCTCCGCTGTTATACCCTATGATCTGACATTGCAGCGCAAAGAAAGCACGGAATTTCTGGATGATCTGACCACCCGCGATCAGCGCATGATGTTCGGGGCTATGACCGTGGTCTTGACTGCTGATAGTAAAGAACAGCTTGACAGTGACACGGAAACTCTTTTTACGATCGGCAGGCAAAACCTGTGCCAGTTCGCCACTCTCAAACACCAACAGATGGATGGCCTGAATACTGCTTTGCCTTATGGTATTCGTAAAATTGATGCCCTGCGTACCCTTACTACCGAAAGTGTTGCTGTCTTTATTCCCTTCCGGGTTCAAGAGGTATCAGATCAGGGTGGTGTTTATTGCGGTATCAACGCCATATCCCGTAATATGATCATCTGCAATAAGCAAAATCTTCTCAACCCCAACGCTTTCAGGCTGGGTGTGCCCGGCTCCGGCAAATCTATGGGGGCAAAGGCTGAATTGGCGTTTGTGGTCATAACAACGGATGATGATGTCCTGGTATGTGATCCGGAGGGCGAATATGGGGCGCTTGTTGAAGCTCTGGGCGGAGAGACTATTCGCATAGCGGCAGGCAGCCCTGACCATATCAATGCTATGGAAATGGTGGAAGGTTATGGTGACAGCAAAGACCCTGTTATTGATAAATCTGAATTTGTGCTTTCTCTCTTTGAGCAGCTTGACCCCAATAAGACCCTCTCAATTATAGAGAAAGGCATCATAGATAATTGCTTGAGGAGTGTCTACAAAGCTCATCAACAAGGCGGGCCTTTACCAACACTATGTGTCTTGCAGGATGAGTTAAGAAAACACCGCGATAAAGAAGCCGAGGGGTTAGCTAAATCCCTGGAGCTGTTTACCAACGGCAGTCTTAACATATTCGCCCATCCTACTAATGTTAATACTCAAAGCCGGATCGTTTCTTATGACATATTAAACCTCGGCAGTCAGCTCAAGACCTTGGGATTGCTGGTTATCACTGATGCTTTTATAAACCGGGTTTCGGAGAACTGGAGAAAAGGCAAGCGAACTCATTTATTTATTGATGAAATGCATGTCGTTTTCGAGAACGATTATTCCAGCGCTTTCTTTGCTTCTGCCTGGAGACGGTTTAGAAAACGAAATGCCTATCCAACTGGTATAACCCAAAACGCTGAGGTGCTTTTAGATTCTATCGAGGCCCGGACAATGCTTTCTAACAGTGAGTTTATTGTGATGAACAATCAGGCTGCTTCTGACCGGATTGAATTGGCAAAACTTCTGAATATATCTGAAGAACAGCTATCATATGTCACCAATGCTGATGCCGGCTGTGGGCTGATGCGAGTCGGCAATGCTATTGTCCCATTCCAAAACAAGCTCAATCCCCAAACAGCCCTCTATCATCTAATGTCAACGAAAGCTGGCGAATAAGGATGTTTTTACTCAAAATACCACCTACAGAGGCGGAGAGCCGTTATTTATTGCGTCTCTCCGTTATCTTTGTTAGAGCTGATAGGTGATTGGGCCTGCTTTTTATTCTTTTGTTTTTGGGCGGCTTTCTTGTTTCGTTTTGATTCAATATCTCGAATCCAAACCTTGACGGGAGCTTTCCACTGTTCGTTCTTGCTTGGTATATTCTTGATAAGGCTACGCGGATTGAGACCCAGTCGTTTGGCCAGCGCAATATCATCATTATTCAGGCGGCATTTGCGTTTACATTCAGCCCACTTTTCCTCACTATAAGCCATAAAACCAACTACTTTCAGGTAATTTATTTGGTCTCTTTCTAATTCTGTCACAGTAATTGCAAAATTCCAATACAATGGGGGCCGGAAATGAAAACTATTAAGACCCGAAACCCGATTAAAAACATCAACATCCTTGATAAGTCTGTAGACCTGTCTACACGGATGAAAGATTCCTTTATTCGCACTAAGGAACGCGCCGAGGGAACACAAAAATCGCAGTGTAGTTCACCTGCTGAGTCCGCCACTAACAGCATACAAAATAAAGCACAGGAAATAGTCAGGCATTTATCAAGCTATCAGATAAAAACTCGTGGAAGTATGGAACGCGTTAAAATCCATTTTCAGGAGGTCAAGCGACAGCTTCCCATAGAGCGGCAACGAGCCGCCGAACAAGCTCAAAAAACTGCCCAAAGAACTAAGGGCATTGCCAATCAGATGCGGGAAGCTGCTGATAAAGCCCAAAAAGCCGCAAATGAAGCTAAATCAATAGCCCGTTCTAATTATTTAAATAAAGGGATAAATGCCTCAAGTAATAAGGTCGGGGCAAAATCAGTGGGCAAATCTACTGGAAATATTAAAACCAAGGCAAATGGCTTCAAGGACATCCCAAAAGGCATGGTTAAGGCAGCCAAAAAATCCATAAAAACAAGTGAACAGGCAGCAAGAGCCACCCGGAAAACCGCCAGGGCAGCGGTGAAATCAGCAAGAACGGCAGAAAAAACAGCTCGTGCTGCTGCTAAAACTGCCACCCGGACTGCCAAGATCGCCAAAAAAACAGTTGTAGCTTTAGTAAAAGCTTCAATTGCCGCTATCAAGGGATTGGTTACTGCTATCATAGCAGGTGGCTGGTTATCTGTTGCGATTGTTTTGATCATCTGCATGATCGGTCTGCTGGCCAGCTCCATATTCGGCATATTCTTTTCCGGAGAGCCAGATCCGGTTTCCGGGCTGACTATTAACAGTGTCATTGCCGGAATTGACAAAGAGTTTACAGATAAAACAGATGCTATTATAACCGGTAATTCCCATGATCTTTTTGATATGTCCGGGGCGCGGGCGGCCTGGAAACAGGTTTTAGCGGTATACACAGTTAGGACGGTAGCCGACCCGGAAAACCCTATGGAAGTTGCCACCATGAATAAGGAAAAGGCGGATATTTTGCGATTGATATTCCGGGACATGAATTCCGTTGGATATTATCTTGATAAAGTGGATATAAATGAAGATGTACTTGATGAAGATGGCTTGCCGACTGGTGAGACAAACAGTATTACCAAAACCGTTCTGCGAATCGCGGTTACCCATAAGACAGCCGAAGAAATGGCTATGCAATATGGTTTCAACAGTCAGCAAAAGGAATGGCTGGAGGAATTACTAAAGCCGGAGCATCATCCCTTATGGAATGCCCTGCTTTTCGGTATTACATCTGTTGGTAATTCTTCTATGATTGAAGTAGCCCTAACCCAGCTTGGCAATGTGGGTGGAGAACCGTACTGGAGCTGGTATGGCTTCACAAAACGTGAGCCTTGGTGCAGTATTTTCCTGAGCTGGGTAGCGGATCAGTGCGGTTTCATTGAAGTAGGGATTATACCCATGTTTGCCTGGTGTGATACTTATACGCTGAAGTCTGCTTTTTAACCATTACCTTCACTATTCGGTGTAAGAACTTGGTTTATCAGAAAAGTTGCTCACATAATTTCAACGTATGCGTGCGTTAGCAAGGCAATCAGGTAGTGGGTATTTTGCATTGGCAATATTTGGCGGTTCGCTTGCCAATCTGGGGATTTGCCGGTTAGTTAGCGCCTTAGTCACAGCATCTTGCCCAACACGAGCATAAATTTCCGTTGATTCAATTGTAGCATGACCAAGGAAATTTCTGATGTATATGAGATTCACACCTGCTTCAACCATATGAACGGCTTTACTATGCCTGAAACTGTGCGGTGAATATCTTTTCTCGCAAAACAAATCAGGGTTGTCCGATTTAGCGAGCCTAACATATTTGTCAACTATACTGCGCACACAAGCGACAGTCATCTTTGCGTTCGTCTGGCTTGCAAAAAGAGGCAATGACTTGCTATTGCGACCGGCAAGGCCTTGCATCTTTACATGGTATCGCAACAAATCCGCAGCTTCATCAGATATAGGAATTTCACGTATTTTACCACCTTTGCCTTGAAGTTTAATTTTAGTTGGTGTCGCAAACCGTACATCGCTGACACAAACATCACACAGTTCTTGCGCTCTCGCAGCCGTATCATACAGAAAAGACAAAAGGACTATGTCGCGCTTACCGAGGTACTTTTGAGGATTCGGTAATGCTAAAAGTATGGCCATCTCGTCTTTTGTAAAATATGGAAATTCAGTATGTGCTGCTTTTGGTAGTTCTGTTCCTTTAGCAGCAGAATAGGCACTCAGAGCGGTCATCTCACGCCGGGATGCATACTTCAAAAAAGACACTAATGCACTCATGCGCTGACGTATTGAGGAAACGCTATACCCTCGTTCATTTTTCATCCAAATAAGGAATTCATCAAATATCGCGACAGTAAAGTGCTTATATGTCACATTATGATGTGGCAACTTTATTTTATCGTTTAAGAACTGAAAGAATATTACAAATGCATCAGCGTAAGAGGCAATTGTATTTTTGCTTGAAAGATGAACCTTGGGCAAAAATGTATCGAAGTATTCACCCAATTGACGAATAAAAATATTGCTTTTCACTGCGGCACCTCCGGAAATACCCCTTTTGAGCATTCATTATTTAAATTTTCTTGCACTGTTATGGGAGGTGGTTTTAATCGTAAAGGGCCCCGCTGTTCAACAATACTGTTGTACTCACTAGGTATTTCCGGGAACATTCCTTTTGAATATTTATTAGCTGCATTGATTATGTCAATAGAGTTTTCGGCTGTCATATGCAGATACCGTTGGGTTCCGGTGAGCCTATAGTGCCCGACATATACAGAGATTGACGCTGCCAGGTCATTATTGTCTATACCGGCAAGGTCTTGCTTTCGGAATGAGGTAACAATAAAAGTATGACGTAGGCAGTTCAGGCAAATATTACGCTTTTTCCGTGGCAATTCCAGCAAATCAATGCCAGCCTCTTTAAGAGTTCGACGGAATCTCAGTTGTGCCCATTTGGCAGTTCTTGACTTTTTTAAGCGGGTGAGCGTTTTAGCTGCGTAATCACTCTCAAATACCCAGGCATCATCAGATTTATCTTTCAATAGTAAATTGTAATATAGCGATAATGTTTTTGTAAGAGCCTGCTCCATTGGAACGAATCTGTCGCAGTTACCTTTAGCGTTGCGAATAAAGATCACACCGCCTTCGATGTCAATGTCAAATTTCTTTAAGGATAGAGCCTCACTGAGTCGCAGACCGCAACCATATAATATCCTGAGCAGTACTGAGAATTGGACTTGAGGATTGACATACTTGCCCGGCCTTATGTTGTCGGAAACAGTAAAAATCCTTTCTATTTCCTGTTCCGAGAATATATACGGGGCATAGTTATCGCAAATCCGCACATATTCCGGAACGAATACATCAATTCCAATTGCGTGAAGATATTTTGCGAAGGAATTATAATATCCAATATAGTTGTTTATTGTTCTTGTTCTCTGCCCATTGCACGCAAAGACGAGCCAATCGTCAATAACACTTGCGGTGAGTAGCTTTTCAGTCGTATTTTGCAAAACCAAGTATTTATCCAGGGATTCCAACATGAATGTACGCCCATCCTTGAACCCTTGGTTTTTACGGATTTCCAAGAATCCTATCATTTCGTCCCTGAGAACTCCGGCATAAACATGCTTGCTCATTACCTGCACACCTCCGCTTTTAGCAAAGCTGCAAGGTTACCAGATGGTGGTGGGACAGGGATAGCGTGAATTCTTAGCTGCTCTATGCCAGCTTTTGCGTAGGATTTGGTTGACTGAATATTTATTTGTCCGAGTACCTTTTGCACAGTAGAATATCCGTTGCCCTCTGAAAGTAACGCCGTAGCAAGGCTGGCACGTAGAGAATGCGGCCCCATTTTGCGGATACCGCAGTCAATCCCGGAATGCATGAATGCGCATCGAGTCAGATTGGATATATTGTTGGCTGTAATGACACCGTAACCACCATCATTTAGAAAGATATGGGGGTCGGATGATTGCGGCCTGCCGTAATCAACATAGTCTTGAATCGCATCTTTGACTTCGCTCAACATCGTTGTTGTTAACGGTTGCTTGGTTTTAACCTGCACGATTTCTATATTTCCTGCGTTCAGGTTATCGAACCGAAGATTAGCAATATCCGATGCACGTAACCCCAATCGAGCCGCTATTAAAATAATAGCAAAGTTACGTTTTCCTATTTTTGTTTTGCGATCAACAGAAGCAAGCAACTGTTCAACTTCCTCAGGTGAATACACCGATGGAACAGCATGATGCCGCACAACCATTGGAATTAGATATCTTAGATTCAATTCTGTCATTCCGCGATTATAAGCGTACTGAAAGAATGCTCCAATTGTGCTGCGAAAAGTGTCTTTGTCTGTTGCTTGCTTGAAACCCGCAAAAATCATTTCTGCAGAAATCAACTCTATTTGAGAACAACCAAGTTGTTCAATCATTGCTAAGAACTTGGCGGCCATTTGAACAAGCCTATGGGCATGTTTGATTGATTTTCCTGCTCTGACCAAATAGTCTTTGTATTCATGGATCACGCTGTCATAGCAAGACTTCGCATAAGCATGTTTTTTATACCACTGAGGCTCCCATTCTGTACTCGACAATAAACAATCCATTCTCAGAATAATGCTCTTGTAGTGCCGAAATATTACATCACCCATCGAAGGATTATGAAGTTGAACAAATTCGATAAACTGTTGGCCAATTGTCGCTGAGTACTCGTCGACATTTATACTTTCGCAATACCGTTCGAGCCTGCTATACATGTTCTGATATGCAATAAGAGTCGATTTTTCGTAGCCTCGCGCTTCCATTGAGGCTATGACCGATTGAATCATTGGTATAACCTTTGCCTCGTTTTTCATTGACACAACATCCCCCCTGTATTGGATATTATGCCCATACTCCTTGGCAATCATACAATTATGTGAGTAACTTTTCTAAAAAACTACGCTCCTACACCTAATTACGTGAATTAAGGTGACAAAGCAGACTTCAGCGTATAATCATCACACCAGGAGAATTTGGGGATAATCCCCACTTCGAGGAATCCGCAAATATCTGCTATGAAGCTCAAAAAGCATCCGCACCAAGCTACACGACTTGTGAACCCAAACCAGGTCCAGAACTCTTGGCCACCTACATTACCAAGGTAGGTTTGGGCTACCTCAATCATGGAGGTATTACCAACAGATGTAATACCGTAAAGCAGGGCATTCCATAAGGGGTGATGCTCCGGCTTTAATAATTCCTCCAGCCATTCCTTTTGTTGGCTGTTGAAACCATATTGTACTGCCATATCCTCAACCGTCTTATGAGTAACAGTGATTATTAGAACTGCTTTTGTAATAATGGTTGTTTCACCGGTTGGCAGATCATCTGCATCAAGTACATCTGCATTTATATCTACAGTGCCAAGGTTATAATTGATGAAATTCATATCCCAGAATATCAATCGCAATATATCTGCCTTTTCCTTATTTATCGTAGCAACTTCCAGAGGATTTTCCGGGTCAGATACGGTTTTGACTGTGTATACCGTCAAAACCTGTTTCCAGGCCGCCCGCGCCCCGGACATATCTAAAAGATCGTGAGCATTTTCGTTTATAATGGCTTCGGTTTTACCTGTAAACTCTTTATCAATTCCGGCAATGACACTGTTAATAGTCAGCCCGGAAACCGGATCTGGCTCTCTGGAAAAGAAAATACCGAATATGGAGCTGGTCAGCAAGCCAATCATGCAGATGATCAGAACGATCGCAACAGCTAACCAACCACCAGCTATAATAGCAGTAACCAATCCCTTAATAGCGGCAATTGAAGCTTTTACCAGAGCAGTAATCGTTTTTCTGGCAATCTTGGCAGTCCGGGTGGCAGTTTTAGCAGCAGCCCGAGCTGTTTTTTCGGCGGCCTTTGCTGATTTCACCGCCGCCTGGGCAGTTTTCTTGGTGGCTCTTGCGGCCTGTTCGCTGGTTTTTATGGATTTATTGACCGCTTTAACCATACCTTTTGAAGTGTCTTTAAAGCTCCTTGCTGTGGTTTTAATATTTCTAGTAGATTTACCTGCTTGTTTTACGCCGACCGTACTTCTTGAGGTATTTACTCCTTTACTCAAATAATTAGGCCGGGCTATTGCTTTAGCCTCATTTGCAGCTTTTTGGGCTTTATCAGCAGCTTTCCGCATCTGATTGGCTATGTCTTTAGTTCTTTGTGCAGTTTTTTGAGCTTGCTCGGCGACACGTTGCCGCTCTTGAGGAAACTGTCGCCTGACTTCCTGAAAATGAATTTTAGCACGTTCCATGTTTCCGCGAGTTTTTATCCGATAGCTCGATAAATGCCGGACTGTTTCCTGCGCTTTATCTTGTACACTGCCGGTGGCGTACTCTGTAGGTGAGTTATACTGAGATTTTTGCGTATCCTCGGTGCGTTCCTTAGTGCGAACATAGGAATCTTTCATTCGTTTGGACAGGTCTACAGATTTATCAAGGATGTTTATATTTTTGACCGGATTTCGGGTCTTGATAGTTTTCAAGCTTCACCCCCATGCTTTGGAATTGAAAAAGCCGTCCACTCACAGATAATCTGTTTGCGAACGGCGTACGTTATAAAGATATTAGCCCTATTCTGCTATCTCACTGTTTTTCGTGACTTTCAGTGCATCAAGCGTCTGCTTGCTGATAAAATGAGTAGCGTAACTCCGCTCAATATTCTCGCTGCCGCTTTTTGAAAACCGTAGCTTTTTGCTTCTGTTCTTCGCCCACCCATGATAATATGTCCAAGACGGTTTTAGGTCGTTCTTTTTTGCAAAGGCCCGCATTTCGCGCATAAGCGTGGATAGTTTACGCAAATTTACCTTGCAAACCCTTTCAAGATGATCAACTTTGCCATGCCGCCAGTTCTCATAATCAGCCTTTGCCAATATACCGGTACGCATTAGTACGTCTACTGGTGCAATTACGCCCGTGGTTTTCATAAGCTCAAAACAGGCGGTATTGACAGCATGCTTTAATTCCTTATCGTTCAAAAAAAATCACCTCAAAACTTCCATATTCATATCAAATATAATACCATCTTTTTGTTAAAAATGATAGCACAAGTGCAGTTGCAATTATTACGTTGCAAGCAATTATTATACTTAATAATTGCAACTGCATAGCGATATTTTTAGTCGCATGATGTTATTTAGCTGGGTTTTGTGTTCATCAGAGCCATCAAAAGCGGAGCCGCCTGTGGAGCCATCTTATTATTGAAGGGGACGATAGCATTGCCGACCCGTATCAGCCCACAGCCGGCATCGGCATTGGTGACATATGATAACTGTTCTTCGGATATATTCAGAAGTTTTGAAAGCTCAATCCGATCGGAAGCGGCCTGATTATTCATTACAATAAACTCACTGTTAGAGAGCATTGTCCGAGCCTCGACAGAATCTAAAAGCACCTCTGCATTTTGGGTAATACCGGTGGGATAGGCGTTTCGCTTTCTGAACCGCCTCCAGGCAGAGGCAAAGAAGGCGCTGGAATAATTGTTTTCAAAAACGAGGTGCATTTCATCAATAAATATATGGGTGCGTTTGCCCTTTTTCCAGTTTTCCGAAACCCGGTTTATAATAGCATCAGTGACCACCAATAATCCCAAGGTCTTTAGCTGGCTGCCAAGGTTTAGTATGTCATAAGAAACTATCCGGCTTTGGGTGTTAACATTAGTGGGATGAGCAAATATGTTAAGGCTGCCGTTGGTGAACAGCTCGAGGGATTTGGCTAATCCTTCGGCTTCTTTATCGTGATGTTTTCTTAACTCATCCTGCAAGACACATAGTGTCGGCAGAGGCCCGCCTTGTTGATGAGCTTTGTAGACACTTCTCAAGCAATTATCTATAATGCCTTTCTCAATAATAGATAGGGTCTTATTGGGATCAAGCTGCTCAAAAAGAGAGAGTACAAATTCAGATTTATTGATAACAGGATCTTTAGTGTCGCCGTAACCTTCAACCATTTCCATGGCATTAATTCGGTCAGGGCTGCCTGCTGCTATGCGAATAGTTTCTCCGCCAAGAGCTTCAACAAGCGCCCCGTACTCGCCCTCCGGATCGCATACCAGGATATCATCATTTGTTGTAATAGCCAAAAATGCTAATTCGGCCTTTGCCCCCATTGATTTACCGGAGCCGGGTACACCCAGTCTAAAAGCATTAGGATTGAGGAGATTGCGCTTATCGCAAACAATCATATTGCGGGATATGGTGTTAATGCCGTAATAGATACCGCCCTGATCGGATACCTCCTGAACTCTGAAGGGGATAAAGACAGCTATGCTCTCGGTGGTAAATGTCCGCAGGGCATTTATTTTACGGACACCATAAGGCAGGGCGGTATTCAATCCGTCCATCTGTTGATGTTTGAGTGTAGCGAACTGGCAAAGATTTTGCCGCCCGATTGCAAACAGGGTTTCGGTATCACTGTCCAGCTGTTCCAAAGTATCGGCAGTTAATACCATCGTCATTTGGCCATGCATCATCCGCTGGTCACGGGTGATCAAGTCATCCAGGAACTCATTACATTCTTTACGCTGCATCAGCAAATCATAGGGTATGTTTGCGGAAAAATTATTGTTATTGTTTTGCCGCCTTTGAAAGTTGGCAATATTTGTCTCGGTGCCGAGAGCGCTCTTTTTTGCCAAGCGCACAGCCACATCGGTAGGGATAGGGGTAATATCAAGGGTCAATATCATATTTTGATTGAAGTCGCAGAGCTTGGATAACATGGTATCCTTGATGTAATTTGCATAATCACGCAAAAATACCACCCGCCCATACCTGTCACCCATAATAAAATGGTCTTTTTTGAACTCAAATGTATCCGGGCAGATATGGTCCTTGAAGCTGTGGCCTTTCCTCATGGCATCCTGCATATTCCAATGATAGCCGCCCTCCTCGCCAGGCCGGAAGAAATCGTGAAAAATGCGGAGCCTGTCTTTAGTATCCAATACAATAGCGCGTGAGCCAAGCCGGTTGAGATGTGCCGATAAATCTGTACCCACCCTGGAGAAATAGTTGCGGGCTTCTTCAATGTTTCTTTTGGCTACGCTCACAGTAATATACTTCATCTGAACAAAGCCATTGGAGCCGGTTGCTTCATCAAGGAGGATTTTATTATATTCCAAACGGTATTTATCCAAATCATCACCCTGTAAGGGGATGAGGATGGATTTTGAGAATTCTTCTTTATCCAAACGCTTGACTATGATCGTAATTTTGTAGGTGGCGCTACTGTCAAAGGAATTGAGAAGCTCCGAGTATGCCAAAAACATGGCCTCCTGATCCTCTTTGGAAGCGACGGAATAATTAATATCTTCAAAGCGGTAGGTTTTGGTATATTTATTCTCAACTAGAAAAATACCATCATCCCAAATGGTGCGGATGGGTATAACATCCTGCACACTTTTGGGAATCCTAAACCTCTCCTTATCCTGCTTGAATAGCCACTTCAGTAGTCTTTTAAGCAACTTTATCATATTAGCTTTCCACCTCCGAAATATCCTTAATGGCTTCGTAGTATAGGTTGGTAGCCGAAAAGACCAATTTTGCCGGTATGAGGAACTCAGATTTTATCCAGGCCCAAACAAACTGTTCCGCGGTCATGCCATTATATTTAACGAATCCCATGACCGCAAAGGGAGCCGCTCCAAGTATGCATATCCAGGATACGGTTCCAATGCTAAGATGAGACTTCAAGATAAAGAAAATGCCAACAGCCACAACAATAGCCAGTAAAGAGAAAATAAATTCTCTAAATTTTAGCCCAAAATAAATGCTTTCAGTGAAATCGCGGATTTCGCGTGGTAATTTTATCTCCATTGCAACCGAAAATTTTTTTAAAGGGGTTATGTTCATTTCTGAGATTGTCATACAAAACCAAAATTATAAATTGGTAGGTTTTGTAGATTAGTGAACAAAAGCTTTTCGGTATTCAGCTCCTTCCTTTTCTACCCCTTAACCAGACACAAAGATTTCCCGCACGACCCGGTCTGCCATTTTAATGGTTCCGACCAAAATTAGTAGATTGAAGATCAGCTCAGAGACATATTTCCACACCATAGTAATAGCTGCCGCATCAGGGTCAACTACCGGTGGGCTTGAGGCAAATGCGGAGAAAATAATACAGGCAAGAACGATAACGGCACCTTCCAGGCAAACGGCGCAATAGCTTTTGATAAAATTTTTGCCGACACTTGATGATGGTTCCCCGGCAAATGCCGAAAGCGGTATGGGCGCAATAGCCGCATAAATAAATATCTTAAAAAAGCGCCCGTAGACACTCATTATCATAATGAAGGACAGCACTGTAATAAACAGGCCACCCAGCAGGGTCACAGCCCATAACGGTATTGAATCCAAAAAACCTACATTCTTGATAGCGTCAATAATTTCCGGCGATAGAACGGCGGGCGTCCCCCCACCGGCACCTGAAGCACTCATCATAGTTGACATCAAGCCTTGCACAATACTAAATAATGCCATCATCAATTCCAGCCCGTATGTTATTACTGCTTTTGCCAGGATAAAGCGGATAAAAACCCTGACAGCGACTTCCGGACGTTTCATTTCTGATAAAGAGCCAAAGGTTTTCATCACCCCAACCGTAAAAAACAAGACAAGCAAACCCAGGCCGATAGCCTGAACTGCCCCGTGAATATTTACGATTATCTCCCAAATCGCCCCGCCTTTAAATTCGGCAGGGGATTGAGTAATAAGATGCCAGATCTCCCCCAGCTTTTCATTCCAAGTAGTTAGGGCATTTTCCAGGTTTTCGACAATCCAGTTACCCGACGACATTGGCTAACCACCACCTTTTAGCAGCCTTTTTACCCCATAATCAAGGTCAAAATTTCTTTTGAAAATACAATTAGGGTCCCTCCGGCCAAAGTTAAGAAGCCATTGGATCTTTGCGAAGGGTCATTGGATTTTAATGACATGCCGATCTGAACAATACCGAAACCTAAAAGAATAAGACCAATAGCCCGGATCAGGCCGAAGATAAAATCAGATAAATTATTGACAACAGTTATTGGGTCATTAGTAGCAAATGCTGCCGGACAAAAGGCAAGCAGTAAAGCAAGTGCCAGTACAGCAGCGGCAAAGAAACGGTAGCCCTTTGGATTTCCCTTGGCTTTGGTCAGTTTATGGGGATTTTGTTTTATCTTCATCGACTTTTTCCACCTCCTTATTTGCCAGCTCTTCTAAATCTTCCTCAGATAAGAGTACATAATCACCTTCCGGGGTTTTTTGTTCCGGCAGATTTGCCGGGTCAATATTTTTCTCAAAGACGAGGCTACCTACCGAATGGGTGACAGAGCCATGCCAAAACGGTTCGCCGCTACCGTCAGCCGTATCAATCACATTAGGGTGGCGCATTATATCAAACTTCTCATCCATGACCGGGCGTTCTCCCCGGATAAATAAAAGAGCATAGCGGTTATCCAACATCCTAACTTCATCAGGAGTGAGAAGCTCCCGTCCGGCAAGTTGGTAATTGGTGCTGTAGCTGCCGTTTCGCCCAACGGATTTACCATAAGTGTTGAGATCAAGTGTCTCTTTACCCATTAATTCAGAGATAAATTTATGGGTGCTTTGTTCATTACCTCCGAGGTAGACGAATTGATCACAATTACCGATGATTGATTCGTGTTCCTTTTCATACAAAGCTTTGATCTGAGCTATGTTTTGAAGGATAATAGAAACGAACAAGCCCCGGGAGCGCATGACCGAGAGAACCTTATCAAAATCTGCCGGAAGGGATATATTGGCGAATTCTTCCATGAGCAGATGAACCGGCACCGGCAAAGACCCTCCGTATTTATGATCGGCGATATAAAACAGGGTTTGAAACAGCTGGGTATATAAAATACTGATTAAGAAATTGAAGGAACTGTCATTATCCGGCAGAATAATAAATAGGGCTGTTTTCTTTTCGCCCAAGCTTTCTAGGGCCAATTCATCTGTTGCCGTCAGATTTGACAATGATTCCAAGTTAAATTTATCCATACGTGCCGCCAAGGTAATTTGAATGGATTTCAAGGTCTTGGCGCTTCCCGAACGATAATCACGATAATACTTAAGTGCAATATGATCGGGGCTTCTCATTTCCAAGCGATCAAAGAGAACATCCAGGGGAGAGAGATACTCATTACCATGCTCAGGAATTTCGGCGGCCCTTAAAAGCTCCATGACCATAGGAAAGTTTTGCTCTATCGCCGGTGCTTCATAATGGAGATAAAATACCAGTGCCATCAGAAGCATAGAAGCTGCATTTTCCCAAAAAGGATCCTGTGACTGACTACCTTTGGGAGTTGTAGCTTTGAAAAGGTTGGTGACAAGCCTTTGGACATCATTATCTGTTTTCAAATAGCGAAACGGGTTAAAGCAATGGCTCTTTTCCATGTTTATTAAGTCCAGGACTTTAACCTCCATACCGCGTTTTTTGAGCAAGCTGCCTACATCGCGAGTCAGCTCCCCTTTTGGATCCAGGATCACAAGAGAGGTATTAGCCTGCATGGCATTTGGTTTGGCAAAAAATCGAGTCTTACCTGCACCAGAGCCACCTACTACAAGGGTATTTAGGTTGCGGCGGTGCTTCCTCCCATCTAAACCGATCCGCATATTTTTGCTGAGAATCTTATTGTTCTCGTAATTGCCGTCACGGTACTTGCGGCAGATGGCAGTAGCATCACCCCATTTGGCGCTGCCATGTTCCTCCCGCAGGCGGGTATTGCGTTTGGTAGCATAATAAATCCCGATCCCGAATCCGTAGGCAACAATTAAAAAAAGAACAGTTTTTATACTGTCCCTGCACCATGATATTTTTAACGGATCATCAAATGCTGCTGCCAGGTTATTCAAAATGCCGACCAAGCCATCGGTAATGGCAGGAGCTACAATAAGTCCCAGCCAAATCACAGGTATTAATCCGAAGGCGAAAAGAATAAGATTGCTTTTCAGGTTATCCCGCTTCATCACTCCTGATCACCGCACTTCCTCTTGTTCCTTCTCAGCCCGTTCCTGCTGAATGACCGGTTTCATCCGCCCGCCGATTTCTCCGGCTGTTTTGCGTATTTCGCAAAGCTCCGCCCGGACATCTTTGGGGTCCATACCGACGAAGGATTGGGAAGCTTTCCTAAAATCAAAACTGCTCACATCAACGCCATGTTCCCGGCAAAGAAGATAGGAGACACAATCGGCGGATAAATGGGTATTTCCGTAGGTGAGATCATCCCCCATGTTTCGAGTGAGCTCGATATAAGCCAACACAGAGGAAAGATTGCGAAATATATCGTGAACAGCCATGTCGGGACGCACATAAATTACTTTAGAATTAGGATCATAATATGCGCCAAGTCCGTCGGGTACATTCTCGGAAGCCTTGGCGGGAACCGGACTTTTGTTCATCAGCGCTTTAATCAGGGTGCGCCCTTGGGGATAACTTGGTGGTTTGGGCTTGGGCGGGGAAAAAGTTTGAGAGGCATCAAAGACCTGTTTTACATCGGTGTACTGACCGATTGTACCATCGTTACGGGTATACTGTTTACCGGGTTTTAAAATTAGAATCGGATGTTCCCCTTTGCGGACAGTAATATTTCTGTTATTCCAATCTTCGAATGATTTCAGAGAGGAAGCCAGGGGCAGCTGAGATTGGATTAAAAGAATATTACCGGGACGGTATAGATTAAAGCGGCTTTGGATGTCCAGAAACTCTTTCAATTTTTCCGGCTCGGTAAGGGCAAGTGTGGCATCGTCAATCATGTCATATACAATATCACGTTCCTTCTGTTTTCGTTCTCTGAACTCATCAATGTCAAAGTCATTGTTTTTCTCTTTCCCGGTTTCGATCTCTGCATTGGCAGATAAAACATTGCTATGATATGCCATAATTTACCTCTCCTTTTCTTTCCTGGATTTAGGCTTTCGGCTATTGGGCGGCTGTTGATGTTGATTGAATTTCTCGGGACTTGCCTTACTGCGCTGGGGCTCTTCTTTTTGGCTCCGGGCTTTTTCTTTCTGCTCTGTGCGGATTCTTTCTATTTCCAGTCTCACCGACGGCGGCTCAGAAGGTTTCTTTTCGGTATTGCTGATGCTGCCTAAGCCAGGCCCGGACGGATTTTGCTTCGTCCGAGCCTGGGGAAAAAAAGATTCTTCCTGTACCTCCGGATCAGCTTTATCCTGAGTTGGGGGCTGCACTGTCCAGGGCAATCGCATAAAAATTTTGCTCGTGAGTTAGCTGGGGCAAGGCGGACACGGCGCTCCGTATTTCAGAAATCCCTTTATACAAAATTTCATGTTGTTAATGGGCTTTCCAGAATTTCAA
>Ga0082212_10003230_pt1 | contig 23230 bp, 21 predicted proteins | sample TergutNt197P3_FD_71548 | JGI IMG/M metagenome (GOLD analysis project Ga0082212, IMG submission 71548) | Neocapritermes taracua P3 segment gut microbial communities from Petit-Saut dam, French Guiana - Nt197 P3 | ecosystem: Host-associated > Arthropoda: Insects > Digestive system > Gut ...
CATAGCGCAAAGCTCCTCAAACAATTCAGGAAACTCAGAAAATCCTTCCTGCCCGATAAAATGTCCGCCTCCCTCAATGGTAACCAGCTTCGCGTCAAAGAGCCTAGCCAGTTCTTGGGAATATTTATATTCAACAATTATATCGTTGGGTGAACTAAACACGCAGCGTTTATCAACCATAGCTATTAGCTTTCCCATATCCAAATCAATATCAATAAAACCCCGGAACATTGGGTATTTAGGTAACATCTCTACAAATCCCGAAGCAAGAATAGCGCCGCCTATTTTTGTTCGGGCACTCTGTCTGTTTAGATATCTTAGAAGAGTTACACATCCGAGACTATGGCAGATAAAATATGTATCCTCGTTAAGCTCCTTGATATTATCATCCAAATACCTATCCCACTCAGCAGCCAGAGGAGAATCAGGATTTGGCATATGAAAGGCCGTAAGGTTAAGGCCAACTTCTGAAAGTTTATCTATAATCCACGGAAATAAGTCGCTCTCGGGGGAACCAGTGTAACCGTGAATTAAATACACCTTTGCATTTTTCATCTATTCCTCCCACTGTTTCTCCAACGTATTTCTTATGAATAATAACTTTAACATTTGATGTTATTCTGTTTCTATATTCTTTTGGTATGGTAATTACTCCGTTTTCCGGTTTGCTAAAAATTCATATGCCCGCATAACAATCCCCCCTACCTCGACTTTGATCACTTGGTTAATTATACTCTGCATGAAGGAAAGATTCAAGGATTATTTTCCGGGTTGTTTTACAAGGCACAAATGACCAATATATACAGGAAAGTTAAAAGACGGTGATATGCAGTAGAAGATAAATGGATAGAAGCGGCGAGAATCTTTTCTGTCTCGCCGCTTCCGTGTTGTTTATAGTTCTTAGTTATGCTCCCGTTCAGTCCGCCTCGCCAAGGAAATCCTCAATATAACGTTTGAAAATAGTGGCGATTTCGGCGCGGGTGGAGGTTCCCTGGGGAACAATGGTTGTAGGTGTGCGGCCTTGAATGATCCCGGCCTCCACAGCCCATTTCATGGCAGCCAGCGCCCAATTGGTAATATTTCCCATATCGGCATATTCAGACAGGTCAGTAGATGCGCTTGTGTCCGGTTCTTTGTAGTTGGCGTAACGGTAGAGGATGGTCATGACTTCCCCGCGGATGACCGGGCCATCCGGTTAAGAAACCTCCGGGATAGCCTAAGACGATCTCGACTCAACCGCCTAGCCCACAGCCTAAATTATCAAAATCCGCTTGCACTTCTCCATCCAATAGGTTATAATAATTACAGATAGAACCATCCCGAAGGGAGTGCGCATATGATTCTACTGCCAATGGACGTCTATATACTGCCCCCGTCCGATGACCGGGTTTTCAAATTGATACAAACCTAGCCGGAGGGTAAACCAGTTCTTATTAAGTTGATAACGGGAGTGATCGGCTGCGAGGTCGTTGACGTAACAGTTCACAATAACGAACTACCGGTTGGTGATACGCAGGAAAAAGCGGAGCGATTTGATGTCAATTGCAAAATCGACGATGGCTCACAGATCAACTTGGAGATGCAGGCCAGCCGGATGGAAGAGGATATTGGCGGCAATCATAAGAACCTGAAGGGGAAAAGTATCTACTATCTGTGCGACCTGCATTCCTCTCAGCCCGCGAAGGGTCAGAGACGATATGACAGGCTGGCGCGGTCATATCAAATCACATTTTGTTCGTATACTATTTTTCCCCATAGAGAAGACTATGTGAACTCGTACTCTGTTAGACATGACTTGGACAATGAACTCTTACACGACGCAGTTCGTTGGGTATTTGTGGAATTAAGTAAGCTGGATGAAATCCTGAAGAAACCCGTCGAGACAATGACGGACTTGGAAAAATTCGCGGTGTTCTTTCAATATGCGCCAAGCCAAGAACACCGTGAGACTGTGAACAAGGTGCTTGAATCTGAGGAGGTGTTACAGGTGGCCGGGAATCTGCTAATGAGCATCAGCCAGGATGAACGGGAGCGGGCAATCTTCCGTAGCCGCAGGAAGTTTCAGACAGATATGGAATCAAATATGGCGACTGCTATTGACAATCGGATGATTGATGTCGCTCGGAAAATGGTAGCAGGTGGAGAACCTGTTGACAAAGTTATAGAGTACACAGGCTTGAACTGCGAGGAAGTAGAGAAGTTGATATAAACGTTTGTTACCCCCTGTATTTGATTTAAATTAGGATGAGTTGCATTTTGCATCTCATCCTAATTGTTTGCTCTATGCGAGGGAAGCGGGGCTTGAAAATAAAAAAATGAATGGAAGCGGCAAGACTCTTTTTTTGAATCTCACCGCTTCCATTTTTATCATTCTTGCTTATGCTCCCAATCAGTCAACCTTGCCAAGGAAATCCTCAATATACCGCTTGAAAATCATGGCGATTTCAGCGCGGGTGGAGGTTCCCTGCGGAACAATGGTTGTAGGCGTACGGCCTTGAATGATCCCAGCCTCCACAGCCCATTTCATGGCATCCAGCGCCCAATTGGAAATATTTCCCATATCACTATAATCAGATAAATCAACCGTTTCGCTTAGATCCAGCTCTTTATATTTCGCGTAACGGTAGAGGATGGTCATGACTTCCTCGCGGATGACCGGGCCGTACAGTCTTCGACCGCAGTGTTGAGTTGTGAGTGTTGAGTGTTGAGTTGTTGTAGCTTTGCTTACGCAAAGCAATATTGAAGCAAAGAACTTGTTTTTTGCTTGACGTTACGTGTTTGCAAGTGACTAAAAGGAGGTTTTTTAGTATGGAAGAACTGGTAGCAATTAGTACAAAAATGCAGGAATATGTGAAAATGAGCGATGAATTGCCGTTTCCGGAATTTTCTAATTATTATCAGCAAGTAATGACTTTTTTACAGGAAAAATATCAGGATTTGAACCCCGATCAACTGATTGAAGTCAAAGGAATCTGCTCCATCGTCTGCAGCAATGCCCAGGCCAGGGCTGCAAAAAAAGATGAGAACCGGAAAAAATTCCAAAAAATGCAGGAAAAAGCTAATTTTTGGCATGAGGCTATCGAGCACCGTTTAAAAAAAGAAGGCCTTAGCAAAGAAGAAATTGAGGAAAAAGAAAAAAATCTATGGAAAGACTAGACAGCCGGAATAAAAGCCGCTTCAAGGCTATAGCCGGAGCTTTTATCTGCTATAGTGTTTGGGGCGGCTCTTTTGTCTTTACCAAAATAGGCCTGCCTTATTGCCTGCCGATGCAATTCATTGGCATCCGGTTTGGCTTAGCTGCTTTGGCTTTACTTTTGCTTCAAGTCACAGGCTTGATCAAAATCAGGCTCCGTTTGGCGGATTTACCTTTTTTACTGATCCAGGCTCTTATGGAGCCGGTGATTTATTTTTTATTCGAAACTTATGGTCTTGCCTTCGGCGCCGCTTCGGAGGGTGCTCTATTTTTAGCCACCACCCCGGTTTTTGTGATATTCTTTTCCGCTGTTATTCTCAAAGAATATATCAAACCGGTTCAGGCAGTTTTTTTGATCACCTCGGTCAGCGGGGTAATTTTTATCACCCTGATGGACGGCTTTGCCGGGGGTGATATGATAAGCAAGATACTTTTCGCCGGGGCTGTGCTTACCGCCACCGCCTATGTGATATTGACCCGGCATCTGGGCAAGCGCTTTAACTCCCTGCAATCCACCTACATAATGATGATGACCGGGGCCGTAGTTTTTAACATTATCGGTTTGGGCCAGTTTTGGGGGCAAAACAGCAGCCTGGTAGGCTATCTGGCGCCTTTAGCCCGGCCCCAGGCCCTCATTTCTCTGCTATACCTGGCCCTGCTTGCCTCCATTGTGGCTTTTTTCCTTTCCAATTACAGTTTACGCAATATGCCGCCCTTTCAAGTTTCGGTTTTTTCCAACTATGCCACCGTAGTAACAATTCTGGTCAGCATGGCCCTGCTAAAGGAACGCCTGCTCTGGTGGCACTGGCTTGGCATAGCGGTAATTATGATCGGGGTTGCCGGCACCAACTATTTCCAACAATCCGGCAAAACAAGGCTTGTTCAGGATAAAGGGACGGAAGATGGATAAAGAGTGGAGTGTGGAGTGTGGAGTGTGGAGTGTTAAGAGTGGAGTTTTAAGAGTGGAGTTATTCTTTTACAACTCCACTCTCCACTCTCCACTCTCCACACTCTAAGAAAAGGATAGATCAAAATGCGTTTGCGTCATATGAGAGAGGCCGGGCCTGTTGTTGCAGAAAGCCCTTTGATTATCAAGGAGCAAGAGGCTTTAACCGGGGTTTGGCGGCTGGATTTGCCTCAGGGCCTGCCCCTTTATTTGGAAATAGGTATGGGGCGGGGCAAATTTATTATCGATTCCGCCAGAGCCAATCCACATATTAACTGGTTGGGTATAGAAAAACAAGACCAGGTACTTTACCTAGCCTTAAAACGTTTGACTAATCAGGAGATCCCAGCCAATCTCCGCTTTTTCCTGCTGGATGCCCTGCAGTTGGAACAAATTTTCCGCCATCAGGAAATCGAGCGGATCTATCTTAATTTCTCCGACCCTTGGCCAAAAAAACGCCATCATAAGAGACGTTTGACCACCCAGGGTCTTTTAAATCAATATCAAAAAATACTGACTTCATCCGGTCAATTATTCCTAAAAACAGATAATCCGGATTTTTATGCCTGGTCTTGTGAACAGCTGAAAGAGAATAGCTGGAAATTATTGGTAGAAAGAACCCCGGCCCAAGATACAATCACCACTGAATATGAAGAACGCTTTATCCGGCGCGGCCAGACGATCTATGCCAGCAGTTGGCAGAGCAGAGGACAGAGGAAAGAGGACAGAGGAAAGAGGGGGTAGCTTTGCTTTGGCAAAGCTTTATTAAAGTAAAAACCTCTGTTTTGTACCTATGGGATGCAAAGTGTCAATAAAAAACAAGAATTTAATTTAATCCTTTCGCGAAGCGAAAGTCACCCGTTCTAGCCACTAGTACAGATGATAGTGTAAACCCCTCTAAAATAAAGCCGTACCCCTCATTCTCAATTCTAAATTCTCAATTTTATTTAAAGCGGCAGTTCACTCTGGGGCAAGTTACAGATATTTTGCTCGCAGACATAATAGGTAGTTTTACTGTCCTTCAAGCGGTATTCAGGGGTTTCATTATCAAGGATCATAGTCCAGGCCTTGCCCCGGAGCAAGGATTCTATTTGGGCTCGCTGTGAGGGTTCGGCAAGTACGGCTGTTATTTTCCGCCCGGCAAAATCCTTTTCCAGCATACTATAAAGAAAAAATGAATGCCCGCCGGGCAGATCAGCTGCCTGAGAGGTCATAAAATCAAGCTGATCAGTCATAATTTCCCCATATTCGCCGGTCAGGAGATTCAGGATGATCAAGTTCAAAGCCATCACCGAATTGCCGGAAGGAAGCGCCCCATCATAGGTTTCCTTGACTTGGGAGATCAGGAGCTCACCATCTCTGCCGGCAAGATAAAACCCACCTTTTTGGGGATCAAAATAATCTGTAATGACCTTTTGAGTAAACAACTGAGCCCGCTTGAGATAATTCTCTTTCAAAGTGACATAATAGAGCCGGAGCAAGGCATAAATATAAAAAGCATAATCGTCCAAAAAACCGGAACCGGTTCTTTTGCCTTCTCTGAAGCTGGTGAAGACCCGGTCATCTTGGCAAAGATTGCTTTCTATAAAACTGACTGCTTTCTTTGCCATTTCCAAGTATTCCTCATTACCAAAAACAACGGCGGCATCCGCTAAAGCGGCAATCATCAAGGCATTCCAGGCAGTCAATATCTTATCGTCTTTATGGAGCCTTGTTCTCCCTTTACGGTATTCATAGAGCTTTGGCAGATGCGGCGACATCCTATTATCAAAGTTAGTCTGAATAATCTGATTTGGGATGTTTTTACCCTCAAAATTACCACTCTGACTGATATCATAAAGCCGGCAAAAAGCCTGTCCAAGAGCCTCTCCCAACAGCGAAATTATTTCCTTTGGCGTAAATAAATAATATTTACCCTCTACCCCGTCACTGTCAGCATCCTGGGCCGAATAGAAACCGCCCTCCGGATCAGTCATTTCCCGCTTGACCCACAAAATCGTATTCTCAGCAATGGTCTTATAAATAGGATTTTTGCTGATTTCATATGCTCTGGTATAAGCCATGATCAAGAGAGCATTATCATATAACATCTTTTCAAAATGAGGCGCCAGCCACTTGGCATCGGTGGAATAACGGGAAAAGCCAAAACCGATCTGGTCAAAAATGCCTCCCTTGGCCATGGAAAGCAGAGTTTTTTCGGCCATCTCCAGACAGCTTGGATCGTGAAGGTTTTCAGAAGCTTCCAATAAGAAAAGAAGATTATGCGGGGTGGGGAATTTAGGCGCCGGACCAAATCCGCCATAATTCCGGTCAAATATAGCTTTATAATAGGCGATAGCTTGTTGGATCAAATCGGGGAATTCTTCGGGCTTGAGCCGGACTTTGCTATCGTTGTTTTCGATTTGCTGATTGATTTGGGCAGTAATTTCTTCAGCGGAAGCCAGCAATTTTTGCCGGTCCTTTTGCCATTGCTGATAAATAACTCCCAGCAATTCAAGCAGGCCAGGCCTCCCATAGCGGCTCTGCTTAGGGAAATAGGTTCCGGCAAAAAAAGGCCGGCCGCTATGATCCATGATCACAGTCAAAGGCCAACCTCCCGAGCCGGTCAGGGTCATGCAGGCATTCATATAAACACTGTCAATATCCGGACGCTCCTCTTTATCCACCTTGACCGGAACAAAATGCCTATTCAAGACATCCGCCACTTCCGCATCCTCAAAACTTTCCCGAGCCATAACATGGCACCAATGGCAGGTGGAATAACCAATACTTAAAAACACCGGCTTATTTTCCCGGCGTGCTTTTGTAAAGGCATCAATGCCCCAGGGATACCAATCTACCGGGTTGGCGGCATGTTGAAGGAGGTAAGGAGAACTTTCCTGCTGTAATCGGTTCATTTAGTAACGACCTTTCTTTTAGAATCAGACCACTTTAGTGTATGGCTAAATCGGGATTTTATCCAAAAAGCCGCCTGTTCTTTGAGGAACAAGCGGCATATATATGGGCCATAATCCTTTCCGGAAGGAAACCTGTTTTTGAAATAAGACGTTATTCGCTTATTTTGCCAGTTTATAAAGTATAAACTGATTGAGGCTTACCCCTTCCTCTTTTGCCCCTTGCACTAAAATTCTATGCAGTGATTTTGGCAGGCGCAAAGAAATTTTGCCGCTGAATTCTTGCTCATCTCTCACTTTATCCATTTGAGCAAGCGTTATACCTTCGCTTGTATCGTTTCTTTTTTTAATACGCTCGATAGCTTGCAGATCATCTATATCCGGCTCAACTTCTTGAATGGCTTTGAACCTTGCTTCAATATCATTCATTGTGAGTACCTCCCGTAATTTATATTGGTTCTTGTGTTTATCTCCTCCACCCAGATAATGTTAATTTCATCATCATATTGATGGGTGAAAATAATTCTATATTGTGGTATTTTCAGGCGATAGAATTCACTGTCTTTTAGTCTAATAATATCGCCTTCCCAATTTTCCAGGCCATCTAAAGCTTTGCGCAATTTCTTATAGGTGATGCTGTCCACTTTGGCTAGATATTTTTGAGGTTGCTTTTTTAATTTGACTTGTGATGGCTCCATGTTTTCAGCTCCTTTGTATGCGCATATGATAGCATATTTGGTGTCGCATGTCAAGAGACAATAACCTATGGTTTTTTTATTCTCTGTTTTCCGGCATGTCAGCGCCGGCATCATTTGCTTTTGGCGGCAATTTGATGTTATTGATTAATAGCAGGATGATCCATAATGCAAACAATGCCGCGGCGACTACAAACAAGGTAACAGCAAAAACAGTCAAGGTCCAGGAAAGACTGCTTTTGGCGCAGCCGAGGACAAAGCGGACAGATATAGTGTGCTTGGTGGCTTCAAGCAGGTTAAAATTAATGGTGCAGAAGGAGTACTCCGTAGAGAAAATACCGATATCCACCCCCAGGTCCTGGAGCTTTGCTTCTACATCAAGGATTTTCTCCTCCAACATCAGCAGATCCTTGATCTCCCCGGCCATTTCTTTGATATCAATGTACGAATCCCTGGTCTTTTTGAGGGTTTCCTGCTGAGCGATAAGGCTTCTGTACTCCCCTGTTTTATCCACCTTGGTGACATTGAAGGATTTTATTGCCCCAATCTGCTGTATTTGCTCAACCAGTATGTCAAAGTTATCCGGCATCACGCCGATAGTCATCACCAGCGACCGGTCTCCTTTTAACCCGTTGAAGTTTTCCATCTGAATAACCGCATCATTTCCAGCGATTATGGCGCGCAGGTTTTTGTTGTCAGTTTCAAAATCAACGGTACTAGATGACATATCCGCGACTTTCTCGTATTTTTGCTCTACGGTTATGACACTTCCTGTGGTATCTTTTTGAATGATCTTATCAGATGCTACATTGGATGTTTCAAGCGAATACCTGAAGCCTACGTCATCCAGATACTGGTTATAAGTGACCACGATGTCGCGGCTGGTAAAAAAAACCTCATAACAGCAACGACAAATAAACACAAGCAAAAAAGCTAGTGCCACCCAGACGGCTACCTTTATTAGTTTTGGTCTGCTTTTTAGATTTGACATAGCCTTAACACCGCGCCTTTCTTTATTTTAAGTTATATACCCGAGAACGAAAACATTTTCTATTATACTCAACAACGAAAACATTTTCTATTCATCCAACGAGGATTTTTGCTGTCATGTGGTGCGGGAAAACCGCAGGAATGCTTGTTGCCTTTCAAGGTTTTACCGCGCCGCCTGGCGACAAAAAGACCGGCGCAGTGATGGAAAATGTTTTCGTTCTTGGGTATAGATACTAGCCACTGGGCTGCGCCTGAGAAAGCTTAATTAAAAGTGATTGGGTTGTGGGCGCAGCTCACCCTGGTATGGCTAAAATCTCCTCTTTGATCATTAATGCCAGAATTAGCTTAAGTCCAGCCCGATCAGTAGGTCTTTCAGGGTGATTATTTCTTCTTTGGAAAAAGTTATACCTTTACCCATTTTCTCCCCATCCGGCGACCATTCCCGGACATCATATTTGGCTTCCCGGTCATTCCAGCTGACCAGATTCAGCTCTTTACTCCAGCCTCGGGTGGAATAGGAAATAACCCCCAGCTTTTCTGTAATTTCAAACTTGATCTCCGCCATAAAATCAACCTCCATGATTGCGGTCTTCGACCGCAAGTATTCAGTATTCAGAAATCAGAATTCGGGCAACATTTTGATCCTCGAAAAGGATTGAACAGAATTCTTGCTTTTTATTTACATCGTTGTTCTATATGCGGCTAAATACTTAGCTTTCTCACCAATACTAGATAATTCCCTACTCCCTACCCCACTGGGAAAAGGCTTCGGGGAAATTGGCATAGCCCCAGTGCGGGGTCAGTACTGTTTTAACTCCCTCCAGTTTGGAAAGATTATTAGCCGAAAGGCGAAGGGTTTTGAAGTCTAAACTGAAAAGATGGTTGATACCGGCTTTGCCGCCTCTTAAAGCTATGGTATCCCCGGAAAACAAGTAGATCCCATCCACCAGATAGGCTATGCTGCCAGGGGTATGACCGGGGGTATGGAGAGCCATGATCCGGGTAGATCCTATCTCCACTATTTCCCTGTCTCGAAGCGCCTGACAAGTCTGATTTGTTTGAGCCCGGCGAAAATATCTGGACTGACGGGCAAATATGCGAACTTCTGCCTGCGCATAATAGATCCGGGCCCGGCTAAAAGCAGGAAGGCCGCCCGCATGGTCAAAGTCGGTATGGCTAAGAAAGACATGGCCTACCTCTGCCGGATCAATAGCCAAAGCCAAAAGAGCCCGGGTTGTGGATCGGGCATTATATCCGGTATCAAAGGCAATAGTATGCCCATCACGCCGGTAAATATAAATATTGGCAATGCCGCAATCAACAGAGATAATATATTCATCAATTTCAGAGCTTATTTGCGGATGCAAAGATATGGCTCTGTTGATAATACGCGAAATCAAGGGCATATCCAAATCTCCTTTTAGCAACTCTGGGACGTAAAGTTTCAATAAAAAACAAGAAGATTTCTACTCCCTACTCCCTTATCCGGACAAGCCGGAGTGTTGAGTGTTGAGTGTTGAGTAGGAATACGGCGGCATGCAAATTTTGCCATTTTATGCAGAATTTCGGGAGTAAGTGCCTAACGGCCGAAGAGTGCCTTTTATATTATTTCGCCACTATATACATTTGCTTTACGCTTTTGGGTTTATCCGGCAAAGTCACCCTTAATTGCTTTGAGTCAAGCAAGGGCTGGACTATTTTTGACATGGTGTAATACCTGGAAAACCCTGTAAATTCTTCAAGTTCGGCGCGGGTGCGGGGAGTTTGGCAAAAAGCAAGCAGCCTTTCGGCGATGGGATCACTATTACCGCTGCTTTTGATTTTCTCTTCATTATAGAGCGTAACCTTGAACACACCTCTTTTGTTTTCAAAAACCGGAGGCGGAAGTTTTGCCTTTGCCATTTCATTTATGATAATAGGGATCCCGGAAAAACGATTTTCGGTATCTATCATGATTTCAAGATTGGAAGCAATATAGGGATTCCGGGTGTCAGCGCCGATCTTGCCGAGATTGCCAAGAGTGATTCTGCCATAGAGGCCACCAGGGTTTTCTACCTCTATCCGATCTTTAAACATCAAAATCCGAACGGGAGATCTTTCGGTATGAATACTGTAGTCACGGTGAATTAGGGCATTCAGTACAACCTCTCTTATTGCCCTTATGGGATATTCAGTTTTATCGGCTCGCCTTCCGTTAGAATCTATAATAGTTTTTTCCCGCATATTGCGGATTATGAAAGCAATAGCTCCGTCTATCATTTGCGGGAGGGTGCCTTCAATTTTTTTATTATCTGAAAAGCGTTCTTCGTCATCACCGATATCACCTATTTTATAACCGGGAACAACTAGCGCGGTAATACAAAGCCCCGGATACAATGCCTGCGGATATAAGCCAAATAAGATCAATCCTGCCAGTGTCAGGTTATTTTCAGAATAAATGCCGGAAAGAGCAAGGTTTTTCTGATCCGTTAATTCTCCAAGATTCGGCTTTTTGCTTCGCAGCTTCGCGAGAAACAAGATGATTTCACTCTGATTAACTTCGCTAAATTCACTTTTTGCCAATACCTGCAATTCATCATTAGTTTTTCTTTTAAATGCCTCATAACTATAGATTTCATATTCACTCATCTGTTCATCGGATTCTCCGACACGGATATAAGAGCCTTTGAGCCTTCCTGCACCTTTATAAAAAACAGGGCGTTCTATTATATCGGCGCCGGGAATTTCCGCCGAAACCAGCGCCTTGCCTTTATCCAAAGCTACTGTAAATAAGGGACGGACAACAGGTTCCATCTGTTTGCATTGCTCCGTCACCTTTTTTTGCAGATCCTGCGCATCATAAACACCAACCGGATCAAAGCCTTTTTCTTCAGCAATTCCAAAAACGATTACCCCGCCGCTATCCTGATTAGAAAAACTGGACAAGGTATCATAAAGCCGTAAGGGACAACCCTTCTCTGCAGCCTTGACCTCAATCTCCTGCATTTCGCATTTATGCTCTTTTATTTTTTTTGCCAATAATATAAGTTCATCCTGCTGCATACTGCTCTTTCCCCCTGCAAGTCAGCTTTGAGGTAATTGAATTATAACCTAAAATCACAACAATGTCAATAGATTTGCCAACTGTTGCGTAATTTTGCCAACTATATCGAAAACTTGCCAACAAACCGTGCTCCATTGCAGCAGAGTGATTCATTTGCGGGTATTGAATGCTTTTGATGTTTCCTCTACTTAAAAAAGTGATAGGGCAACCAAAGGTCACCCTATCACATTGAGTGCTATCAAAGCTATGAATAGATAAATCTGTTCATTTGATCCAAGATAAGTCTAACAAGCGACCTTACTCAAGCCTTTCTGCTGCAAGCAAAAAGCACTTCACTTTTTAGTCACTTACTGACGCATAGCGTCAAGCAAAAACAAGCTCTTTGCTTCAATATCGCTTTGCGTAAGCAAAGCTACAACAACTCAACACTCATAACTCAACACTGCGGTCATAGACCGCTCTAATAGCTGTTTTCCCGTTGTTTTTGGTAGCAATCGCGGCAATAGACCGGGCGATCCTCGGTGGGTTGGAAAGGAACCTGGGTTTCTACGCCGCATTCGGCGCATACCACATTAAACATTTCTCTTTCTCCCCGCATGCTGCTGCGTTGACGTTTCCGGGCGCTTCTGCACTCAGGGCAGCGAGCCGGATCGTTCTGGAAACCTTTTTCTGCGTAAAATTCCTGCTCGGAAACAGAAAAAAGAAATTCCACCCCGCATTCTTTGCATGTCAGTGTTCTGTCCTCAAAAGCCATGATTTGTCCTCCTTTTCTTTTTTGGGACCCTATCTTGCTTTACCCCGGCCAATCCAAGAAAAGGGGACGCCTGGGAAACAATAGGATTGAGAATATTATACAGTGCTTTTACCAGAAAAGCAAGTAAATTATTATTATTTGTCTTTTATTTTTATTTTATCACAGAATTTTTTGTTAAAATAATACAGCACAAGTCGTCTATCAGGAGTTTTATCATTGCATCTCCCAACTTATAAAAATACTTGCTATCAAGCATGTTACAGCTTTTATCGCATAATTCGCAATATTCTCTCTATGCGCCCTACTTCTTCCTGCCAATAATTATACCTTTCCTGCGCCTGAATACTAGTCATATTTTCCAAAATAGTAACAATTTCCCTTACTCCCTTTAGTTTGCGCCGCCAATAGGGCCTAAAGAGGGGATGCTTTTGGCTCATAAGCAAAGGGCCAAAACGCAATTCATTTTCGCTCAAAACCATTTGCCCCGGCTCCAAAGCTAAAATTTCATAATAAAAACCACTGTCATAGGCAATATCCTCGGCTACCAGGCGCCAGCCATTTGCCTGCAAATAGCGGCGCAGGGCGGGAATACCCTTTTGGGGCTGCAAAAGCAAGCGCCGGGCAGACCGGGCTACCTTGGGGGAAGCACTCAAAATTTCCTGGATGGTTTGACCTCCCATCCCCGCCAGGCAAATAGTAGCTGCCTCTCCCGGAGCCAATACCTGCAAACCGTTACCCAGGCGCAAAGCTATCTTTTCTTTTATTCCTGAGTTTGCCAAGTATTCCCGCAAACCAACCAAAGCGTTCTCACTGCTATCGGCGGCAATGGCTTGAGGACAGATCCCTCTTTCCACCAGATAAAGGGGCAAATAACCATGATTAGCCCCAATATCAGCCACTATCTGACCAGGCAAGACCAAATTAGCAACAGCAGCCAACCGCGGCCTCAATTCAAAACCGGCATTTATAATAGTACCCATATTTCACTCTTTCCAAGCAACGAATTAAGACTTGCCTTCACCTTACTACAATATTTACCAATTTGCCGGGGATAGCTACCAGTTTGACAATTTCTTTGCCTTCGGTCCAATCAGGCAAACAGGGGTGGGTCTGTATTACTTGCCCCAGCTCTTCCCTGCTCAAATTGGCAGCAACCTGCAAGCGGCTGCGGATTTTCCCGTTTGTTTGCACCACGATTTCCACATTGTCCATCACCAGGGCTAAAGGATCATAGCCGGGCCAAGGCTGCAAATGGACGCTCCCTTCATTACCATAATCATGCCAAAGCTGTTCTGCCAGATGAGGGGCAAAAGGAGCCAGAACCAAAATCAACTTCTCGGCCGCCTCGGCAAGTATTGCCTGATCGGGCCGGGCAGATTTGTCCCGGTAGAGATAAAGAGTATTCACCGTTTCCATAATGGCGCTGATAGCTGTATTAAAATTGAAACGGGCGCCGATATCTTCGCCCACTTTTTTTACCATTGAGTGAACCGCCCGGCGGGCATCTTTATCCGGGCTGCTTTGCAGCCCAGTGTTGAGTGCTGAGTGCTGAGTGCTGAATTGTTGATGATTTCGCTCCGCGGAATCTGTTGAGTTTAGCTTGTTTTTTGCTGAAGCTTCTTGACTGTTGGCTCCTATTTGGGTTTTGATATCGCTAAGCAAGCGCCAGACTCTGTTTAAAAAGCGATAGCAGCCTTCTACTGCTGCATCATTCCATTCCAGATCCCGCTCCGGCGGGGCCGCAAAGAGGATAAAGAGCCTGGCTGTATCGCTGCCGAAACGGTTGATGATTTCTTCAGGGCTGATCACATTGCCTTTGGATTTACTCATTTTACTGCCGTCTTTCAGCACCATACCTTGGGTCAAAAGATTGGCAAAAGGTTCTTTGAGCGGCAGCAGATCCATATCATAAAGGGCTTTGGTAAAAAAGCGGGCATACATGAGATGCAAAATAGCATGTTCCACCCCGCCGATATATTGATCCACCGCCATCCAATAGGATACCTTGTCCTTGGCAAAAGCCTCCTTGTTATTTTGGGGATCGCAATAGCGCAAAAAGTACCAGGAAGAACACATAAAAGTGTCCATGGTATCCATTTCCCGCCGGGCTTCCCGGTGACATTTGGGGCATTGTACCTGGGCAAAGGTTTTGCTGGTATTCAAGGGGCTGACCCCTGAGGGCAAAAACTCCACATCTTTTGGCAAAAGCACCGGCAAATCCTCATCAGGTACAGGTACCACACCGCAAACCGGGCAATAGATGATGGGGATCGGCGCGCCCCAATAACGCTGACGGGAAATCAGCCAATCCCGAAGGCGATAGTTGATGACCCTCTTGCCAAGGCCTTTTTTTTCAATATAGTCGGATATTTCCTCCCGGCCCTTTGCGCTTGGCAATCCGTCGAAGCCGGGGGAATTTATCATGATGCCTTCTTCCGTATAAGCTGCGGTAAGGGGCGCAGCCGGATCATAATCGGCAGAGGGAGCAATGACCTGGCGGATATTAAGGCCATATTTAGTGGCAAAATCAAAATCCCGCTGGTCATGACCGGGAACCCCCATTACCGCCCCGGTACCATAGTCCATCAGCACATAATTGGTTATCCAAATAGGCACATCTTCCCCGGTCAGGGGATTGACGGCATTTGCCCCAAGGGGAATACCCTCCTTTTCCAGGGTATCGGCCATCCGGTCAATAGCGGAAAGCTTTTGCACCTTGGCCACAAATTTGTCCACATCCCGCTCATAAGCAGTACCTGCCACCAATCGCTTCACCGCCGGATGCTCCGGAGCCAGCACCAGATAGGTGACCCCAAAAACAGTATCCTGCCGGGTAGTAAATACCGGCAGCTCCTCTCCGCCGGCGCCGGTGAAATTGATCTGCATCCCTTCGCTTCTGCCTATCCAGTTTTCCTGCATAGTTTTTACTTTATCAGGCCAGCCGGGCAAGTCCGCCAAATCATCCAACAGTCTTTGAGCATAATCGGTAATTTTGAAAAACCACTGTTCCAAATCCTTTTTCAAAACAGAGCTTTCACAGCGCTCGCATTGACCTTCTATCACTTGTTCATTAGCCAGCACCGTGGCACAGGAGGGGCACCAATTGACCGCGGCCTGCTTTTTATAGGCCAAGCCGTTCTTGAAGAATTGGAGGAATAGCCATTGAGTCCATTTATAATAATCAGGCAGGCAGGTGGCCACTTCCCGCTGCCAATCATAACTGATACCCAGGGATTTCAGCTGTCCCCGCATATTGGTCATATTGTCCCTGGTCCAGTCATCCGGGTGAACGCCATGCTTGATGGCCGCATTTTCCGCCGGCAAACCAAAAGAATCCCAGCCCATAGGATGCAGCACATTATAGCCATTCATTCGCTTAAAGCGGGCCAGGACATCACCGATGGAATAGTTGCGGACATGGCCCATATGCAAATTACCGGAAGGATAGGGGAACATTTCCAAAACATAATATTTAGGTCTCTTGGAATCTTCATCAACCAGATAAAGGCCGGATTTCTCCCACTCCTCTTGCCAAAAAGGCTCTACTGTACGAAAATCGTAACGGTTTTCCTTGATTTTTTCCTCACTATTAACATCCATATTTACAACCAGGCCTTTCCGGGCTCAAAACCCTGTGAATTTATATTATACTAACTCCGCTTCCAGCAGTCCCCTTAAATTTTCCTCGGAAAAATCGCTGATCAGATCGCCTTTCTGTTCTCCCTGACGTAAGATCAGAGCCGTGGGGGCTGCCGAGACTTTGAAATATCTGGCCCAGCGGGCATTATGATAAATATCCATTTTTACCAGCTTCACCTTGGCTGCCAAATCATGGGCAGCTTGCTCTAATGCGGCTACTGCCGCCCGGCTCTCGGGGATTTTTGGTGTCCAAAAAACCACAGCTACCAAGCGTTCTTCTTCCAAGACCTCTTGACGGAAAAACTTTTCCGAGGACAGATAGCGCTCGGCAGCAGTCAGGGCTACTGCCCCGTCATTGGTAGCAGTCACCACCTGGCGTAAATATTTTTTCCGGATATCCCCCGCAGCATAAATCCCCGGCACCGAGGTTTCCATTTCCTCATCGGTAATAATGAAACCCTTGTCATCCAGTTCTACCAGCCCTTGGAGAAAAGCCGTCTGAGGTGAATTGCCGGCAAAAATAAAGACGCCGCCCGCTGCCTCCTGGTAAATACTTCCATTTCCCAGGTTTTTGAGCAAAACCTGCTCTACCTGCTCCTCACCCTTAATTTCTGCCAGTTCGCTTTCCCAAAGCCAGTTGATTTGGGGATGATTGAGCGCCCTTTCCGCATTCAGACGGTTGCTGAAAATTTTGCCTTCCTCATGCCGTACCACAATAGATACCGAATCGGCAAAGCGGGTCAAAAAGAGGGCATTACTGATGGCAGAATCTCCGCTGCCCACCACGATAACTTTTTTTTCGGCAAAAAGGGCGCCGTCACAAGTAGCGCAATAAGATACACCCCGATTGGAAAATTCCAGTTCTCCGGGAATATTCAAACGGTTGGGCCGCATTCCTGAGGCGATTATGATAGACCGGGATTGATAAGCCTGGTCTTTATGGGTCATCACGGTTTTGATATTGCCGCTGAGATCAAGCTCGGCGACTTCATCGATTTTCAGCCGGGCGCCGAATTCCTTGGCATGTTTTAACAGCTGCTGCATCACCTGGCCACCGCTTGAGCCCAGGCCGAAACCGGGATAATTAACCAGCTCGTCGGTCTTGGCCGCCTGCCCGCCGGGAAATTCCCTTTCCAGAAGCAACAAATCCAGTTTTGCCCGGCCTCCATAAATAGCAGCCGTCAAGCCCGCCGGCCCCGCCCCGATAATAATCAAATCATAAATTCCATTCGTCATGGCTTTTCTCCTTAAAACAAACACTATAACATTATGGTGCGCTTTGTTAAGTAAATATATTTTATCAATTATTACCGCAAAAGTAAAGCAGCACAGCCAAAAACCTTGACAAATAGAGAAATTACAGATATAATAAAAGACAAGAAAGCGGCCCCTTGTGGTAGGGAGGGTCGCTCTCCTAAAAATAGTTTTCAGCCTGAAAAGGCCGAATCTTTTCTTTAACGAGAGGCCCTTCCTTTTCTACTTAGGAGGGGTTATTTCTTTTTCAGGACAATAACCGTTAAGAGAATTATGTAGGCTATTGTTGCAAAAGCAGCCAAAAATCCCATAGCGGTCACCTCCTTTGGGAGAACAACCCAAAGCCGCTTAACTTGTCATGTCAAGAGTATAGCACAGTATGATAATTATTGCAAGCGTTTGTTCGGTTTCTTAGGATAATACTTAGAACGGACGATCTGGCGTTCTAAGACAAACACCTCCGCCTACAACAGAGGTGTTTTTACGTATTTTAACTATCTTGGCTCAGTTGTTGCCGAAGATTTTATTAAAGAAGCCTTTTTTATCTTCCCCCTCTTCCCTGCCATCCCCTTGGCGGAGGCTATCCTCCAGTTGGCGGAAGAGTTGCTTTTGCTCCTCTGTCAGGCGGCTGGGGGTGATCAGCTTGGCTTTGGCGAAATGATCTCCTTTGCCATAGCCCCGCAGCTTGGGAAAACCCCGGCCCCGCAGGCGGAAAGTGGCCCCGCTTTGGGTGCCTTCCGGAATGTTGAGCTTTACTTTGCCATCCAAGGTAGGGATTTCCAGCTCAATACCCAGCGCCGCCCAGCTGAAACTGAGATTGAACTCGGAATGAACATCATCACCTTCCCGGCGGAAGATCTTGTGGGGGCGTACTTTGATATAAATGAAAAGATCACCGGAAGGGCCGCCGTTCTGGCCGCCTTCCCCTTCCCCACCCATCCGCAAGCGGGAACCGTTATCTACCCCCGGAGGGATTTTTACCTGAATTTTGCGCTCTTTGCGCACCCGGCCTCCGCCGCTACAGGCTTTACAGGGTCTTTCGACCACAGAACCGCTGCCGCCGCAAGTGCTGCAGGTACGTACAGTTTGAAATTGGCCAAAAGGCGTGGTTTGATTGACCCTGGTTTTTCCGCTGCCGCCGCAGGATGAGCACTTTTTGGGCCTGCTGCCCGGTTCTGCCCCGTCCCCGCCGCAAATCTCACAGCTTTCCAGGCGGACAATATTCAGTTCTTTATCCAGGCCGGTGGCAGCTTCTTCAAAAGCTATACTCACATCAGCCCGCAAATCACTGCCCTGGCGGGGGGCTCTGGGATCGTTGCTTCTACCCCCAAAGCCACCGCCGAAAAAGGCCTCAAAAATATCATTAACGCTTCCTGCACCGCCAAAACCACCAAAACCCTGATAACCACCTTGATAGCCGCCTGCAGTCCCCTCATGGCCAAATTGGTCATAGCGGGCGCGGTTATCCTCATCCTGCAAAACCTCATAAGCTTCACTGGCTTCTTTAAATTTTTCCTCTGCGGTTTTGCTATCCGGGTTCAAATCCGGGTGATATTGTTTGGCCAGCTTTTTATAAGCCTGCTTGATCTCATCCTGGCTGGCCGTCTTACTGACGCCCAAAACCTCATAATAATCCCGTTTACTCATAGCAACTTCCCTTTACCAATTTTTACCAATAAATCAATCACAAATCATGCAATTAGTTCCATCCTTTTCGCGGAGCGAAAACCTACCAGAATTCTGAATACTGAATCCTGAATCCTTGCGGCTGAAAGCCGCCTTAGTCTTCCACGGTATAATCTGCTTCATAAACATCATCATCATCAGCAGGGCCATCATCAGCAGGCTGCTCCTGGTCGGGCTGCGGAGCCGCTTCTTTATAGATCCGTTCGGTGATTTTATACAAAGCCCGGGAAAGCGCTTCGCTCTTGGCTTCTATTTCCTCAGTATTATCTCCGGCAAGAGCGTCGGCTAAAGCCTTTTTGGCCTCTTCTACCGGGGCTTTTTCATCTTCCTGGATTTTATCCTCCAAATCCTTCATGGTACGTTCCACCTGATAGAGCAAAGAATCTCCCTGATTGCGGACTTCTACGGCTTTTCTCCGTTTTTCGTCCTCGGATTTGTACTGTTCCGCTTCCTGCCTCATCCGTTCAATCTCATCATTACTTAAATTGGTGGAAGCAGTAATGGTGATGCTTTGCTGTTTGCCGGTACCCAAATCCTTGGCGCTGACATTGACGATGCCGTTGGCATCAATGTCAAAGCGCACCTCGATTTGAGGAACTCCCCGGGGCGCCGGGGCAATACCGTTCAGGTTAAAACGGCCCAGGGTTTTGTTATCGGCCGCCATTTGCCGTTCTCCTTGCAGCACATGTACCTCCACCGAAGGCTGATTATCAGAAGCGGTAGAGAAAATTTGGCTTTTGCCTGTGGGGATAGTTGTGTTGCGGTCCACTATCCGGGTGGAAACCCCGCCCATTGTCTCAATCCCCAGGGAAAGCGGGGTGACATCCAAAAGCAGCACATCTTTGACTTCTTTATTAAGGATGCCGGCTTGGATAGCGGCGCCCAAAGCTACGCATTCATCAGGATTGATGCCCTTGTGGGGGTCTTTGCCCAGGATCTTTTTAATTTCATCCTGGACGGCAGGAATGCGGGTAGAACCTCCCACCAGCAGTACCTTATCAATTTTATCGGCGGTCAGGCCGGAATCCTTGAGAGCCTGGCGGGTGGGCGCCATAGTTTTCTCGACCAGGCTGGCAGTAAGCTCGTCAAACTTGGCCCGGGTAATTGTCAGATCCAAATGCTTGGGGCCATCGGCAGTGGCGGTAATGAAGGGCAGATTGACATTGGTGGTCAGCATCCCGGAAAGCTCAACTTTGGCTTTTTCCGCTGCTTCCCGCAGCCTCTGCATAGCCATTTTGTCCTGACTAAGATCCAGGCCTTCAGCTTTTTTGAATTCGCTGACTAAATATTCCACCAGGCGCTGGTCAAAATCGTCCCCACCCAAAAGATTATTGCCGGCTGTAGCCTTTACTTGGAAAAAGCCTTCATCCAGCTCTAAGATAGATACATCGAAAGTACCGCCGCCCAGGTCAAAAACCAATACTGTTTGCGACTCCATTTTATCCAAACCATAGGCCAGAGCTGCTGCTGTAGGTTCGTTGATGATCCGTAAAACCTCCAGGCCGGCGATTTTCCCTGCATCCTTGGTCGCTTGGCGCTGGCTGTCGGAAAAATAGGCCGGCACGGTAATAACCGCCTGACTGACGCTTTCCCCCAAATAGGCTTCAGCATCAGCTTTGAGCTTTTGCAGGACAAAAGCAGAAATTTCCTGAGGGGTATAATTACGGCCATCTATTTTGACATCATGCTTTCTCCCCATATGCCGTTTGATGGACATAACGGTGCGGTCCGGGTTAATAATTGATTGACGTTTTGCCACCTGGCCGACAATCCGCTCGCCTTCCTTGGTAAAGGCCACCACCGAGGGGGTGGTTCTGGCCCCTTCCGGGTTGGGGATAACAATAGCCTCGCCGCCTTCAATAACTGCAACACAGGAATTGGTAGTACCTAAATCGATCCCGATCACTTTGCTCATAGTAATAATCCTCTCCTTCTTAAATTTTACAGTGGGAATATCTGCAATCAGTTAGGAGTGAGGAGTTAGGAGTTTTGGAAGAGTTTTTGTTCATAATCAATGAAACGCGGAGCGTTTTTACCACAACTCCTAACTCCTCACCCCTCACTAAAAATTAGTACCTTACTGACGCACAACATCAATAAAAAACAAGTTCTTTACTTCAATCACGCTTTGCATAAGCAAAGTTACAACAACTCAACACTCATAACTCATAACTTAACACTGCAGTCGCAGACCACTTTAGTACAACTTACCTGCATGACACTAGCTTCCAACCTTCACCATGGCAGGGCGCAGAAGCCTGCCCTTCAATAAGTATCCCTTCTGCACTTCCAAGACGATCTTGCCTTTTTCCGCTTCGCAGACCTCTTCCTGACCGATAGCTTCATGCCACTGGGGGTCAAAGTCCTGGCCCAGTCCGGGCGCCGCCTCCAGACCTGCTTGTTGCAATGCTGCAAAGAAAATCCGGTAAATCATTTCCACACCTTCGCTAAAGCTTTTGTCAGCATCACCAGCTTGCATTTGCAGAGCCCGCTCAAAATTATCCAATACCGGCAACAGGCTGGTTAACAAATCAGCATTGGCAAATTTCGCCCAGTCTTCCTTCTCTTGGCGGCTGCGCTTGCGAAAATTATCAAAATCCGCTTGCAAACGCAGATAACGCTCCTTTTGCTCCTCTTGCTCCCGGCAAAGTTCCGCCAGCCGTTCCTCCGAAGAAGGCTCCGGCTCGCCCTCTTCTACCTGGTCTTTTGCTTCAATTTCCGTCTCATTACAGTTCATTTCTTCTTCCCTAACCCCTTCTTTTCCATTTTCTTCCAAATCCATAATCTCACCCCTCTTATTTCGGCGGTCGGATGCCTGATGCAGGATGCCGGAATAGCTTAGATGTTTTTGCAGAGCAAAAACCTAACCCTTCCGGCCTCCTACTTCTGATCTCTGACCTCTGTTATGATAAAGTCTCGGACATCTCCCGAGCCCAAAGCTCTATAAGGGCCATGGTTTTAGCATAGCTCATCCTGGTGGGGCCCAAAATACCGATAGTACCTGCAGGCTTACCCCTGATCATATAAGTAGCTGTAACCACGCTGCATTCCTGAATATCCGGGGCAGGATTTTCCCGGCCGATGGCTACAATTGCCCCGGAGAAATCCCGTGGTTTCAGCAGCTCCCGCAAACCGGCTTCCTCTTCCAAAAACTCAATGATCTGCTTCAGCTTGGTCATATCCCGAAATTCCGGCTGGGAAAACATATTCATCAGCCCACCGATATAAACCTGCTCGTCCTGCTCCTGGGCGCTTACTTTCTCCATCAAGGCCAAAATTTCTTCTGCCAGCAGCCTTTGTTTTGACTCATTGCGGATCTGGGCCAGCAAAGCCGGGCTCAGCTGATCAAGACGGCGGCCCAGCAGCTTCTTTTCCAAGGTAGTTTCCAGCTCGATCAGGCGAATAGGTTCATAAGGCTGGCTGAGTTGGAGCAAACGGTGGCTGACCAAACCGGTATCGGTTATCAATACCAGAAGGATTTGCCAGGGAGAAACGGGTACCAGTTGTATTTTTTGCAGTAAACCCTTTCCCTGACCCTGACTGCTGATCATCACAGTATAATCCACCAGTTGGGCCATATACTGGGAAGTCTGGCGGATATATTTACCGATCCCCTGCCAATGGCCATTGAACTGGGGCAAAGCCCGGCCGGCCTGACTTGTGCCGACCTCTTCTTTCTCCATCAATCGGTCTACATAATAACGATAACCCTTGTCCGAGGGTTTGCGTCCGGCGGAAATATGAGGCTGTTCTATGTAGCCCTGCTCTTCCAAGTCGGACATTTCATTGCGAATAGTGGCCGGAGAAACTCCCAAATCATATTTTTTTGATACCACCCGGGAGCCTACAGGCTCGGCAGTGGCTATATAATCCTTGATAATGGCATGGAGCACTTGCCTTTTTCTTTCGTCCATAGGGCATCCTCCTTGCTGTTGGCACTCTCCCCAAGCGAGTGCTAACACTTCTTATAAGATACACCTTTTTTCCCTGTTTGTCAAGAGGGAAATTGAACTAGGGTGTAAGTCATAATAATTAGGATATTTCCAAAGGCTTGACATAGTTGGGGTTCTGGTGTACAATTATGTAGTATATATACTACATAATTACGTAAGGGGGGGAAGCATAATGTCAAGCCT
>Ga0082212_10003231_pt1 | contig 23230 bp, 22 predicted proteins | sample TergutNt197P3_FD_71548 | JGI IMG/M metagenome (GOLD analysis project Ga0082212, IMG submission 71548) | Neocapritermes taracua P3 segment gut microbial communities from Petit-Saut dam, French Guiana - Nt197 P3 | ecosystem: Host-associated > Arthropoda: Insects > Digestive system > Gut ...
ACCAAACGCACCCCCTCACTCGAACTTACCGCCCCACCCTACCATTACGACAACCCCGGACACTACAAAATCATGGTCAAAGTAATCGACCTCCTCGGAATTGACACAAGCAAAGTAATAGATGTAGTAATATATTGATTAACAATCAACCATGTCTGAAAACAAACCCCAAAAAACATCTACAACAAACCTTGTACAACGTACAAGGAGTCAAATTACTATTGACACAAAAAAAACAAGATTAAGCGAACATTACAGAATTTTGGAAATTGCTTTAAGGCATCCCCCGATGGTTTTGGCACTTATTTCAAAATACCACAATCTATCCGAAAAATTAATTGAAAAATACAATAATAAATGGGATTGGGGTTGCCTGTCAAGCAACAATTCATTGTCATGGAATATTGAATTTATTGACAGATATATTGATAAATGGAAATGGGGATTGCTTGCAGCAAATAAATCATTGCCTTGGATTTTTGAATTAATTGAAAGATACAAAGAAAAGTGGAATTGGAAGTGGTTGTCTATGAATGAGTCATTACCTTGGTCTATTGAATTATTAGAAAGATATAAAAACAAATGGATGTGGTATTGGCATAAATTATCAGTCAACAAGTCATTACCTTGGAGTATTGAATTAATTGAAAAATACAATAATAAATAGGATTGGAATTTGTTGCAAAGTTGTGTGTCATTTGATTTACTTGAAAGATACATGCGTAAATGGGATTGGTCAATGCTTTCATTTAATGAATCATTGCAGTGGAATACTGCATTGATAGAAAGGCATAAAGATGAATTATCTTGGAAAATTTTTGCAAGTAACAAATCTTTGCCATGGAGTAATGAACTGATAGAAAAATATGAAGATAAATGGAATTGGGGTACTGAGAATGATTATGAATCATTCGCTTTGTCGGCAAATACACTTTTACCATGGTCTGAAGAATTAATAGAAAGATACATAGAAAAGTGGAATTGGAAGATGTTATCTATTAATAAAGCCATTCCTTGGTCTATTGACTTATTAGTTCAATACGAAGATAAATGGGAGTGGAGGTGGATAAGCGATAATCCTGCCGTCTATGAAAAAGTCTTCAAGCCCTATTTGACTGATGCATTAATAGAGAAAATCATGCAAGAAAAAAGGACATGGATTCAGCTATCGCTATTTTAGAAAACCCTCTCACTGCGTAATATTTCACTTTGTTATTAAAAAATATTCACTTTTTTGCGAACACCAATAATTTATATTACCTTTGTCATCAAAAAAAATCTTCTGATATGATTGTGACTTTTGAAAAGGAGTATTTACGCGATTTGTACGAAACAGGCAAAACGGTGGATAAGCAACACCGTTATCAGCCCGGCATTGTTCGGAAATACAAATTTTGTGTCAACTCGCTAAAATCCGCAAGCGGCATAACGGCAATAAAAAAGATTAAATCGTTCAATTATGAAGAATTGAAAGGCAGCAAACATGGTATTTCATCCATTCGCGTCAACCTGCAATACAGGATTGAATTTACAGTACATGACAATGGCGTTGAACCGATTGCTACAGTTTGTAATATAATAGAATTGTCAAACCATTATAAATAATTACGCTATGATTCAGTTAAAAGGTGTTGATCCTCGCATGATAGCAAACAACCTTACGCCTTATGAGCCAACGCATCCGGGCGAGTTGTTGAAAGAAGAAATCGAATACCGCGGTATCTCGCAACGCAGGCTTGCCAAACAAATGGGTATGGCATACTCGGTATTGAATGAAGTGTTGAACTGCAAACGTCCTGTAACCACAATATACGCCATTCTCTTTGAAGCGGCATTGGATATTGAATCCGAAATGCTCATCAGAATGCAAGCCGACTATGATTTGCAAACTATCCGACAAAACAATTTGTGGATAGAACGTCTCGAAAATATCCGAAAGACAATCGCAGTACTTTGATAATAATTTTAAAAGGCAGCATTATAATTCACTCGGCATAATTTTCAAATCATTAGAGAATGGACAGGCAACTACATTTTTGAAAACGAATGGCAGAGTTTCCGCACCAAACGCACCCCCTCACTCGAACTTACCGCCCCACCCTACCATTACGACAACCCCGGACACTACAAAATCATGGTCAAAGTAATCGACCTCCTCGGAATTGACACAAGCAAAGTAATAGATTTAGTAATATGTTGACTAACAATACAAAAAATAGATTTATGGAAAATAATTGATGAAATGAGTTGCTATTAAAAATATTAGCATTATCTTTGTGTCGCGATAATCAAACATGCATCAGTAACGATTCAGGGGTTATACTTTTTTAACCCACGAAAATAAAAAAAAATAATATGAAAAAAGTAAAAGCGTTTATAGAAAGAGGGGGTGACGGCGGATACAGTGTTTATATTGACTTGGAAAACAAATCATTGAATTATGGAATACATGGCACCGGTAAGACAGCGAAAGAAGCAGTCAATGATTTTATGTCTGCTTACGAAACGATGAAAGAATTTCATCATACAAAGGATAAAAAGTTTGTAGAAGCCGATTTTGAGTTTGTATATGATGTACCTTCTTTATTATCTTATTATTCAAGTGTTTTTTCTTTTGCCGGACTTCATCGGTTAACCGGTATCAATCAGGCACAGTTAAGTCAGTACGTAACCGGATATCGGAAACCTGGTCAAAAGACGGTAAAAAAGATAGAAACATCATTACATACATTTGCAAAAGAATTGAGTCAACTTCAATTCAGTTGATTATTACACCAACAAACTGAAGCGATGATAACTGACAAGCCGGGAGAGCGGTGTCGCAAGGGTACACACTAAGGATAACCTGTACAGGTCGGCTCACTAATGGTGTGTGAAGCTCAATGAAGCGGTACGACATAGTCGTTGAAAGAATCAGGAAATATAATGATGGAAGTAATTTACGAAGATAATCACCTGATTGCGGTGAATAAGAATTGCCATGAGATTGTGCAGGGCGACAAGACGGGCGATGTGCCGCTTTCGGATATGCTCAAAGTATGGTTGAAAGAGAAATATGCCAAACAAGGTAATGTCTTTGTCGGGGTAACACATCGTTTGGATCGTCCCGTGACAGGCGTCGTTCTCTTTGCAAAAACAAGCAAGGCGCTTGCGCGGCTTAACGAAATATTTCGGCTGGGAAAAATCGAAAAAACCTATTGGGCTATCACAAAAAGCCGCCCCCCTGAAACGGAAGGCGAATTGAAACACTGGATAGTCCGTAATGAAAAGCAAAATAAAAGCATCGCTTATGATGTCGAAAAACCTGCTTCCAAACAGGCTGTCATGCACTATCGCCTGATTGCCACATCGGATCGTTATTGCCTGCTCGAAATAGATTTAAAAACAGGACGGCATCACCAGATTCGTTGTCAGTTGGCCAAAATCGGTTGTCCCGTCAAAGGCGATTTGAAATACGGCGCCGAACGTTCCAATCCGGACGGCGGTATCAGTCTTCATGCACGCAGAATAGCATTTATTCATCCTGTCTCGCAGCAACCCATTGAAATTATTGCGCCGGCGCCGGAAGATAGTTTGTGGAAAGCATTTAAGACATATTAAAGCAATGTAACGAAAAATTTAGAGATGAAACAGAATCATAGCTTAGAAACCAAATTCTGAAAGTGTACTTCCATATCCTTTTTCTATTATTTTTTTCATTATGCTTTGTAGCTTTATATCACAATACAAGCAAAAAATGGCTCCGAATATACAATATATAAAAAAAATGGCTATATTTGCAAGGTCGAATTTAATACAATACCTCTATGTTAGTAGAACGAGTAGCAAATAATCAGATTACCATTTCATTTTCATCAGGAACAGATATGTTTGGTATTCAGCGTTTGATAGATTATGCTATGTATTTGGAAGCTACTTCCAAGTCAAAAGCAAAACAGTCGGATATAGATAATTTGGCTGATGATATTAATGCCAATTGGTGGAATAAAAATAAACAGCGTTTTCTAAAATGAAAATTGTTGTTGATGCAAACATTATCTTTAGTGGAATTTTAAACTCTAATGGCAAAATTGGGGATTTGTTAATCAATTCCGGCAAATTTTTCTCTTTCATTACTACATCTATCTCTCCGGCGATAACCGGAGAGATAGATGTTTCAATAGCGTAAGCGTTGACGGTATCTACATAATTCAATTTACTACCTTTATCGTTTTATCACCGCACTGCACAATATAGATTCCGCGTCCGGGTAATGGGCGGGCAAACCCCGCCCCTACATCGGTGGTTGTGCCGATGTATATCAACGTGCCGTTGAGGTTATATACTCGCAGGGTTTGTGGAGACATATAATTATCCGTCTCTACGACTGACACATACAACACGCCGTCTTTTGCGTATGCCCTTAATTGTCCGTTGTTCGTTGTTCGTTGTTCGTTGCCTACGGTCGAAAGGATTGTGCCGGTAAGCATGGTTGAGATGATTACGCCCCGAGGAAGGACAAAGAACTCGAATGTGCCGTTGGCAGTTGTTGAGGCAGGAGCGAAATTGCCTGACTGTATCCATATATCGGCTGCTGTAATGGTCAGGTTGACGCCGGCTGTTTTCAACAGTTCATTGACGTAGTCGGCAAGCCATGCGGAAAGGTCGGCTTCGGTGGCGGCTGCCGATTGCGGTACGTTGTACGAGGCTGCCGCGATGACTGCGAGTGCCTGCTCCCATAACATCTGTACGGCGGTCTTCTTGAATGTTGCATCAACAGTGACGCCAAAGGCAGGCATCACAAACGTGCGGGTTGCGCCCGAGCCGCTAACCGTAATGGTCGTTGTCGATGATCCTGTGCGGTGTACGGTTATCGCATCAAGTTCGTAACCTGCCGAGGGTGTTGCCGTCAGGGTAACGATAGTGCCTGCCGTTGCCGATGCCTTGTTTGATACAATACTGCCGTTTACGCCGGCGCCGATGCTTATGTTGTACAGCAAGGGCGGGCTTGTTACCGTCAAAGTTGCCACGTTGGAAGGCATATCGGTAGCGCCTGTTGCGCTGACTACGCAGTAATAGTAATGCGTTCCGGCAGCGAGGGTAGCAGGTATGGCGAAAGTAGCGGATGTGGCGCCGGAAACAGTCGTACCGCCCATATTGCTGTTGGTGGTGTTCGAATACCATTGATAGTTGAGGGGGATGGTTGTCGGCGCGGGCGTCAAATTCGCTGTCACTGAAAGGCTTCCGGCGATGCTTCCCGCTATAAGCGTAGTAGCGGGGTCGGGTTGGGCGCTGATGTCGATGGCGTACCACGGCGCGCCGTCGCTGCCGCTTCCGTTGTACCCGCCTTCGCCAATGTCGGCGCCTCTGCCGATTCCGGCGGCGCCTATTGCATTGACCGTGCCGGTAGTAGTTATGGTAATTGAGTTGACAGTAGCAGGAGACGTGTTTTCAGTACCCCCCGACCCGATACCCGCGCCGCCGCCAATATTAGAATTACCATCTCCTCCTGTTGAAGTTACGTTTGTATTGCCTATAATCAGGATGTCGCCCGAAGCGCCTCTCCCGCCTCCACCTATGCCCGCGCCCGCCGTGCCGCCGGTGGCGATTACGGTTCCGCCGTTGATGGCGATCGTTCCGCCGCTCCCATCGCTTCCACCGCCGACGCCTGCGCCGCCCGGGCTACCGGTGGCGTTTACGGTTCCGTCGTTGATTGTAATCGTTCCGCCGCTCCCGCGGCTCCCACCGCCGATGCCTGCGCCGCCCGAGCTACCGTTGGCGTTTACGGTTCCGTCGTTGATTGTGATCGTTCCACCGCTCCCGCCGACTCCACCGCCGACGCCTGCGCCCCACGTGCCACCGGTGGCGTATACGGTTCCGCCGTTGATGGTAACAGTTCCGCCGCTCCCAGAGAATCCACCGCCGATGCCTGCGCCATTCATCTGGCCGTTGGCGTTAATGGTTCCACCATAGATGGTGATCGTTCCGCCGCTCCCATTGTTTCCACCGCCGATGCCTGCGCCGTATATGCCGCCGGTTGCATTGAGCGTTCCGTCGCCATCTATGGTAATTGCCGTTCCCTCCGGTACCTGTACGCCTGCACGCATATTTCCTCCTGAAAGGGTGCTGGTACCGGTAATCGTCAGCGTTACATCCGCGCCGTCGCTAAGCAGGAACGAGCATATATTAATGTCCAGCCCGGTGATGATCGCATTGTCAAGCGTGATGCTGACTGTTGCGTTTTCCGCTACTTCGATACGCCGCCAGCTGGCGCCGGGCGATTGGTTGCTGCCGGTAACGGTCACGGTTGCGCCGTTTAAAATGGTGTACACACTGCCTGCAAATGTCCAGCCTGTACCGCTTGCAGGCGGCGCAGGGTCGGACAAGTTGATGGTTGTTCCGCTACTAATCTGCGCGCGCGCTGTCTGCGGAGCAAGGCAAAAGCCTGTTAACATTACGGCAAGAAGTAATGTGAATTTTTGTACTTTTTCTTTCATGTCTTTTTATGTTTTGCGTTTATGCGATTCAATGCTGCAAAACTATCATGTATTCATAAAAATGTTGGGAATATTTACAAATCACCCCAACATTTTTATGAATCAAGCCGGAAAATGCACAAATATTTTGACTGTATAAATCCTATAAATAACTGATTTTATGTATGTTCCTTTAGCAGGTTGCTACGAAATACGGAAGGTGAAAGTCCTGTAAACTTTTTGAACGCGACATAGAATGTTTTGCGATCGTTGAAACCCACTTCATACGCAAAACCTTCAAGGGAAAATTTTTCGGAATCGTCAGACATCAGCCGAACGGCTTCTTTTATGCGGTATTCATTGATATAAACGTTGAAATTATTCCCCGTACAGTGATTGATCGCCCTTGAGAGATAGGTTCTGTTTACTTTCAACCGATGCGCAATCTCTTCGACCGAAAGCATCGTATTACGGTAAAGGTGTTCTTTTTGAACCATCTGTTGCATTTGTTCAAACAGTTGCCGATCGATTTCACTGATAGGCTGTAAGGTCTCCTTTTCTCTGCTGTTGCCGGCGGTTTCCTTTATAAATTCATGGGTTGTTTGCGCCCATTCCTGCGATTTACGCACCAATGCGCGATAAGCGGCGCTTCGTTTGCGGTAAAGGACAAACACCCATCCCAGCAACCCGGTAATGCCGATAAAACCAACTGAAATAAGCATGAGCCGGATTTGCAACTGACGACGTTTTTCTTTTTCCTGTTCAAGTTCGCTTTGCCGCATTAAGGATTCAGTTTGTGTCATTCGGAGCAGTAAGATGGCATTAAACTCCTCTTTATTGCGCGTTATCTCTTCAAGCATCAAATCCATATAGACAATGCTTTGATTGGCATCGCCCGTAGCCGCATAGTAATTGCTTAAAACTTTATAAAACAGGTCATTGTTACGTGGCGTTTTTGTCTTATTTCGTAAGGATATAGCCAAATCAATATACCTTTTAGCTTCAGACAAATTATCTTTTTTCAGATAGATGTCTGCTAAATCAACTGCCCGGCTGGCTGCAAAAGGATTATCGTCGAAATTGAGCGCTTTGGTAAGACTGCTTTCAAATAAAAGAAGCGCTTGATTGTTTTCGCCGCGCAACAGCATGATAGCGCCTATGTTGCCTTCGGCAATAGCGTCAAAAATATCGTGATAAAATTCGTTCTTTGCGTTTAGATAAATTACCTGTTTTATGGCTTGAAAATATTGTTCTGCGCTGTCTAAATGGTTGGTGTAGAGATAAGAAAGACCTAAGCCATTGCGGGCGCTCTGTTTTGGAGTCTGATTGTAAACAGTCTCTTTCTCTTCGAGGATTTTTTTGAAATATACAATTGCTGTCGGGTAATCTTTGAAAAAATAATAATTATTGGCTATCTGTAAATAAAATTGCTCTTTCTCAGGAATATCTTCGGATGTGACTGTGCGAAGAATCCTGTCCTGTATGGTACATTCATGAAAGGCTAATTCATATTTTTTTACTTTATTAAACCGGAACTCAATCAATTGCCACCTGACAAGCAACTCTATCGGCAATGTTTTTGCCTTTTGCGTTTTGTCAAGCAAATCCATTATCATTTCGTAAAATACTTCGAACGGAAATAATTCAGCGCCAAAGATTTCCATCTTTGCTTCAAACAACAGTATTTCCAAATACTCCGACAACAACGTCCATTCTATGCTACCCGTTTTACGTGCAACCTCCCTTACCTGAAGAATAATTTTTCGACATTCAGTGGTATCAGACGAGAGATGACTCTTGTATTCAGTGAATAGCTCCTGAGAATATTCGGCATACCTTTTACCTGCCAATTGCAAAAACGGATTATCCTGTACCGCAAGCGTTTTGCAGCACAGCGATAAAAGCATTGAAACCAAAAGAGCCGAAGTAATTTTCATGTATTTTTGTTTGATGCATACAAAAATAAAATATAAATATCAAAATCTTGATTATTTTTTACTAAAAAATTTCATTTTTTTTTCTGTTTCAAAAAAGTTTCTTAACTTTGCAGCGCAAAGTACTTTTAAGATATGGATAATAAAGAAGTTTTCAATACATTAAATGAGATCAGAAGTCTGATGGAAAAATCGTCAAAAATACTGACTCTGAGTGGAATGTCTGCCATTTTTGTGGGAGTTTATGCCTGCGTGGCAGCAGTTGTTTCGTACTATATACTGGGAGGCGAATGGGTGCTTTCGGGAGCTTTCGTCGAATTACCCCGACTGAATATCAATACTCCTTACCGGTTGCAACTTATGCTAATCTTTGCAGTATTGCTGATTATGCTTTGTCTTGCAACGGTATTCCTGTTTTCGTACAGGAAAGCCAAACGAAACAATCAACGGTTTGTATTTGATCGGACGGCTCAACGGCTGTTATTAAACTTCTTTATCCCGATGGTAACGGGAGGAATTTTGTGTCTGTCCTTCATTTGGAACCAACATTATGGGCTTACATCTTCCATTATGTTGATTTTCTATGGGTTAGCATTGATCAATGTGTCAAGCTATACCTATTCCAATACGCGCTATCTGGGTTATGCCCAATTGCTTTTGGGTCTGGCAGACAGTTTTGTTGAAGGGTATGCCCTACTCTTCTGGACGCTTGGGTTTGGCGTTTTTCATATTGTTTATGGCATCTTTTTTTATTTGAAGTATGACAGGAAAGGTTAGTGGTTAGTGGTTAGTGGTTAGTGGTTAACGGTTAATGGTTAACGGTTAATGGTTAACGGTTTGTAGGGGCGCACCCTTGCGGTCGCCCAAAAATGGTTGACATCCCCCTACCCCCTTCAAAGGGGGATAAAATCGTAAATCGTAAATCGTAAATATTAAATACTGACATCCCCCTACCCCCTTCAAAGGGGGATAAAAATAGTAAAATGAAATATAATATTGAACTGATAAACAAGGCTTTTGAAAACAGGATACGGCTGGGTATCATGTCTATCCTGATGGCCAATGAATCGATCGACTTTGTCAGTCTGAAGTCGCTGTTGGAATTGACGGATGGCAATTTGGCCAGCCATACCCGCAATCTCGAAGAATTGGCGTATATCCAAAGCCATAAACAGTTTATCGGGCGTAAACCGAATACCACTTATTCGATTACGGATAAAGGAAGAGACGCTTTTATTCAGCATATCAATGCATTAGAAGCATTGATAAAGAATCAGATAAATACGAACTAATGTTAAGTTAATCGTGAATTGTTTTATAACATCCCCCTTAACCCCCTTCAAAGGGGGGAATTTGGCGCCATTTTAACGTTAACATGACACTAAACTTTTTTTTATGCATTAACTTTGTACTGCAAAGTACTTTTAAAACATTAAAATTTTCAATTATTCAGTTATTCAATTATTCAATTACTAAATTATGGTAACACAAGATTATGAATCGAAACCGGCACAGGCTGACGATCCGGAACAGGCAAGCGGAAATAATCCGAAACAACCTTCAAAAAGCCTTACAGAATTGTTTTTCACACGTTATCAGATGGTTATCAAAGCCGTTCTGATCAGTTTTCTGACCTTGTTTTTAATGATTCCGATGGTATTAATCGGTAATCTGATTACAGAGCGGGAGTACACTGCGCGCGATGCGACAGTAGAGGTACACCAAAAATGGAGTGGTACCCAATCGATTATGGGTCCGGTATTGACCATTCCTTTTTATGAAATCACAGCCGGGAAAGACGACAAAAAAGAGAAAACGATGAACGTGATTCAGGTTCTTCCCGAAACATTGTCAATCAATGGCGAAGTCAGGACGCAGGAATTGAAACGCGGGTTGTATGAAATCGTCGTTTATAATGCCCCGATGGAGTTGACAGGCGCTTTTGTGCTGCCGGATGAACTCAGTGATCTGCCGGAAGAGTCATGGAATGATATTTTTTTCGGCGACGCCATGTTGTATATCGGAATTTCCGATTTACGCGGTATCAGTGAACAGGTAAAGATGCAATGGGGAAGCCAACATGTAGTATTTGACCCGGGTATCAGGCAGGAAAAGATATTATCGTCGGGCGTATCGGCTCATGTGGATTTGAAAGCATTTCTAAACGATGGCATCATTGAATTTTCTATTGCGCTGGAACTGAAAGGGTCTGAGACAATCCGTTTTACGCCGCTTGGAAAAACAACGGTTGTCAATCTGCAATCAAATTGTACGACGCCCAGCTTCACCGGCGCATTTCTTCCGGTCAATCGCGATGTAAACGATCACGGTTTTACCGGTGAATGGAAGGTGATGCATCTGAACAGGAATTATCCTCAGGTAATTACCGGATCACGATGGGAAAGGGATATTGAAAATTCCGAATTTGGCGTAGATATGCTGCTGCCCGTCCAGCATTACCAGAAATCCATGCGCACAGTCAAATATGCTATTCTTATCATTGTGTTGACTTTTGTGGTCAGCTTCTTTGTCGAAGTAATACAAAAAAAGCGGATTCATCCGTTTCAATACCTGCTGATTGGTGCGGCGCTGTGCCTGTTTTATTCTTTATTGATTGCTATTTCGGAACATACCGGTTTTACGGTCGCATACAGTATTGCTTCGGCGATGACTGTGACAATGGTAACCTGGTATATGTCAGGAGTTTTAAAAATCAGGAAGACTGCATTGACCATCGGTGGTATGTTGGCTCTCTTATACCTTTGCATCTTTATACTGATTCAGTTGGAAACCTACGCTTTGCTGGCAGGCAGTGTCGGACTGTTTGTAATTCTGGCAGTGATCATGTATTTCTCGCAGCGTATCAATTGGAATGGACAGGGGTAATTTTTTTAGCACGCAGATGACGCAGATTTAAGAGATTAACGCAGATTTTTTTATCTTTATGAATCTGCGTAAATCCTGATTATCTGCGTCATCTGCGTGCTTTATATTTTATCTCATTCCCACAAACCTCACATCAATTCCTTTGTCATCAATAGCCTTTTCGCTCAGTGCGAAACCTGATTGTTTCACTTTACCGGTAATAAATTCGGGGATATTATACGACTTCATAAAGCGATGATAGAAATCAACGTCTTTTTGAGGCAACAGGAAAGGTTTGGCCGGTTCGCCGGCAGAATTGATATAGGCGAAATAAGGCCGTGTATAAAGCCCGTCAATCCTTCGGCTGCTGAATACCACCCAGCGGCTGTTGCTGCTCCACGAATGATAACTTTCTACATCCTTGCTGTTCAGCGCATCCAACGGAATCGTCTTTTTAGTTTGAAGATCAATCATATACAAGTCAGCATCCTGATGCCAGATCGAAAAATTTCCGTAACCGGAAAGTGTGAACATCAGGAATCGGCCATCGGGTGAAACGCGCGGAAAAGAAACGCTTTTGCCTCCTCTCGCCTTCGCATTGTAAAGGGTATCGACACGCGTACCAAACCGACGGTTATCGGCATCGAACGAAATCGCACACAGGCTGTATTTCACCTTGTTATATTCATCAGGCATCATGCAGGTATCGGCCGAACAGAAAAACAGTGTTTTCCCGTCGGGCGAAAAGGTGGGAAAGGTTTCAAATACATCGGCGGCGGACAACAACTGCGAGCTTATAATCTCGTGTCTGTTAACATCATAGACCACCACATCCGAAGCAAAATCAAATACTTCGATACGGTTTGGGTCGTTGGTATGAAACGATTGTTTGGTGTCGTTGACCGAAAAGGCCACAAATTTTCCGGAAGGATGCCACGAAGGATAAACCAATGCCGAAATGGTCTGTTCGGTCTTGGTATTTAGTTTTTCGATTTTGTTGCCGTCAACCAACATCGTACCGGGGAATTTGGCACGTATATGAAACAGCATCTTTTCCGGATTTTGTAAGCAAAACGAATGACAGTTAATACAACTGTAATCGGTTCGTTTATTGTTAATTATCACACTTTCCCTGAAATCCTCAAGACAGCGTTGATAGATACCCATCTCGTTCCATATCTCATAACCCGGTTCGATCAGGCGGTAAGCAAGGTAAGAATCGACCGGTTCAGCCGCCACAAAAATCGGGAAAGTCGTATAACTGAGCCACTTGCCCTGTTCTTTTATTTGTATTGTCACACGTAATGTATTACCGGAAGCATCCTTCATCATTTTTTTCCATGCCCTGAGTGGTATCGAAAATTGTCCTTTTTTCTCTTTTATTTTCAACTGTTGCCTGCCATTGTCAAAAATGGCATACGCTTTCCTGTAGTTTATAGAATCAACTAATTTGAAACTCAACGGAGCTATGTTACAGGGAATGGTAACCTCCGTATAATCAGGAAAAATAGCAGGTGGCATGTCAAGCGTCCGGCTTATGCTGACAGGGTCGGAACAAGCAATGAACCCTGCTACAAATATGATCATCAGAAAGTATCCAATCTGCTGAATTACTTTTTGTTCCAATATTTTTTTCATCCCTTTTTCTGTTTATTTGATAAACATATAATAATACCAGTAGGTATCGCCAAAACTTCTCTTCAGCAAAGCGGGCAAAGCTGCGGAATTGCCCTGATTAGCTAAGATTTGCCTTTTTAATTCTGTAAATCGCTGAATGACAGATTCTGAAATCGCAAACTGTTCCCAATACAAGGGGTCATCTTCAGACAATAAAATAACAGCTTCCTGATACGATTTCGGCAATTCCGGCAAAACATCTGTAGCATAAAATTTTTCTGCTAAATCTTTAAAAAGAAAGATATCCTTCGCAAGCAAATAAAAAGCGCCTGCATAATGAAGCGTAGCCTGATGTACAGGATTCTGCTTTGCAATACGCTCTAAGTCATCAGGCAAACCTGAATTTTCAGACAACACATTGGTTTTCAGGATACACTTGCGCTTCGTATTCAAGAGATCATCATTGGCAATCGCTTCATCATTCCATAAAAAACGGCGATGTTCGTGCGCCCATTCCCTGTAATATTTTGTCTGCCCGAGCAAATCCAAATATTTTTCGGCTACCGGATAAGCGCCATAAAGCAGGTTTGTCTGCACCAACCGTTTGAGCATACGCGGCCCGTTTGCAACCGCAATACTCTCGTTGGCTTCAAAAGCCATCCGTTGCGCCATCGCAATATGACCCATCGAAAAATAAATATCGCTCAATAAAACCGAAATATGCGACACACGGTTCCATGGCACATAAATACTCTGAACGCCACGCTGGTCGAACGAAAACATCCGTTCGGCTAATTCGCTTTTTTCGGCCAAAGCCACATTCAGACAACATTTATAAAGGTAATTCTTAGTTTCTCCGCCACATCGTTCTATTATATTGTCCCACTGTTCGTTACGCATATAGTAATCCAGTTCTTTGTAAAAATCCGAATTGCGATTGGCCCATTTTCCCATACCAAACCAAAAGGCTGTTACGATCAATATCAACTGGATAGTCATCTCTACAAATTTTCGTCCGCCATGCACTACTTTCCTGTTACATAATAACCGACAGACAGGCAACAAAAGCAGCATGTAAATCCAGGGAAAATAAATTGCAGTTACAGGACGAAGCCGGTTGGCAAAGTAACCGTCGGGAAGCAGGATAAAACGATAATCACCTATGTAAGAGGAATAAACGCTCCAAAAAGCCAAACCGGAAACCACCAGAAGCGGTAGAATAAAACCATAAGCCCGTGTGAAACGATTGATCAACTCCCATAAAAAAATAAACACCACAAACAGAAAAGCTACGGCACCGACGCCCCAAAACAACAATATGCCAAAAACAGTTACATAAATTACCCGAATCGTAACGTGCGGAATATAGAAATAACCATACATAATCAATAACATCAGCATATAAGCCATTGTTCCACTGTACATATAGTTTGTATCAAAATGTACATAAAGGAGTAAAACAATTGATAAAAGGCTTAATAAAAACAAATTAGCTGTAGGAGCCATGCGTTTAATTATCCCTGCTGTCAACGTTCCGATAAAAGTAAATAATGCACTCATTATCAAAGCGCCGCAATACGGCTTAATAAAAAACTGCACACAGAACTCGGTCAATAACCGCACAAAGCCTGCCGGTTCAATGATGACAGACGTCCAATAAGCACGACTCCACAGATACAACTGCTCCTGTTCAATATAGTAGAAATGAAATGCCAATTGTTTTTGCAGGTAAAAAAATAACGCCAAAAAGACACACAGCCAAAAGGTGACAGGTTTGTTCAGCTTTATCCAAACAGTCTGATACCATTTGCGTGCATCATTTCTAAAAACGGCTTCATAATCACTTTGAGCCGATTTCATCGTCTTTATTTTTTCATAACTCCTCATTATTTTGGATAAAATACAAAAGTACATGAAATTTCAGGAATTCCAAGTGTGCGAAATGAAAAAATATTTTTTTTCAGAGAAAAGACACGAAAAAATTATTGAACGATGGTGCCTTTATTGTCAAGAATAGCCGACGCTTGGGTAATAATTACCCGTTTTACGCCGGCATCAATCGCCCGGAAAGCATTATCTAATTTCGGAATCATTCCACCATGTATCACGCCTTGTTCTTTGTATCTTTCATAGATTTCATGATTGATTTCGGGAATCACATTGTTCTCGTCTGCCTCATCCCGCAGCACTCCATTTTTTTCAAAACAATAAACTAAGGTCACACTAAAATACCGCGTCAACGCTTTTGCTGTCTCCGCTGCAATTGTATCTGCATTTGTATTCAACAGATTACCCTGTCTATCATGCGTTAACGGCGACAAAACAGGCACAATATCCTGAACCAGCAGCAACCCGAACTGATGTGCATCAACCTGCTCAATATCGCCTGCAAAACCATAATCAATCTCACGCACAGGCCGTTTTACCGAACGAATCACATTCAAATCCGCTCCGGTCAAACCGACAGCATTAACACCGTATGCCTGCAGACGGGCGACAATCATTTTATTTACCCATCCGCCATAAACCATCGTAACCACTTTCAGCATTTCGGCATCAGTAATCCTTCTGCCGTCAATCATCCGACATTCGACACCCAATCGGGTGGCTATCTTTGTGGCTAAACTTCCCCCGCCATGAACAAGTAATTTATAACCCTCAATCCGCGAAAAATCAGCCAGAAAACGATTCAACACATCTTCCTCTTCGACAATTTTACCTCCTACTTTGATTACCGTTAATGTATCCATAATAAAAAAAATTTCGCCAAAATTACAAAAAAAACAAAGAAATGCTTACTTTTGCAAACCCTAAATACGCGGTAGTAGCTCAGTCGGTAGAGCATTAGCTTCCCAAGCTGAGGGTCACGAGTTCGAGTCTCGCCTACCGCTCACACTGTAAATCAAGCGTTTACGAAGCCTCACGGTAAAATGTGGGGCTTTTTTTATTGAAAAAAAATGCCCAAAATAGGGCATATTTCACGCAAAATTGTGCTGTATTTGTGGTAATGTTTACAAAATGTTTACAAAAAAAATGGCTACATTGTCATACAAGTTTTTTTTAGAATTGAACTGTACTTAATTCTTTGGTTAAAGCATGAATTTCATTTTTAATGCGCATTTCCTGTGTATCCGAAGGTTTTTTCTTTCCACTGATATAAGCGGCTAATAAACTTTGTTTCATTCCTAAACGTCTTGAAATGGCAGCTGCGTTCAACTCCGGAAATTTACGAAATATCAATGCAACACCGGTAGGTTCAGGATTATCATACCAAAAACTTTCCAGCGATATATCTTCGTCTAATTCATCCCAGCGTATTCCTTCGTCGTCAATTTCATACCGACTACGTTGTTCATCGGTAGCTCTTTGCAAACGCGGATACCACAATAACGATTGCCAGGATGTTTCTTCCATATTGGTAGTGATGTAAATCCTGTCATCGGCAAACCATATTTTTTTGACTACCATATATTTCCCTCCATATTTATATTATTCGAAATGTTTACGGATTAATCCTCTCCAAATATTTCTTCCCATTTTGCAATGAATAACTCTCTGTTTTCTTCGATAATAGCTTCTGCATGTTTCAAATCTTTTGGCTTTACTCCATCATTTTTTACTAATTTTATTTCAGGAAAAATATCAAATTTTGCTTTTCCGTCTGCTGTTCTGATATGAACGTGGGCAGGTTCGTGTTCCCTTGTATAAAATCTAAAATAAATTCCTAATGCGGCAAAAATTGTTGGCATATTTTTTGTTTGATTAATTTTATGCAAAGATAGGTTATTATTTAATAACCTGCGTTTTTTTCAGCAATTATTTTTGCTGAAAGCGAAAGATTTAACAATTTTTAAGGAGTAATGATATATCCTTATTCCTGTTCCTGTGTTTTTTGAAGATTGTTTTGAGTATCTGCCGTAGCGGAAGCGCCGGAAACGTATTTCAGATTACGCGCCCTGCGGATCGCTTCCGGTCCTGATATCGTCTGTCTGTTTTCCATGACACAAAAAAAGCGTGATTTTTACAGCATAGAAAGGACAAAAAAGCCCGCCTTTTTAGGAACGGGCACGTTTCTGCTGTATTGGATTGTCGAAAAACTCAAACAGAAACTGAAAGTAATTCGTTTCCCAATTGATGGAAAGCATTGATTATTTTGATTTCCTGCTCTTTCCGCGGGTGTGAACGACCGCAAATATAATGACCTAATTGACGCTCATTTATGCCGGTAATACGAGCAAGTCCGGAGCGACTGATAATACCGTTATAACAACATAAAAGACTTTCAATATCAAATTTGTATTCAAATCCATATTCTCTGTCGAATATGGAAGGATACGTATCCCCATCTTGCTTAGCCCATTTTATAAAGACAGCAATACTTTCGACCAGTTCGTGTTTAAAATCCGCAAAATTACCTGATGTTCCTAATACCCACCCCGGCAATATATCAATACTTGCACTATAACCATCAGGTGTTTTACCTACATTTACAATTACTTTTTCCATAATTATTAATCCTGCGTATTAATCAATTGCAAAATTCATACGTATTTCCTGTCCAATCCATGTATTTCCAAAATCCGGCGGCCGGAATCATTAGGCTTGCGCGGTTATCGTTCGGGTGAAAAGATAATTTCTGCGCTTGCTGTAACTTTTTATCGAAAAACACGTGTACATGATGCTCTCTGTCGTTGATAAGTCCGAATGGCGATACCGAACCCGGTTGCAATCCCAAATATTTCTGTAATCGTTGTTCGGATGCAAAACTGATTTTTCCCTGTTTTAGCTGTTGCTCGAGTTCGCGGATATTAAAATCCTGTGAATATTCTAAGATGACTAAATAATGCCGGTTGCCTTTATGATTACGGAAAAACAGATTCTTGCAATAAGTCGTTTCAGGGTCTAACCAGTATTTGCGTGCTTCTTCGACAGTAGGGACAGGCGGATGCTCCCGGTATTCGAACGAAATACCTAATTCATCCAATATTTTATACACTTCGGGTTGACCTATTGTCAACGGTTTTGAATTATTATTTTCCATCTCATTCAAAACGAATAGTCCGTGCCGGATTGATTTTAGTGATCAGGTATGATGGCGCAAGCATCATCAGCAACGAAACGGCCAATGCGCCCAAATTAATCAAAAACCAATTCAAAAGATTCAAATCAACAGGCACGGCATCCAAATAATAAACAGATGCATCCAATTTAATCAAACGAAACCGGGACTGAACGAAACAGATAATCAGTCCGATTACATTCCCCCAAATCATCCCCCGTCCAATCAAAAAAAACGAAATATAAAGAAATACGGAACGAATACTCCGGTTACGTTGTCCCAATGCCTTCAAAATTCCAATCATATTGGTCCGCTCCAAAATGATGATCAACAATCCCGAAATCATGGTAAATCCCGAAACGGCCATCATCAGGACAAGAATAATTATTACATTGATATCCAATACGCTAAGCCAGTTAAAAATCATCGGATTCAATTCCTTGACAGAGCGTGTGAAAAAGATATTACCTTCACTGTCGCGTTTTTCAATCATGTGAAAATAGAGTTGGTCGGCAATTTCATCTAAGTAAATATAGTCGCTCACAAATAATTCCAGCCCGCTTACGGCGCTCTCTTCCCATCCGTTCAAACGACGCACCTGTTTGAGGTCGGCATACACAAATTTTTGATCAAAATCAACAAAACCTGTTTCATAAATACCTCGAATCGTAAACCGGCGCGCACGTACATTATCTAAATTAAAATCCTGCAGAAAAAACACCTGAAAAGACTCTTCACATTTTAATCCGAGTAAATTAGCCAAATACCGTGAGATAATTACATCTGTCGACACTTGTGCAGAATCAATTTCAAAAACATCGCCTTCAATCAAATGGTTTCGAAAAAAAGTCCAGTCAAAATATTCGTCAATACCCTTTAATACAATGCCTTGGGCGTCATTTTCCGTTTTCAGCAGTCCGGGAATGGTGGCAAACCGTTCCACATGACGAATACCGGGAAAAGACTGCAATTCCTGCATCAAAGTATCGCTGACCATAATCGGGACGGTTGCATACGATGTGTTACTGTCGAAATTGGTAATCTGTATATGCGCGCCAAAGCCTATTACTTTGTTGCGCACTTCTTTTTTGAATCCTGTTATAATTGCGACCGACAAAATCATGGTTGCCAGCCCTAAAGCTATGCCAATAATGGCTATGCGAACGGCAGGAGGCAACGCCCGGCGCTCGCCCGACGATTGGCTAAAATGAACTTTCCGCGCTATAAACAGTTCAAAATTTCTCATTTCTCATTGATAAAACCTCACAAAAGTACGCAATAATTGAAAATTGAAAGTTGAAAATTGAAAATTAATGTCTTTTGTTTTAAAATTCTTAATTCTTAATTCTTAATTTTTAATTGATTTTCATATCTTTGCCGCGTTATGAAAAATGTCGGACAATATACACAAGGGGTCATTTATGCTTTACTGGCTTATGTAAGTTGGGGGGTATTGCCCATTTACTGGAAACTGTTGGATTCAATTCTTTTCCTTGATATTCTGGCTCACAGGATATTATGGTCGACGGTATGTACATTAATGTTGTGTCTGCTGATTAAGAGAAAATACCTTCTCAACTATTTTACCAATGCGCAATCGCTTAAAAGATTGACAGTAACAGGGCTGATTGTCACTATAAACTGGGGTGTTTATATCTATGCGATTAATTCGGAACAAGTGGTTGAGGCTGCATTGGGGTATTTTATTAATCCGTTGGTCAGCATTGTACTGGGAATGGTTTTTCTTGGCGAAAAGTTAAACAAAATTCAATTTTCGGCGTTTTTGGTTGCCATGCTCGGTGTGGCTTATCTCACAGTCAATTACGGACATTTTCCATGGATAGCGATTGCTTTGGCGTTGTCGTTTGGAGTTTACGGACTACTGAAAAAAAAGATGAATTACGATTCGATGAGCGCCTTGGCGGTCGAAACCACACTGATTGTCCCTCTTGCTTTGGGATACCTGATATTTGGGACTTCGAATGGAGCGGCATCGTTTGTTACATCGGATATTTCGGTCATTGTTTTACTTATTTTAGCCGGAATCGTTACCGCGTTGCCACTCTATTGGTTTGGGTTGGCAGCCGTCAAAATACCTTTATATTCAATCGGTTTCTTTCAATATATTTCCCCTACAATCAATCTGTTTATCGGCATATACCTTTTCCATGAAGCATTTACCACCACCCATGCAGTATCGTTTGCATTTATCTGGGTAGGATTAGCCCTGTATATCGGAGATATGGTGGTTCGTTTGCGCCGGCAAAAGAAAGCGTAACGATTTGTCCGATGCCGTCAGGTTAAGGATGAAATCCTGGTAATCAATAGCACAGGGCAACGCCCTACTGATTAAATGTTCCCTCCCTGCAAAGCCCTGAAAGGGTGAAATCCCGATATCACCCTTTCGGGGCTAATTATATTAATATGCCTGAATAATAGGGCGTTACCCTATCCTGTTGCTATCGCCCTTTCAGGGCTTCGTCCCGTCGTCTTGAATCAAGTTCAGAATCTAATCCGGCGGCAATAAATATTTGCAATACAAAAAACAAATAAATCGGATTATAAATCCTGATACGCAAAACTATCGAATTGCAAATTCGATAGGACGAAGTTGAAAATTCTCAATTCTCAATTATCAATTATCAATTCTCAATTATCAATTCTATCTATACCCCCATAAAAAATATCTGTTTGACAAGCCTTCCGGAGCGCCGTATCTTTGCCACCGAATGATACGAAAAGGATTTACCGAATCGTCATTGCGAGGAGCAAAGCGACGAAGCAATCCAGTTTCAATGAACAATGAATAATTACAAACACATTTTCAACTAAACTCTAAAATAGCATCTATTATTAATTTATAAAACAAAACAACTATGAAAAAGATTTACGAATCACTGAAGTCAATTCAACAATTGACAAGTACGAACAAGAACAGACTTGTTCGAATGACGATGACAGCCATAGCGCTTGTGCTGTTGCTGCTTCCAACAATGAATGCTACCGCACAGGTAGAAAGTAAGTACAACCCCGGCGATATCGCGGTTATCAACGCGATGATTAAAAACAATGGACTGAAATGGACGGAATATACCAATGACACGTACAGTGCAGATCCTGTCGGCTGGTCAGGCGTTAGATGGTCAACCGATGTAACTAATAAACGGATCGTTGAATTAGATGTGCGTAACAAATACCTAAAAGGGTCGCTTGATGTAAGCGGTCTTACGAATTTGAACGTTTTGTACTGCTTCAACAACTCCCTTACATCGTTAGACTTTAGCGGTCTTGATCTATTGTATGACTTGAATTGCTCAAACAACTCCCTTACATCGTTAGACATTGGCGGCCTTGAGAATCTGCAATATCTGTCCTGCTCTAACAACTCCCTTACATCGTTGGACTTTAGCGGCCTTGATCTGTTCTACTTGGTCTGCTCAAACAACTCCCTTACATCATTAGACTTTAGCAGACTTGAGAATCTACAAGTTCTGGATTGCTCAAACATCAACCTTACGTCGTTAGATGTGAGCGGTCTTGGAAATCTGTCTCAATTTTCCTGCTCAAACAACTTCCTTACATCGTTAGATGTGAACAGTCTTGAAAATCTGCAAGATCTGCGCTGCTCAAACAACTCCCTTACATCGTTAGATGTGAGCGGTCTTAAAAATCTGTATCAATTGGATTGCTCAAACAACTCCCTTACATCGTTAGATGTGAGCGGTCTTAAAAATCTGTATCGATTTGATTGCTCAAACAACTCCCTTACATCGTTAGATGTGAGCAGTCTTAAAAATCTGTATCGATTGGATTGCTCAAACAACTTCCTTACATCGCTCGAACTGAATGATGCCGCGGATTTTTGGTATTTCAATGTCAGTTATAACTATATGGCAGATATAAGCGCCGTCGCAGGCCCAACGATTGAATGGGACGGGGAGTCTTGTATTTTCAACCCGCAAAGAACACCTCCTCCCGCACCGACCTACAACCCCGGCGATATCGCGGTTATCAATGGGATGATTAAAAACAATGGACTGAACTGGGAAAAGGCCCCTGAAGATGGCTCTGAAGCGCCCGACAGTTGGTTAGGTGTTACCTGGTCAACCGATGAAACTAACAAACGGATAGTTGAATTAAATGTAGGCTACCATTCCCTAACCGAGTCGCTTGACATCAGCGGTCTTACGAATCTGAAAGTCTTGCTTTGCCAATTCAACAAACTTACATCGTTAGATGTAAGAAGTTGCACGAATCTGTCACGCTTGGCCTGTGCCAGCAACTCCCTTACATCGTTAGATGTAAGCGGCCTTGAGAATCTGTTAGACTTGGACTGCAACAGCAACAAACTTACATCGTTAAACGTAAGCGGCTGTACGAATCTGCAATCCTTGCACTGCTACGACAACTCCCTTGAATCGTTAGATGTAAGCGGCCTTGCAGAACTGTTTTTTTTGTACTGCTACAACAACTCCCTTACGTCGTTAGATGTAAGCGGCTGTAAGAGATTGAACATCTTGCTTTGCAACAACAACTCCCTTACATCGTTAGATGTAAGCGAATTTGCAGCAATGAATTGGTTGAACTGCAGCGAAAACTTTCTTACATCGCTTAAAGTGAGTAATGTCGCGCTTTATGATTGGGGAATCAATGTCAGCAATAACTATATGGCGGATGTAAACGCCGTCACAGGCAAGGAAATTAAATGGGACGAAGGCTGGTTTATTTTTTCCCCACAGAGAATACCGCCCTACAACCCGAGCGATATCGCAGTTATCAACACGATAATTGACGCCAATAAACTGAACTGGGATCTGACGGCGCCCGTTGACGGAACTTACGTTGACCCAAGCTGGACAGGCGTTATCTGGTCGGATGTTGAAACAGACAGACGGATCATCTCTCTGAATGTAGTTAGCGAGTCGTTAGAGGGTGCGCTTGACGTAAGCGGACTCGATAAACTGCAAATATTAGACTGCTCCGACAACGCTCTCACATCGATTGTGCTGGACAAAGACGCATTCTATACCGGTATCAATGTCAGCTACAACGATATGGAAGACGAAAGCGCCGTCACCGGCCAAACGATTGAATGGGACGGGGAAAACTTTATTTTCGATCCTCAAAGAACGCCGCCAAGCGCCTACAACGCTGACGATATCGCAGTTATCAATACGATAATCACATTAAACGAACTAGACTGGGAATTGACGATGCCCGTTGACGGAACTTATGTTGACCCAAGTTGGACAGGCGTTATTTGGTCGGGCGATGAAGATGAAACAAACAGACGGATAGTC